>CAFBMJ010000001.1_pt1 | contig 42579 bp, 40 predicted proteins | sample 7268701 | NCBI WGS metagenome assembly CAFBMJ01 (sample SAMEA6814063, study PRJEB35770) | uncultured Acidimicrobium sp. | biome: Freshwater; feature: Freshwater reservoir; material: water | place: Czech Republic | collected 2017-05-23 | depth 30m m
CAAAATGTCCCGGGTTCCTGGGCTAGTTGAAAAAACCGTCACACAATGAGGTTAGACGCTGGATGCTCCGTTGACATCACACGATACGCGTCATATACAGAATCAATACGTTTGATTGTGTGCAAGACCGATTGCAAATGACCAGGGTCGGCGAACTCGAACTCAAATCGCATCTTTGCCACGCGGTCTGCACCGGTGTGCGTTGTACAGGAAACGATGTTGACATGCTCGTCGGATAACGCATTGGCAACGTCGCGAAGCAGCCGGGATCGATCGAGCGCCACAACTTCAACGGCAGCAATAAATGTTGCTCCTTGCAAGATGCCTGTCCACTCCGCATCCACTACTCGTTCTAGATTTTGCGAAACGAGCGAAATCGCACTGAGACAGTCTGCGCGGTGAATATTGACGCCCTTGCTTCGATTTTGACCTTGGCCAATGAAACCCAAAATCTCATCGCCCGGCACAGGCGTGCAACATTTGCTCAGCCGCACAACCACGTCATCCATTCCCTCAACGTGGACACCCGCCTGTTGGTCGCTGCTTTCGTTTTGCACAAAACTGCGCGTACCCACAGACAACTGCTCGCCCCCTGGTGCGCTACGTGTTGCTTTGGCCATTCGCATGGCAATTGCATCCGCCTGCACGTGACCTTCACTAATTGCCAAAAATAGAGCGGGGGCATCGGCGTAATTCATCGACTCGATTTCTTGGTTAAATATTTCCGAATCGAGAACCTTTTGCACAGCAACACCTTCTCGACGTAATGCCTCGACCAGATCGTCATGGCCATTCTCGACCAAATCATCAATGCGCTCTCGCGACACCCACTGCTTGATCTTGCTCTTCGCTTTTGGCGACGCTACAAAATTCATCCACTCTTCTGACGGCTCAGCACTCTCGGCGGTGGACGTCAAAATTTCAACAGTGTCACCCGAGTTGAGAACAGTATCGAGAGGTACAAGTCGGCCATTTACTCTCGCGCCCATGCACGAGTGACCAATCTCGGTGTGCACGGCGTAAGCGAAGTCGACCGGTGTTGCTTGAACCGGCAAAGCAATCACACGACCTTTGGGCGTGAAAGCAAAAATCTCGTCTTGATCTAGATCGCTCTTCAGGCTTTCAAGAAATTGTCGTGGATCTGAAACTTCGTCTTGCCAATCAATGATGCGATTCAGCCAGTCGACATCGGTAGATGGAACACCGTCCTTGTAAGACCAGTGAGAAGCAACTCCCCACTCTGCACGTTGGTGCATATCCCTCGACCGAATCTGCACTTCAATTGCTTTACCGCTCGGACCGATCACCGTTGTGTGCAGCGACTGATACAAATTAAATTTCGGCATGGCGATGTAATCTTTGAACCGACCAACAACTGGCTTCCAATGGCCATGGATGCAACCGAGCACTCCGTAGCAGTCCTTCACTGAGTCGACAACAATCCGAATTGCCATCAGGTCAAAGATTTCGTCGAACCCACGGCCCTTCTGGACCATTTTTTCGTACAAGCTCCAGAGGTGTTTGCCGCGTGATGTCAGTTCGGCTTCGATCTGCACGTCTTTCAGCCATGAGCCAACTTGACCCAAGGCTTTTGCAAGAAAAATATCTCTCTCTGGTGCACGAGTCGAAACGAGATAATCAAGTTCTGCATAGCGTTTTGGATACAACGCCGCGAAAGACAGATCTTCGAGCTGCTGTTTTACTTCTTGCATGCCCAACCTATGCGCCAGTGGTGCATAGATATCAAGGGTTTCTTGCGCAACACGACGTTGTTTATCGAGTGGCGCCGATGCGATAGTGCGCATATTGTGCAACCGATCAGCCAGTTTGATAATCAACACACGCATGTCTTTGGCCATCGCAACAAGCAACTTGCGCATCGTTGCCGCTTGTTGTGCTTCTCGAGAGTCGAACTGCAATCGTTCAAGCTTCGTGAGACCATCCACGATCCCCGCAACTTCAGCACCGAATGAAGACTCAACATCCGCGAGTGTGATCTCGGTGTCTTCAACTGCATCGTGCAACAGCGCCGCAACAAGTGATACATCGTCCAAACCGATTTCCGCAACGATGCGAGCTACAGCGATGGGATGGCTGATATAGCCCTCTCCGCTCATACGCGACTGATGCTGATGCGCAGCGCGCGCCATTTCGTAGGCCGCAGTAATTTGCGCTACGGAACCTTTTGGATGCCTACTCCGGTAGGCCGACAACAACGGGACTAATTCTTCAACTACGACCGACTGATTTCGTCTCCAGGGCAAGACACGAGATGTAGCGCTCATCTGTCGCCCACTTCGGGCATCTTTTCCTGACCCATGCCTTCCAGTGTATGGGAAGGATTAACGGCGACGATTTTTACGCGGGCGCGGCGGATGCGACAAAGCCGAACTCGCCATTACTGTTTCGCGCTCGATATCGGCTTGAGTGGCGTTCACCGCACTCGTGTCACCAGCTGAGCGAGCAACGACTTTTTTCGAAGTTGCGCCGAGTCGCGCCATTTCTTCACCGAGTCGTAGCGTGCCTTGCAACGAGCGGTACTTAGTCTCGCGACCCTTAAATACGGCCAAAAGTGGCGTAGCGATGTAGATCGACGAATATGCACCGAGTAACAAGCCAACCAAGAGCGCCAATGCAAACTCCTGCAATGCAATTGCACCCATAACCCACGAGCCGAGTACCAACAATGAAAGAACTGGCAAAACTGCTGCGATTGATGTGTTGATTGAACGCATCAAAACTTGATTCATTGAAACGTTGATGATGTCACCGTACGAAACCTTGGCAGCCGAGTATCTCGTTGAGTTCTCGTGTACTTTGTCGAACACCACGATGGTGTCGTACAACGAGAAGCCGAGAATTGTCAAAAATGCAATCACTGTTGCAGGCGTAACAGAAAATCCGAACGTCGCATAGACGCCGACCGAGATCAAGACGTCGTGAACCATTGCAAGAATTGCGGCAACAGCCATCTTCCATTCGAAGCGCCAAGCGATGTACATCGACACGATGACAAAGAAAATCAAGAGAGCGCGAACAGCTTTTTCGGTGATGCTTCTGCCCCACGATGAACTCACCGAAGCAACGCTCACTTCTTGTATCTCAACGCCAGCTTTGGTGCTCAATGCAGTCTGTACCGCAGTGCGAGTCTCGGTTGAAATTTCTCCAACTTGAGCACGAATACGTTTTCCGTCAGCACCGTTCAGTATCTGAATCTTTGCATCTGCAGTTGGAATCTTGTTTGCTTCCAAAATTGCTCGCACATCTTCAACTGTGATCGTGGTTGCAGGAACTTCCCACGCCACGCCACCCTTGAAGTCGATACCCAAGTTCAGACCCTGGGCAAACAGTGAAATGAAGGTCACGACAACAAATGTGATCGAAATTCCGAAGCCCCACCAACGACGTCCAACAAAGTTGAAGGTGGTCTCGCCCCTATAGAGCCTGCCGAATAATCCGTTCATTGCGCACTCGAATCTGGAAGTGCGACACCCAATACTTTGCGCCCGCTCAAGAACTTGCTACGTGCGAGCAATAGCACTGCTGGCCTCGTGAAGTAATAAGCAACAATCACGTCGCACAATGTAGACAGTCCAAGGAAGAATGCGAAACCGCGAACCGATCCGACAGTTAGCCACCACAGCACAAGTGCTCCCAAGAAAGACACCGTGTCAGCAGCCAAGATCGTGCGCCAAGCAAGCGTGAAGCTGCGCTGAGCAGAACTACGCATCGTCCTCCCAGCGTGCAACTCGTCCTTGATGCGTTCAAAGAACACCACGTATGAGTCGACGGTTACGCCAATGGAAACGATGATGCCTGCCACTCCAGAAAGAGTCAGCGCAAGACCATTGGTGCGAGAGATAAATGCGATGATGCTCCACAACAGCGCAATCGACACCATCAGTCCACCGAGAACAACAAAGGTCAGCATGCGGTAATAAACGAAGAAGAATGCCATCACCAACAGCACACCGATGAGACCAGAGATAATTGCTGCCCGCAATGAATCTTTACCAAGTGTTGGAGAAACGGTTTGCACCGTCGCAACTTTAAATTTGACAGGAACAGCACCGAATTCAAGAATCTTTGCCAAGTCGCGAGCCTCGGATTGCGAAAAGTCTCCGCTGATCTGAACATTGCCGCCAGTAAACACGGCTTCTTGAACAGTCGGTGCCGAAATCACTACGCCGTCCAATGCAATGGCAATGCGCGCTGTTGGACATGTCTCATCGCGATTAAAGCATTTTGTCGTGAGTGCGTTCCACAGGTCAGCACCATCTGCACCTTTTCGCAACTCGACAGTTACAGTCCAGTTTCCATTATTAATCACTGCCTGTGCATTGTTTGTGAAAACTTTGCCGGTTGCACCTGCTGGGCCAACGAGGTACGCCTCGCCGTTTTGACCATTCAATAATGCATTGGCATTTGGGTCAGTCGTATCCTCGGAGATCGAAATATTTGATGCAGGCACCGTCGTTGCGGTTGTAGGCACAGTTGTTGGTGTGCCTGTTGCTGTGAGCATCGGCACGGTTGTGTCGGTAGCCGCAGGAATTGTTGTTGCTGCTCCCCTGCTTCGCACACTGCCAGGTCCACCTTCGGTCGCGGCAATCGTTGTATCAACTACCGTCGTTTCACTTCCTGCGATAGTCGTTGGCGATCCCGGAATCGTCGTAGTCGTATCGGTGTTAAGAGTTCCTGCTTGCAGAACCGGACGCAACAACAGCTCTCCTTGGCGACCGATGATGTCGAGCGCTTTTTGCTGATCGTTTACACCAGGCAAGTTGACTACGACGTTGTTACCTTGGCGAGTAATTTCTGGTTCAGAAACTCCAAGTGCATTTACACGCTGGCTAATAATGTCAACTGCTTGCGAAAGAGCACTTGGGGTGAACTCACCTTCTGGTTGCAACGTGACAGATGCTCCACCTTGCAAGTCGAGCCCGAGCGCTGGCACGTTGCCAGCCAACAGATTGCCAGCCAACAGTGCGCTCACAATCACCACAATGCCAACAAGAGAAAAAACGAGACGACGTGCCATACAAAAAAGACCCGCAAATGAATGCGCGGTGCTGCCCTACTTCTTTTCGTTCTTGTCGGACGAAGACTGATCGCTCGAACTTGGTGTTGAAACCTTTGTTGCGATTGCGCTGCGCGCTACTCGAATCTCCACCTTTTCGGCAATATCCAGCCAGACGTAACCATCCTCAATGGCAGAGATAAACCCATAAATGCCAGAAGCCAAAATGACTTCGTCGCCTTCTTGTAGTGCGCTCTGCAAATTGCGCGTCTCTTTCTGACGCTTGCGCTGCGGGCGGAGTAACAAAAAGTACATCGCGCCAAAAATCAATACGAGCGGGAGGATCGAAAGGATGCCGCCACTCGATTTGGTGGTGGTGGTTGTGGCGCCAATTAAGGCGAAAAGACTGATGAACATAAGTCGTAACTCTATCGCTCCACAGAGCTAAGCCGCATTGCCCCAAACGGCCAAAATCTCTTGTCGCAGCGCTTCAAAACGACCCGCGATAATTGCATTTCGCATCTGATCCATCAGTGAAAGCGTCCATGCAATGTTGTGTAGAGAAACCAATCGTGAAGCAGTTGGCTCTCCAACCTGAAACAAATGTCTGATGTACCCACGCGTATGACGAGCACATACCGAACACGAGCAAGTCGGATCAATCGGATCATTACTCAAGGTGAATTCAGAGCGCTTGAGGTTGACACGACCATGCGATGTAAGTGCCGTTCCATGTCTGCCAAGCCGAGTTTGTAAAACACAATCAAACTGATCGACGCCAAGATGAACAGCTTCAACGAGAGATGCTGGATCCCCTACACCCATTAAGTAACGAGGTCGATCGACCGGCAGATGAGCGAGTGCGGCTTCCAGAGCTGGAAGCATCTCTTCGCGTGACTCGCCCACCGACAATCCTCCGATGCCGTATCCGTCAAAGTTGAGCTCTGCAGTTCTTGCCGCACTCTCGGCTCGCAGATTGACATCAATGCCACCTTGCACAATTCCAAACAACGACTGATCGGTACGTGTGTGTGTCGAAATGGCGCGTTTGGCCCATGATGACGTTCGCTCAAGAGCAAGTCGCACTACGTGTGCAGGTGAAGGAAGTGGCGGACAGACATCGAGCACCATCTGAATGTCGGCTCCGAGTAATTGTTGCGTGTGCACTGCCGACTCCGGCGTGTAGCGATGACGCGAACCGTCGTATGTCGACTTAAACGTGACACCATCGTCGTCAACATCGGGGTTCAGTGAGAACACTTGAAATCCACCCGAATCGGTCAGTGTCAAACCTTTCCAACCTGCAAACGCGCCGAGTCCACCCATTGCACTGACTGTCTCTGCACCTGGTCGCAGCATCAGGTGGTACGTATTGCCAAGAACGATCTGCGCACCTAATTCCTCGTAGTCGGCAGCGCTCAAATACTTAATCGCACCGCGAGTACCCACCGGCATAAAGCATGGAGTGGTGTAAGAACCACTGTGGGTTACGGCAGTTCCTGCACGGGCACTGCCCTCAACTGCATCTGTAGTGAACCGAACAGGAAACATTGACTACACGGTAGTGGCATACGCGTGAGAGCAAGTTGCTAATCGGCGCGACGGGCAAGAAGCATTGCATCACCGAATGACAGCATCCGATATTCGCACTCAATAGCCTCTTTGTAAATCTCACGCCAACGAGTGCCAACAAACGACTGAATCATCAACAGGAGTGTCGTGCGTGGCATGTGAAAATTGGTCATCATCATGTCAACCACCTTCCACTGATAGCCCGGAGTAATAAACAAGTTGGTTCGGCCTTCCAATTGCCCAAACTTTGCAGCACTTTCAAGAGCCCGTGTTGCCGTTGTACCGATAGCGATAACTCTCGCACCTCGTGCATGTGCGTCGTTGCAAGCCGTCATTGTCGACTGGGGAACCCGATACGACTCGGTGTGAATAAGGTGCTCAAGAGGGTTATCAACCGAAATCGGCTTAAACGTGTCTAGACCAACAACCAGTTCCACTTCGCAGATGGAAACACCCGCATCGCGCACACGTTGTAAGAGTTCTGGCGTGAAATGCAATCCCGCCGTTGGTGCTGCTGAGGATTTTTGGTCGTGTGCAAACACGGTTTGATATCGCTCGGCATCTTGCAAGACCTCAGTGATGTAAGGCGGTAAAGGCATGCTGCCGTATTTTGCAAGTTGATCGATAACGCTGCCGCCAAGCAACTGCACCAGAAAAGTGTCTCCGGCCTCGGTGCGCTCACCTACTCGCAAAAACTCCGTGTCGTCCGCTGAATACAAAATTTCGCCAACCTTCAATTTGCCACCCGGACGCAACAAAGATTCCCACACAGAGGATTTTGAATCCTTATCTTCTAACAGCAATGCTTCAACGACACCGCCACTCGCTCGATGCAACAGCACCCGTGCGGGCATCACTCGTGTGTGATTCACAACCACAACATCACCAGGTCTCACAAATTCGACGAAGTCTGAAACATGTCGGTGCATCGGTTTGCTCATCGAATCGTTTAGATCTACATCGACGAGCAATCGCGCAGCATCACGTGGCTCTATTGGGTGCTGCGCAATCAGATGCTGCGGCAATTCATAATCAATATCCGATAAATGCATAGCGACTAAAGGAACTTAGGCGAAAAGGTCTGGCTGTTGCGCAGGTGCCTGCAAACCTAGATGCGTGTAGGCAAGCGGCATTGCTACGCGACCTCGCGGAGTACGGGCAATCATGCCCTGCTGAATCAAAAATGGCTCATACACATCTTCAATTGTTTCTGTCTGCTCACTCACACTGATCGCAAGTGTCGACAATCCAACTGGCCCGCCACCAAATTGAACGCAAATAGCACTCAGTACCGCGCGATCAACTTTGTCGAGACCTAGCTCGTCCACACCAAACACACTGAGGGCCTCATTGGCGGACTTCTTGTCGATGGTGCCGTCTCCTCGCACCTCTGCAAAATCGCGCACTCTGCGCAACAGACGATTAGCGATGCGCGGTGTTCCCCGCGAGCGACGCGCAATTTCAGCAGCACCTTGAGCGTCAATGTCAACTTGCAAAATGCCGGCCGCACGACTGATGATCGACTGCAATTCGTTCTCGTCGTAGTAATCAAGTCTCGCAACAAGACCAAACCGATCACGCAGTGGCCCGGTGATCATGCCAGTGCGAGTTGTGGCGCCAATCAATGTGAACTTTGGCAGTGTCAAACGTATCGAAGACGCAGATGGACCCTTGCCCACCACAATGTCGATCTGAAAATCTTCCATTGCTGGATACAAGATCTCTTCGACCGTGCGCGACAAGCGATGAATCTCGTCGATAAACAAGACATCGTTATCTTCGAGCTTGGTCAAAATTGCAGCCAAGTCACCGGCTCGCTCCAATGCTGGGCCAGAGGTGACATGGAGGTGTGCAGACATCTCGGTTGCAACGATGCCCGCAAGCGTGGTTTTGCCAAGTCCGGGAGGACCAGCAAACAACAAATGGTCTGCAGCCTGACCTCGGCGCCTCGCAGCCTCAAGCACAATGCTCAGGTGCTCCTTGAGTTCGCGCTGTCCTACAAAATCAGACAACGACCGTGGACGCAACCCAACTTCGTCCAACATTTCGCCGTCATCACTCTCGTCTTGCGAGCGCTTGTGCGGGTCCACAAATTCTTCACGCACGTTTGACCCCCAACGCATTGAGTGCTTGACGCAACAAGTTCTCGGCGGTGTCTGTGGCAGACAATTCTCGCAACACATCGCGAATCTCTTCGTTCGAATACCCAAGACCGGTCAATGCCTCACGCACATCTGTCACTGCACGATGACCTTGCGATTGCTCACCTTGGGGTGTGTCCATAATTGGAAGATTCATTCGGCCTTTCAACTCAATCAGCAGACGGTCGGCTGTCTTGCGACCGACACCCGACACAAGCGTGAGTGCTCCATGATCGTTAGTGGCAACAATGTCAATCAGCGCGCGAGGTGTGTGCGTTGCAAGAATTGCCATTGCCATGTTTGGCCCCACTCCGTGAGTAGCAATCAAAATTTCGAATGTGCGTCGTTCGTCTCGTTCTAAAAAACCGTACAACGTCTGTGCATCTTCGCGAATGTGCTGATGCACATACACAAATGCCTGCGATGTCGGCTCAAGCTCGCCGAGTGTGCGCGGTGTGACGTGAATGAGGTAACCAACGCCTGCAACTTCGAGTAGCACTGTCGAATCTTGATTTCGCTCGATCACCACTCCACGCAATGACCCGATCACTGCGCGCCCACCACGGATTCGGCGCGCAAGATGCTGTTGCGCAATGGAGCAATGGCCAAGTGACACAACGCAATCGCTGCGGCATCTGCCGCATCGGCTGGCTCGGGCAACGTAGAAAGACCAAGTCGCTGTTGCACCATCTTTTGCACCTGCAACTTATTGGCGGTGCCCGAACCGGTCACTGCACTTTTAACTTGGCTTGGTGTGTATTGCACAACATCAATTCCTAATCGACTTGCCATCGCCAGCACCAAACCACTCACTTGACCAACACTCATTGCCGTTCGTACGTTGTTCTGAAAAAATACTTGCTCAACTGCAATCGCATCGGGTCGTGTCTCATCGACAAGTTTTTCTATATCCAATTGCAATGCGCACAACCGATGCTGCAACAACTCAGTTGCGGGAGTCGTCATTACGCCAAGGGCGACAACTGCTGGATTTAATGAGTGAGTCGTCTGTCGAGATGTTTGCGACCGAAGCACCGCGTACCCACAACGGGTGAGACCGGGGTCAATTCCGAGGACCACGAGAGCTGACTTGTGGGCGAACATATGTTCTACCTTAGTGCCAAAACACGGACTAGGTAAGGATTTAGACCGCCGAACGCAGTGCCGCTACCAGCTCGTCCACTGGACGAAAGGTAAGACCGACTGCAGATCTGTGTACGTACCGCAGCACGCCTTGAGCATCCAGCACAAAAATACTGCGCCTCACCATGCCCAAGAGACCTACGACTCCATATGCCCCTGCCACCACTTTTTCGGTGTCAGCCAATAATGGGAATCCGAAACCATGCTTGGCAGAAAATGCATCGTGACTAGCAACATCTTGGGCCGAGATACCGAGCACCTGTGCTCCAATGTTATTGAATTGTGCAAGCTCATTGTTATATGAACACAATTGCTTTGTGCACACCGCAGTGTTGTCGCCTGGATAAAAAACTAGGACAACAGGTTTACCTGCAAAGTCCGAAAGTGAATATGACTTGCCACCACTTCCAAGCAGCGTGAACCCCGGTGCCTTATCGCCTACTGAAACACTCATGACGCAGCCTCCTCGAGAATCGCATCGCTCATATCAAAATTTGCATACACGTCTTGCACGTCATCGTTATCTTCCAAATCGTCCATGATGCGAAGAATTTTTTTGGCGTCGGCTATGTCGGTCACCGGAACCTGAAGAGACGAAACCATTGTCGACACCGCAGACACAACGGTCATGCCAGCGGTTTCCAGTGATGCTTTGAGTTCGTACAACGAATGAGAATCACATGTCACGCGCCAGGTATCACCGTCGTCCACCACATCTTCCGCGCCATGTTCAAGCGAGACCATCATCACTTCGTCTTCGGATACTGATTTATCAATCTGCACGACACCTTTGCGCGAAAACTGCCAACCAACTGCGCCGGGTTCTGCCATTGCGCCACCTGATTTGCTGAACGCAAGGCGCACATCTGACGCAGTGCGATTGCGATTGTCGGTGAGCGCATCAATCAACATGGCAACACCTCCCGGCGCATACGCCTCATATGTAATCGATTCGAAAGCCGCACCAGTGTGCTCGCCCATTCCGCGCTTAATTGCACGATCGATTGCGTCGTTTGTCATCTGTGCAGCTTTTGCTTTGAGCACGATTGTGCGCAATGACGCATTAGAGGCAGGGTCGCCTCCGCCTTCTCTCGTACTGACTTCGAGTTGTCGTGCGAGTTTTGCAAACGTCTTGCCACGCGCCTTGTCGGCTTTACCCTTTTTGTGTTTGATTGTTGCCCATTTGGAATGGCCTGACATCTCTACACCTCCTGCAAAAACAATGAATGAATACGATTATCGCTGGTCAATTCTGGATGAAACGACGCCACCATAACTGGACCCTGACGCGCCAACACCACTTTGTCCTCGTGCGTCGAAAGTACCTCAACGTCTCCACCCAGGCGAACCACCTGCGGAGCACGTATAAACATGGCGTGAAAAGGCGTTTGCAAGCCTGCAACCTGTAGCTCAGTCTCAAAGCTTTCCACCTGACGACCATAGGCGTTGCGCTGCACGTCAATATCTATTGCGCCATAGAAACGCTGATCTGGTCGCCCGTCAGCGATGCTTTTTGCCAACAAGATCATGCCCGCGCAAGTTCCGAAAACCGGCATTGCATTATTGATCCGTTCTGCAATCGGATCAAACAATTGAGATGTAGTGAGCAGGTGCGACATCGTTGTCGACTCTCCACCTGGCATCACGAGTGCGTCCACCAATTCGAGATCCTGAGTCGTTCTTACTTGCACCGTTTCGGCGCCGAGGCTCTGCAACATTTCTTCATGCACAGCAAATGCACCTTGCAATGCCAAGATGCCAACTTTCATTTTCTATACCAGACTGTCAACGCGTCAAACTCAATGTTGTTGAGTTTGATTACCAACCGCGCTCGGCGTAACGCTCGTTGATCTGATCCATTCCGATACCTGTCATCGGTGCACCAAGGTTGCGACTGACCTTTGCCAAAATGTCTGCGTCCATAAAGTGCGTCGTTGCTTCAACAATGGCTTTTGCTCGCGGCGACGGGTCATCACTTTTAAAAATTCCTGAGCCGACAAATACCGATTGTGCGCCGAGCTGCATTGCCAATGCTGCGTCTGCTGGTGTAGCGATGCCACCTGCACAAAACAATGGAACCTGAAGTGAACCGGTCTCGGCAATTTCCTGCACGAGAGGCAATGGCGCGCCAAGTTTTTTGGCCCAGTCAAACAACTCAGCCGAGTCGGCTTGAGTGATTTTGCGAATGTCACCAAAGATATTGCGCAAGTGGCGCACTGCTTCAACAACGTTTCCAGTGCCTGCTTCGCCCTTTGAACGAATAAGTGCAGCACCCTCGCTGATGCGACGAAGGGCTTCACCCAAGTTGGTCGCCCCACAAACAAACGGAGTATCAAAAGCCATCTTGTCGATGTGATGCGTTTCGTCGGCTGGAGTGAGTACTTCTGATTCGTCGATGAAGTCGACACCTAGCGATTGCAAAATTTGAGCTTCAACAAAATGACCGATGCGTGCTTTAGCCATCACCGGAATAGTGCAGCATGCCTGAATTGCCATAATCATTTCTGGGTCGCTCATTCGTGCAACGCCACCGTCGCGACGGATGTCGGCAGGAACGCGCTCGAGTGCCATCACTGCTACTGCGCCAGCATCTTCTGCGATCTTCGCTTGTTCAGAGTTGACGACGTCCATAATGACGCCACCCTTGAGCATCTCGGCCAAACCGCGCTTGACCTGCATTGATCCAGTTGTGCGTGCAGCATTCTTTGTCATGAGATCCATCGTACCCAGAGCGTTACCGACACAAACGGTCGTGTATTTGTGACTGTTTTCTTAGAGAAACTTCACGTCGTCTGGGTTCGTGCCCACTGGCACCACGGCCGTTTTTGCTGCTCGGGCAACCTCAACAAACGTTTGGCCAGGAGTGAGTTTGATCACTGCCCCACTCGAATCTTTCAACACGAACGGTGTCAAGCGATCGGTTCGTTCCCATGTGCCCTCAATCAGGGTGCCGTTAGTAAATACGTACACTTTTCCGCTGCCCAGGGTCTTAGAAGTTGGGCTGTAACCCTTGGTGTATTCAACTTCGAGCACGATCACATTGGGCACTGCAAGTTGAACGCCCGCTGCATCAACGTCTGGTGTTTTTTCTTGAATACGCAAAAATTCACTTGTGGTTGCGTCCCAATCCCATTGAACCTTCACACCGTCCATCGAAACTTTGAGGCCTGCAATCGGTTGTGCAGTTGTGGCGGCGGCATCGCTCGCGCTTCGATACGAAAACTGCGCTGATGGTGCAGCCGAACCCTCAGGGCTGAGTGTCCACAACTTTGTCGTTTCTGCAAACAAGTTGTGTGGTGCTGAGCGATCATTGTCGCGATGGAAACCACCAGCTTTATTGGCCACCGAGTAACTCAAGTCAACAAGATCTGATTTCTTAATTGCAGCCGCTACCTGTGCGTTGCCACCGCTCCAGACGAACAACGGTTTCATGAGCGAACCGAGCAAATCAATATCTTGAAAGCGACCGCTGCGGATTGGGCCAACGGGGTCTGAACCCTCACTTTGAAATACTGCGGCCAGCCGTGTCAGTTTTTCGACATTCTCTTCAAAAATAATGTCTGCCTGATTAATGCCCAGTTGTGGACGAGCAGAAGGATGATTGTCGATCTTGACCACCATTGCCGGCCTATTCAACGTGGCCGAATCAGTATTTGGCAATCCAGTCAGTGGATTGACAACAACCGCATTTGTTGTCTCGGTTACAACCGTGCTTTCTGCTGCGGTGCCATCCGTTGAACTTGACGAGCCTCCACAACTAGCAAGTGCCAGCAACGCAACTACAACGATAGAACTTCGTACCACTATTCGATTGTTCATGGTTAGATCTCTCTGAGCAGCGCAATTCGTTCTGCTAATGGGGGGTGCGTATTGAAAAGTTTATGCCACATGCTCAATCGGCCCGAGTCATTCACACCAGACATCGGCTGCTCAATCCACATGTGAGCCGTTGCCATGCTGGCCGAATGGGTGACAGTGCTATCTGCCTGAAGTTTTTCGAGTGCAGAGATCAAACCTGGTGGATACCTTGTCATTTTGCATGCCGATACATCAGCCAACGTTTCGCGTCTTCGACTGACAGCGGCTTGCATGATCTTGGCAAGGATCGGTGCGAGTATCAAGAGTGCGATACCGATGAATGCAAGTGGATTGTTGCTGTCGCGACGATCATTGCCACGGCTCACTCGCCCGCCGTTCCACCACATCATTCGAATAGTGATGTCAGTGATAAGAGCAATAGTGCCCACCAATGTCACTGCCAATGTGCTCACCAAAATGTCATAGTTCTTAATATGCGAAAGTTCGTGGGCAACAACACCCTCCAACTCGACGCGATTCATTTTCTCGAGCAGACCCGTGGTGACCGCGATTGCAGCATGCTTGGGGTTTCTGCCGGTTGCAAATGCATTGGGCGCTTCATCTCGAATAACAAACACGCGCGGTTTTGGCAATCCGCTCGCGATACATAAGCCTTCAACCAGGTTGTGCAAGCGACGAAATTCAACAGGGTCGGCTGGCACTGCACGACTGACCGCCAGCGCTACCGCATCAGATTTCCAATATGAGCCAAATGCAAACACAGCCGAAAACACCAACGCGATAATTGTTCCAGTAGCCCCATTGCCGATAAGTACACCGACAGCCATACCAACCAACACGGTGATGATGACAAATCCGGTGAGCAAGAAAAATGTGCGTCGCTTATTAGACGCGATGAGGTCATTCATGAAACTTTTGATTTCCGATCTAGCTAAAACTTGACTTCGGGTGTGGTGCGTGCGACAGCTTCGGCCTCGAAATATTCACGCTTCGAGAACTTAAAGGAACTCGCAACGAGTGAGCCAGGAAACTTTTGTATTGCTGTGTTGTACGACAAAACAGCATCGCCATAAAACTGTCGCGCATATGCAATGCGGCTTTCCGTGTTGGAAAGTTCTTCTTGCAGCGAAACAAAACCTTGGTTGGCCTTGAGGTCGGGATACGCCTCTGAAAGGGCAAACAACTGACGCAGTGCCCCAGATATCGCGGTGTCGGCAGCGGCCTGAGCACTTGGTGTCGCCGATGCACTCATTGCCGAGTTGCGCGCCGAGATTACAGCATCCAACGTGGCACGCTCGTGAGTTGCGTAGCCCTTCACGGTCTCGACCAGATTCGGTATGAGATCAAGTCGGCGTTTCAATTGCACATCAATCTGCGACCATGCATTGTCAACCTCGTTGCGGCGACCAACGAGCGAGTTATACATCAAGACCAACGCCAGCAGCACAACTGCAATGGCGGCAAAAGCAATCAGAATGTTCATGATGCTCAGTCTAGTTCAGTCTTTTGATATCGCGTCCCCACTTGCATGCATCAGCTTTGGCCAACTTGAGGTCGGCGGAGTACACGGTGCTCAAACATTGAAAGAAGTTTGTTGGGTTGCACCACGATCTCTTCATTCTTTTCAGCCGCTAAAAGTCTTTCGTAAATCGATACATATTCTTTTGCTAGACGTTGCATCGAGAAATCCTCTGCACGCTTGAGACCGCCAGCCACCAAACGCTCCGACAACTTGGTGTCGTTAACGATCTGCGTGATTGATTTTGCAAGCAGTTCCTCGTTGCCTGGAGCCACGAGCAGCGCATTCACTTCGTGCGTCGCGACATTGCGGTAGCCATCAATATCGGTAGTAACCAGCGGTGCTGCTGCGGCCATTGCCTCGAGCAGAACGATGCCGAACGATTCTCCCCTCAATGACGGCGCGCAAAATACGGTGCAACGAGAAAGTCGATCGAGCTTGTCTGTTTCGGTGATTCGTCCGAGCCACAAGATGCGCTTGTCGTTTTCATACAGTCTGCGCATCTCGTCTATGCCTGGTCCATCTGCTGCTATCCAGAGTGCATAATTCTGTGGCAAGTACTTCATCGCACCAAGTAACACTTCTAAACCTTTTCTGGGTTCGAAACGCCCGCAGAAAAAGATTGTTGGTTGAGTCTCACGCATCGCACCAGGCTTCAAGTAGCGAGAAGTTTCTATGCCGTTAAACAGCACCTGGTAGTCGCCATCGAGATACCTCGATGCAAGCTCTTTTGCAGCTTCCGATACCGCAACGCGCGCGCTCAAGTGATTGGCTGCCCAACGCGCGGTTTTGTTGAGAACCCGATACGAAGATGAATCACCAGCGGCATGAAATGTTCCCACCGTCGGTGCAAGCCGCAACAGCAATGAGGTGACCGTGGGACCAGGCACGATGGGTTCGTGTAAGTGAATGACGTCGAACGCCTCATCGTTGAGTGCACGAATCGTGCGCAATGCTGCCGATGGATCTGGCGCGAGCGGTGCAACAGAACCGTTGGCAGAAGTAGGCAGGCTCTGACCCAAGGGTGTCACAAAGGGTTCAGGTGGCGGACCATCACATGGCGCGAGCACTCGAACTTCGTGGCCGATGCGGCGAAGCTCGCGCGCAAGACCCATAACTTGGGCTTGAACGCCGCCAGGGACTGACACGCTGTAGGGACTCACCATTGCAACCCGCAACATGTTCACGCCGTATACGGTAGACCGTCTAGAAGCTATTTGAGCGATAACAAACGAAAACAAATCAAAGTCAGCACGAAAGTAGTGAGACCATGACGCAATTCCCTACAAATCCGTATTCCAAACCAGCAATTTCGATCGTTGCAACACCCACCAAACGCAATGCAATTTTGGAGCTGGCGCAAAAAGCCGAACAACTCGGCTTTGAAGGCCTTGCCTGCCCAAGCCTCGGCGGCACGATGGCACTCTGCACATCACTCGCCCATTCCACAAACACGATTCATTTCTGGACATCAATACAACCGATGTATTACAGCCACCCAGTAGAGACGGCAAATACCGCAGCACACATTCACGAAATTTCACGCGGACGATTTGGTCTCGGCATTGGCGTCAGCCATGGACCAGTTGTGCAACGTCTCGGCGTCGAGACCGGCAAGCCTTTGAGCGACATTTCCAATTACGTTGCAGCGATGCGTGCCAATGAGCGATTTTCGGGCGAACTACCGCCGATCTATTTGGCCACTCTTCGAGACAAGATGTTCGCACTTTCGCACCAAATTTCCGAAGGCGCTATTTGGGCCAATGCGTCGTTGCGCGATATAGGGCGCCAGGTTGCGACTCTTCCCGCAGAAAAACAATCCACATTCTTTATGTCCAACATGGTTCCGACCATCATCAGCGAAGATGTCGACGCAGCCTTGGCATTGCATCGAAAGACATTGACTGGCTATGTCTCGCTCCCCAACTATCGGAATTATTGGCGCACCGCTGGCTACGTCGATGAAATGGATGCAATCGAACATGTCCTCGCCACAACTCCAAAAGAATCTATGGCAGAGACATTGCAAGCCAAGATGAGCGACTCATGGCTACGCGACTGCACTATTTCCGGTTCGGTATCTCAAGTGCGCGATCAATTTGCCGCTTGGGCCAACGCTGGTGTTTTGCCAATTGCGGTGATGTCATCCACCACTGGTGGTCAGGCAAAGGCAATCAGCGAACTCTTTGACGCTTTCGCTTAACGCAAATAATTCGATTTAGGCAATTTGCGCAAGCAAGTCTTCAACAAGTTTTTGAATTTCATCACGGATCGGACGCACAGCTTCTATTCCCTTGCCGGCGGGGTCATTAAGCGGCCAATCCACATATTTCTTGCCCGGCAAAAACGGACACGCATCACCACAGCCCATAGTCACAACAACGTCAACTGCTTCCAACATTTCCATTGTCCACAATTGCGGTTGAGCAGATGCAATGTCGATTCCAACTTCCTTCATCACCGCAACTGCAGATGGGTTAATTGAATTTGCTGGCTCCGAGCCGGCCGAATAGACCGATACCCGACCCGCACCGAGGTGGCGCATAAACCCTGCCGCCATTTGCGAACGACCAGAGTTGTGGATGCACAAAAACAAAACACCTTTCATGAGCGCGGCTCGCCAAATACAAACTTGATGATTGCAACTGCCAATGTGGCGCCGATCAATTGCATCAGCACAAACATCGGTACAGACTCAGGAGCAATTCCGGCAAATGTGTTACTCAGACTTCGCGCAACAGTTACCGCCGGGTTTGCTAATGAAGTTGACGAAGTAAAAAAATATGCTCCCGTTATCCAAGCCGCAACCGTAAACGGAACCAAATTTGCACGCTTGGCACGAATAGTCCCATAGATCACCACAAGCAGACCGATAGTCGCAATAACTTCAGAGAAGAGAATCCCCGAACCAGAGCGAACTTTTTGCGAAATGTTGATGGCATCCAAATCAAACATTAAGTTCGCGATGACTGCGCCAATGCACCCACCAATTGTCTGCGCCACCGCGTATAAGGCCGTGTCCCGAATCGTTGCCTCGCCGGTAAAAATTCCGACAATGCCAACAACCGGATTAAAAGACGCTCCCGACACAGGTGCAAAAATCAAAATGAGAGCAACCAACGCCCCACCAGTAGCGACGGCATTGCACAGTAATTGCAGCGCCACGATGTCAGTCAGTCTCTCGGCCATGATGCCCGAACCAATGACCGCGACTATTAACAACCCTGTGCCAATTGCTTCAGCCAATAACCTTCGCGACATCGTTACCTGTGTAGCCGACATATTCAGCAGCACTTCTGATCGATGGTCGCATGAAATGTCGACGCATCAGACAACACGGTGTAGTACTCCCACGGTGCCCCATCAGGACTTTGCATCCACACTTTGTCTTGCACCGCATAACAGCAGGTTGAATCCTTTTCCACAGACTCAACCAAACCAAGTTGTTCGAATCTTGCAATAGATTTTTCAACAAGTTCACTTGACTCAAGCTCAACCCCAAGATGATTGATGTGTTGATACTCGGCGTGTTCGTCACGTGGTGTTTCGATCAGCACCAACTTCAATGGTGGATCAGCGATTGCGAAGTTTGCATAGCCATCGCGAACCTTGGCGGGAGTTGCGTTAAACATCTTTGAGTAGAACTCAATTGCATCATCCAAATTCGAAACATTGAGCGCTAGTTGGACCCGTGACATATAAATCCTTTTGGTTGGCTAATCTGCTATATTGATAGTTATCAATATAACACGCACCCTCAACTGCTGTTCGCCAGTCACCGAAGCATCGCTTTCGACGCGCGATGCCGATAATTTAGCCCGAGGCTTCGCCGCACTCGCAGACCCGACGCGACTCAAATTGTTTAGCCTCATCGCTGCATCCGAAGATGCAGAAACTTGTGCGTGCTCCCTCGTCAAACCGACTGGTCGATCGCAACCTACTGTGAGTCACCACCTGAAGGTCTTGCGCGAGGCCGGTCTCATTACCGGCACTAAGCGCGGAACATGGATTTGGTATCGAGTGAACCGCGATCGGTTACACGTGTTGCAGGACGTACTCGGCTAATCAGCAGTCGGGTCTAGGTAGCCAGGATCACTCGGCCAATTCGGTTGAAATAAGTGCCACTGTTCTGGCGCTTGTCGAATGAGATTTTCAATCTCCGTAGTCAACACTTGTGTAATGCGTGCAACATCTTCGCGCAATGAACCTTGTCGCTCGACAACAAGCGCTGGTCTGATAACCGACTTATGACCGTTTGCGCCTGGAGTAAAAAAGGTGGCCATCGGTAAGAGTTGAGCACCAGTCCGCAGTGCAAAAAAAGCTGGTCCTGCTGGCACTGTCGTCGTTTCGCCAAAAAACTGCACCTCTACCCCAGTGCGCTGGCCATCTTTAGGGATATCGCGATCGCACAGCAACGACACGACGTGGTTGTCTCGCAACGCTTTACCAACAGCAACGCCGGCATCATCGGAGAGTGGGATGACATTCACCCCATATCTCGATCGCAGCTCAACAAACCATTCGAACAGCTCGGTATTTTCCAGACGCTCAACCACTGCGGTCAATTGATAACCCTGGTCGATCAACCACCGTCCAGACCACTCCCACCCGCCCATGTGAGGCAACGCAAGAATTGTGCCCTTGCCTTTGGCTGCAGAATCTTCGATGTGCTCAAACCCTTCAACGTGATGCCCATCTGCAATTTGCTGCCTCGAGAGCGAAGGCAAACGAAATGTCTCCAAGTAATAACGCGTGTAACTCACAAATGATCGTTGTATTGCGTCGTGCAATTGCTTGCCAGTCAAACTCGGATCAACTCTTTGTAAATGTCGCTTCACCATTGCCTTGTTTTGCTTCATCGCTCTTGCAAGAGAACCACCAATGGTTGTAGCAGCGCCAGACAACACTGGTGATGGAGCAAGACGAGCAACCAGGGATGCGAACCTGTATCCGCTTACAGAGATTTTTTCTGCTGCGTTGTGATGCGCTTGCGGCATGCAGAATTATTGCATTCGGCGACGGCGCGAAAATCGTTCGCGATAATCATCACGACGCACACGCCGAGAAGCTCGACGCGAACGTCGCACTTCTTGTTTTTGTGCTGTAACAGGAGCAACTGCAGCCTGCTTCCAAACCTTTGCAAAACGTTGCACCGCGGTCATCGTGGTGAGTACAAGCATCGCCCACATCACCCACCACAGCAATGAAGCAAACAACAATCCGACGCACAACACAATGATGCGCTCTGCTCGTTCCATCAAACCACCCTTGGCATGAAGTCCGAGCGATTCGGCTTTAGCGCGCTGATACGAAATCAGTGATGACACCGCCATCACCGCAAACGGCAACACTGCTGCCGTGGCACCACGAGTATCGGCCAGATACCACGCCACGCCACCGAGCAAGAACGAATCACTTACTCGGTCTATGACTGAGTCAAAAAATGCTCCACGTTGACTTGCCGAGTTTGATGCCTTAGCGAGTGCCCCATCAAACATGTCTGGAAGAGCCGACAAAATGACGAGCGCGAGACCGAGCGGCAATGACCCAAGGCCAATGGCAATCGATGCGCCAATTGCAATACACAAACCCAGGATCGTGATGTGATCAGGCGATAAACCTGTGCGAAGCAAGAGCTTTCCGACGGGGCGCACGACACGCTCGATCTCCACACGAAACCGACCGTCAAACATATGCGAGAGCCTACTTGTCGGGGTTGGCTTCAACTAAACATTCGACAATGGACGCATCAATTGCGTCCACCAAGACCAATCCCCGCTGTGCAGGGGGTTCCTCTGCGCTATAACAAAAAACTCGCCAAGTAGGTCGACTACGAAAACCTCGCCACACCTGCTGAGCCGAAGAATGACCGACTGCAAAGCCAACCGCTCGACTTGCGAAAACGAGGGCAGTCTTTTCGTCAACTGTCATTTTCCAGGATGAACTCAACACAAATAAACCGAACACACTGAGCGCAACCGCAACGATGAGCATGCCGTCATTTACAAGACCACTACTTCCGAGTGATGAATCTGCAGATCGCGCTGCAAGCCACAATCCGAAACACGCGACTGCTATGCCGAGATAAATAAATCCTGGAATCCTTCGCCGGTTGTTGTCGGGGAATTGGTATGGCCCAACAAATGCCGAAATATCCAGATCATCTGGCAGTGCATCACGTATCTCATTGCTCGACATTGATTACTTCCCTTGTTAGTTGTTTTGCGCTTCGAGTGACTTCCACGCAGATCTCACACGCTCAGCCGTCACGTCCAAAGCTTCTGGCAAAATTTTGGTGTTGGCAACTGCAACCATGAAGTTAGTGTCGCCACCCCATCGTGGCACAATGTGCACGTGTAAATGCTGAGCAATGCTCCCACCGGCCGACGCGCCCATATTGATGCCGACATTGATGCCCTGCGGGTTGTATTCGGCTTTTAACACTTGCACGCCAAACGTAACCGTCGACCAAATCTCGTTGTGCTCATCTGGTGTGAGGTTTTCGAGTTCGGCAACTTCGCGATACGGCAACACCAACAAGTGTCCAGGAGAATATGGGAACGCGTTGAGAATCACAAACGAATGCGCACCACGATGCACGATATGCGACTCTTCGTCTTTCATATCCGACTCAAGGATCTCGGTAAACACCGACTTGCCCGAAACATTCTTCTTTGCATCGCCCTGCACATACTGCGCACGCCAACCATTCCAAAGTCGCTCTAGGCGCATTTCTGCTACAACACCATTTCGGATGCATCGGCAGTTTCGTCTTGTAACTGCTTCACGAAGTCTGCAAACTTCACATCGCGTATCACTTCGCCACCACGAGGATTGACGCCAACTGTTTCGTTTGCAACATCGTCATCACCAACGACGAGCACATACGGAATGCGCTCCAGTTTTGCCGAACGAATTCGCTTGCCTAACTGCTCATCAGCGACACTTGTGTCGACCCTGAATCCAGCTCGAAGAAGTTGTGTGATGAGTTTTGTTGCATACGGCTCGTGACCACTCGTCACCGGAAGTACGCGCACTTGCACTGGTGCCAGCCAAGTTGGGAACGCTCCGCCGTAATGCTCAAGCAGCACACCAAAGAATCGTTCGACCGAGCCGAACAACGCACGGTGCAACATGATCGGCTGATGACGGCCGTTGTCTGACCCGATGTACTCCAACTTGAATCGCTCAGGAAGATTGAAGTCGCATTGAATTGTGCTCAATTGCCATTTACGACCGATTGCATCGCGTACATCAATGTCAATCTTTGGACCATAGAAAGCAGCGTCGCCCTCTTTGACCGAATAGTCAACTCCATGTCGATGAAGCGCTTCACGCAATGCTGTGGTCGCCTTCTCCCAGATTTCGTCGCTACCAACCGATTTCTCTGGATCGCGTGTTGAGAGTTTGAATTCGAAATCCTCAAAACCAAACTTGCGCAACACCGAGATAACAAAATCAAGCAACGAAGTAATCTCGTCGGCCATCTGGTCTTCTGTGCAAAAAATGTGGCTGTCATCCTGAGTGAAACCACGGATTCGCAACAAACCATGCAAGGTTCCGGCGCGCTCGTATCGGTACACAGTGCCAAGCTCGAATAAGCGCAATGGCAATTCGCGATAACTGCGCTGCCTGTCGCGATAGATCAAGCAATGCATCGGACAGTTCATCGGCTTCGGGTAATACGTGCCGTTGTCCATCTCCATCGGCGGATACATGCCGTCTTTGTAGAAGTGCAAGTGGCCAGAAGTTTCAAACAATTCTGCGTTGGCCAGATGCGGCGTAAATACAAATTGGTATCCACCGTTTTGATGGCGGTGACGGCTGTAATCCTCCATCAGTTTGCGAACAATTCCACCCTTTGGATGCCACACGGCAAGACCACCACCGAGTTCGGACGGAAACGACAACAAATCCATTTCGACAGCGAGTCGACGATGATCACGCTTTTCGGCTTCTGCCAAACGTGTGATGTGTTCTTCAAGTGCAGCCTTTGACTCCCACGCTGTTCCATAGATCCGCTGCAGCATCGGACCTTTCTCATTGCCCCGCCAATACGCGCCGGCAACTTTCATCAACGCAAAGTGCCCGAGTTTGCCAGTTGTTGGCACGTGAGGACCACGACACAAGTCAACGAATGAATCGGTGTTGCGATACACGCTCACGACATCGCCACCCTGCACTTCGGATGCGTCGGTGCCATCTGCGGAACCACTCGTCACCCGCGTGATGATTTCGCATTTGTAAGGCTGATCGGCAAACAATTCAAGTGCGGCCTTGACCGACATCTCATCGCGAGTAAACGATTGGTCTGCTTTGATGATCTCGCGCATCTTTTCTGTTATTGCTGCAAGGTCGGTGTCACTGAACGTTTTGCCACCAGGCAATTCGAAGTCATAGTAAAAGCCGTCTTCAATTGCAGGACCAATTGTAAATTTTGCGCCAACAAACAACTGCACAACTGCTTGGGCCATCACATGTGCCGTTGAGTGCCGCAGCACATGACGACCGGCATCACTCTCTGCCGTGATGATCGAAACCTGCGCACCCGAACCCAATGCGGCCGTAAGGTCGGTTTCTTTGCCATCGACAACCGCAGCTACTGCAGCTTTGGCCAATCGGGATCCAATTCCTTGAGCCAGGTCAAGCGACGTTGAGCCAGCGGGAAGGGATTTACGAGTGCCGTCAGGAAGGCTGACTTCAATAGTTTCTACGGCACTCATCGTGCCCTTTAGTCTAGTTTCTCAAATTTGCTTGGAACGGCACAATTATTCGGTGTTCAGGAGAGTGCGAGATTGACCCCAAGTAAGTTTGCTGCAGTTGAAACATCAATGCCTTTTGTCGCAGCAGCATCGATGAGCTTCACAGCGCGAGGTGTATCAAGATCATCGTCGAGGGCCTCGCGCACCATGCCAAGCAACTCACCAGCATCGGATTTTGTTCCGGTGCCCCACAGTGCGAGTCGCTCAATATTGCGAGCAAACATGTCTTCGTCCCACTCCCACTCAAATCGGTAGTGATGCTCGATCAATCCGAGTCGGATAACCCGTGGGTCGAAACGTGTGCGTAGCTTGTCGACGAACACCAAGTTTCCACGACTCTTCGACATCTTGTGACCATCCATCGACACCATTGCAACATGCATCCAGTGCTTAACAAACTGTTCCCCCGTCGCCGCTTCTGACTGGGCACGTTCGCATTCGTGATGTGGGAATATTAAATCGCTACCGCCACCGTGCAAGTCGATTGTTGTTCCCAATTCGCGCAATGCAAGTGCCGAACATTCGATGTGCCAACCAGGCCTGCCGGCCCCCCACAGAGTTTCCCACGAAGGTTCATCTACCGCCGATGAATGCCACAGAACGAAATCGAGTGGATGACGCTTATGTGGGTCCTCCACATTTCCTCCGCGTTCGCGAGCGAGTTCAATCATCGTCTCTTGTGAATAATGAGAAATCTCTCCAAACGTTTTGGATTGAGTGACATCGAAGTACACGGAACCACCCGACTGATAAGCGAAGCCTTTGTCAATCACCATGCCGATGAATCCACGAATGTCAGAAATTGCTGATGACGCACGCGGTGTTGAATACATCGGCAACGCTCCGAGCGCTTCCATGTCGGCGGTGAAGCGAGCTTCTTCGCCTGCCGCCAGGTCCAAATAGTGAACACCCAACTCGCGCGCTTTAGCAAACAATGGGTCGTCGACATCAGTGACGTTGCGTACGCATTTCACTTCATGACCGAGGTCGATCAACCGTCGAATCAAAATGTCGTAACTAATGAAAGTAAACGCATGACCTAGATGCGTTGCGTCATACGGTGTGATTCCGCATGTGTACATCAATACGGTTTGTCCGGGTTCGAATGGAACCACCGATTGTTTGGCGGTGTCGTAGAGACGCATTACGAGATCTTCAAATTCCGTCCGCTTACTGGATCTACATCGGGCAATCCTGTCATGCGCGGTGCGACTCGAGTTTTATATCGAACATTCATTTGCAGCATGACTGCAGTGAAAGCCTCAAGCGCAAGCGCGTTTGACAACCTTCCCGTATTGAGCGGTCTGCATCCAGGAATTTTTTCAACGATGTCACTTACTGTCTCGATTGCTTCGGGATGATCTGAACAAATCAACACATCGCTGTCTACGTGGTGATTGAGATTTCCAAGCTCTTTTGCCGGCAGATGTTGCAATGCCGCAACAACTTTGCTCAGCGGAATTTCGGCTTGCACGTGGGCAGCAATGCTTCCGCGTGGCGGCACAAGCGGTTGAAACTCTTTACCCACCTTGACCAATGCGTTAGCCATCGTGATTACAATTTTGCCAGCCAGTTGACTCGCATAATCCCCGACGATCGTTGCGGTGGAATCCCAAGGTGTAGCGACCACAACGAGGTCGCAGTTCACTGCGTCAGCGTTGTCTCCACCAACAATGGTCAGATTGTGGCTCGGCCACAGCGCTTGCAATTCTTTGACCTTCTCAACTGACCTCGCCTTGTCTCGCGAACCAATCACCACGTCGTAGCCAGCCACGTTGAGGCGAAGCGCAAGTCCACTACCCGCAGGTCCGGTGCCACCAATTATTCCTATTTTCATCCAACGAGCCTGCCACAAACACCCCCCAACAACTACCGTTGACGGCATGGGAATATTGGATGGCAAGAAGATAGTGGTCACAGGGGTTCTCACCGATGCTTCATTGGCCTTCGGGGTCGCCCAACTTGCTCAGCGCGAAGGCGCCACGGTGCTCTTGACCGGCGCAGGTCGTGGTCTGTCAATCACTGAGCGAACCGCCCGCAAGCTCGATACCCCAGCTGAAGTCATTGAGTTTGATGTAACAGTCGATGAACATGTTGAGACTGCACGTGCCGGCGCAAAGAAACACCTCGGAAGCGTTGATGGCGTACTGCACGCCATCGGATTCGCTCCCGCTGTGTGCCTGGGCGACGACTTCATGGCTGCCCAATGGAACGACGTTGCCGTTGCGATGCAGATCTCTGCCTACTCGCTCAAGACGCTTGCCGATGCTTTTGTGCCGCTGATGTCGACAGGCGGAAGTTTTGTTGGACTCGATTTCGACAACACTGTTGCATGGCCCGCGTACAACTGGATGGGCGTCGCCAAAGCTGCGCTCGAATCGACTAGCCGATATCTCGCCAAAGAACTGGGTGGAAAGAATATTCGTTGCAACCTCGTTGCTGCTGGGCCAATTAAAACCATGGCCGCAAAATCGATTCCGGGTTTTCAGACTTTTGAAGATGTGTGGAGCGACCGCGCACCGCTCGGATGGGACGTCAACGATTCGACTGCTGTTGCACGCGCATGTGTTGCACTGCTTTCCGATTGGTTTCCAGCCACCACCGCAGAAGTAATTCATGTGGATGGCGGCTACCACGCAATGGGCGTGTAAGTGCCAGTGTTGTCAAAGCGCTTCGCGGCGAATCTACTTGCAATCTTTCTTGTTGCGTCGTTGACAACCGCGACCCTTGTTGCATCCGACGCAAGTACAACCTATGCAAATCCAGGCAGTGACCCGTTGCTCGATCAGCAGTGGGGTTTGACGGCAATCGGTGCCCCCTCCGTTTGGAGCATTACTCGTGGTGTTGGAGTCACCGTTGCAGTGATCGATAGCGGTAGCGGACCGCATCCCGACCTAGATGCGAACATGGAAGTGGGTCGCACAATTTTCGGATTGATCGACAGCGAGGGAATGGTTGATGTCGATGTGGACAAAGGTCATGGCACACACGTCGCAGGGATTATCGGTGCAGCCGCAGACAACGGCATAGGTGGCGCTGGTGTTGCACCACAAGTTCGAATATTGCCTATCAGAGCGTTGGATTCACTCGGATCGGGCGACTCAAAAGATGTCTCGAAGTCAGTTCGTTTTGCTGTGGATTCCGGCGCAAAGGTGATCAACCTTTCACTTGGTGGCGACATTGAGAGCCCAACACTCACTGCAGCAATTCAATACGCGGTCGATCACAACGTGCTGGTAGTTGCAGCCGCAGGCAATGGTGCTGCGAACTCGACACCAAAATGGCCCGCAGCAAGCGATCTCACACTGGCAGTAACTGCTGTAGACCGCAGTAACAATGTCACTTCATTTGATCAACGAGGCGACTACATCGACGTTGCTGCCCCAGGGACATCAATTCTTTCGACCGCCAAAAACGACTACGCATTTCAAAGCGGCACCAGCATGGCGGCAGCATTCGTCTCTGGTGCCGCAGCGTTGCTGTTTGCGGCACAACCTTCTATCACTGCGGCCCAAGTGCGCGATATTCTGCAACGAACCGCCACTGACATCGGCTCGCCTGGTCGCGACACAACATTTGGTTTTGGTCTAGTCAACCTGGTTGCTGCCTTCGCCGAACTTGACGTACTGTTTCCAAAAATAGTCGCAGTAGCACACACCACGCTGGGACATGTAGGCGCGTTTGCATCAGGAACTTCATCCACTGCAATAGCCACCGCCACAAGTCAGTGGTATCGATGCACTCAAGCAGGAGACGCGACCAACACCAAACCAGAAGACTGCAAGATAATCACCAACGCAGTAGCCACCGAGTACCAGTCCACTGTCAAAGACCTACGCAAGTTTCTTCGCTACTCGCTCACCATCACAAGCGGTCTCGATAATTCGATCTCGACTACATATTTTTCGGCGACAACCATTCGCGAAACTGGTGCATGGATCACTACATCCACTCTTCTTTCAAAGACAAGGATCAAGTTCAACGAAATGCTTCGAAGCACTTCGAAGGGCCAAAGGACAATGAAGGTCCTTAAAGGTGCGTGCAAGGTGCGCAATTCCGTACTCGTTGCCCCCGCCAAACCCGGAGTGTGCACTATTGCGTTTTCTATTGCCGCAAAAGCACCGTTCCCAAAACTGGGATTCACATCCGTTATCACCATTTCCTAACATGCCTAATCGTCTCAGTCGCGAAATCAGTCCATACCTTCGCCAACATCGCGACAATCCAGTTGATTGGTACCCGTGGGGTGACGAAGCGTTTGCTCTCGCACGCACAACCGGTAAGCCAATTCTTCTTTCGGTCGGCTACTCGGCATGTCACTGGTGCCATGTAATGGCCCACGAATGTTTTGAAGACATCGAGACTGCTTCGATCATGAATGAGTTGTTCGTAAATATCAAAGTGGATCGCGAAGAACGACCAGATGTTGATGCCATTTACATGGATGCCGTCCAAGCAATGACAGGTCGTGGCGGATGGCCAATGACCGTGTTTCTTACGCCAGATGCCAAGCCGTTTTATGGTGGCACATATTTTCCTAAGCCAACATTTATTCAATTGATGAATGCGATTACTGATGCTTGGCTTAACCGCCGAGACGATATCGAGAACAATGTTGCAGCGCTCATGGAGAGCTTGAGTCGTACAAGTCGAATCACGAGCAATGCAGGCGATTCAAGTACTACCCAACCGGAGCTGATCAGCCCACAGCATCTCAATGCGGCAGTCGAACAAATGCGTAAATCATTTGATGCTGCATGGGGTGGGTTCGGCTCTGCTCCAAAATTTCCAAGCACCATGAATCTTGATTTGTTGTTGCGCGTCTATCTCGATAACCCGAGTCCAGATCTTCTACAGATTCTGACCACCTCGCTCGACGCAATGGCCTCTGGCGGAATGTACGACCACCTCGGCGGTGGGTTCGCTCGTTACAGCGTTGACGCTCAATGGCTTGTGCCTCACTTCGAAAAAATGTTGTACGACCAGGCTTTACTCGCTCGCATCTATCTTCATGCAGGTGTTGCCCTCAACGAGCCACGTTGGCTGCAGATTGCCTCCGAAACCATTGACTACGTGTTGCGTGATCTACGCCATCCAGACGGTGGATTTTTCTGTGCTCAAGATGCCGATTCAGTTAACGAACAAGGCCACAGTGTCGAAGGCCATTTTTATGTGTGGTCAAAGCAACAGCTCGTAGATGCTCTTCCCCAAGATCTGCACGATGTTGCACTCGACTGGTACGAAGTGACTGAAGAAGGCAACTTCGAAGGCACAAACATCTTGAGCCGTCTGCATCATCGTGGAGATTTTTTAAGAAACCCCGAAGTTGAACGCGCTCGAGTGCTGTTGCTTGAATCTCGCAACACGCGCCCATGGCCAGGGCTAGACGACAAAGTTCTCACCGAATGGAATGGAATGATGCTTGCGACACTTACCGAAGCAGCATCCCTGCTACAGCGACCGGATTGGCTTGCTGCTGCTGTCCAAAACGGAGAATTTCTCATCAATCAACTGTGCACCGAATCTGGTGCCACAACAATCAGACGCAGTTGGCATCAAGATGGAAACCCACGAGCACAACACGCAGCGCTTGGAGCCGATCTCGCACAACTCATCGATGGCTTCACCAGACTTGCCGAGGCAACCGGCCAAGCCTCGTGGATCACGCACGCCAAGGCCATCGCAGACAAACTGCTCACCGATTACTGGGATACCGAAAATGGTGGAGTTTTCACAACGCCACACGACGGTGAACAATTGATTGTGCGTCAAAAAGATGTAATGGACAACGCGACTCCATCAGCCAATTCAACAGCAGCGTTAGCGCTGTATCGACTTGCAGGTCTTACTGGCGAGGAACGGTTCACCCTTCACGCCGACCAGATTTCGCAATTGCTCTCTCACATTGCGGCCAGCGCACCAACAGCATTTGGAAATCTTCTCAGTGCCGCACACTTACGAAATCATGGACTTGTCGAGATTGCAATTACTGGCAATCGCCCCGACCTGGTTACCCAACTACACAAGCAATGGCTGCCCACCGTGGTGAGTGCCTGGGGTGAACGCTACGACTCACCCATCTGGCTAGACCGCAAAGATGATCTTGCCTACGTGTGCCGTCAATACACGTGCATGACACCTGCTCATGACGCCAAAACTTTTGATGAGGCAATTCGCATGGCCCTGCAATCAACAACTGGCTAATTCACCAACCGTTGAGGTGAATAATTTTGTCGGCGATGCGTCGAGCCCGACCCGCACTTGCACCTGCACCTGCATTCTTCTCATCTTTCTCGAGTGGCCAACCCAAAGCGATTGCTCCAATCAATTGCATCGCTTCAGGAACACACAGCCTGGTTCGTAACTGTTGTTCTCCATGAAACACTGCAAAAAACAACGCTCCCAATCCTGCATCCTCGGCAGCAAGCAGCATTGTCATCGCTGCGAATGAAGCATCAACGGTCCAATACGGAGTCGGCCACACATCCGCACTTGCGCCAAAACCTGTATGAGCCTTGTCGTTCTCTGAGTAACGCTCCACATACGACACGGGATCTGCAAATACCAACGCAATAACTGGTGCGTCGAGCAATTGCTTCCAGCGAAAACTCTCTCGCTTCTCCGCCGCAAGTGTGTCGTCCCAAAATTTGTCGGTGTCACTTGCGGTGATGACGAGGGTATGCCATCCCTGTGTCTTGCCTGCAGATGGTGCTCGAGATGCAAGGTCTACGATCTGCGAAACAAGTTGCAAGTCAACTGGCTGAGTAGAGAACGCGCGCGTCATGCGCCGACCGCGTACAACGTCGGCGAACTCCAAAGTTGACCGCTTAGTGTTTGCCGAGTTTGGCCAAAGACTCGGCCATTGTCCAACCGTGCACAATCACAACACCACTCTTGGCTTTTGTGGCGGTTGCAAACTGCGCAGCAACATCGGCATCAATTTTTTCTGGCTTCAAAGTCTCATGATCAAGAAAGCCGCTTTGTGCGTTGACCTTGACCGTGAAGCTCTGGTCGTCATACGAAGACTCAACTCCGAAGCGACGTGCCAAGCGCTTGCCCCAGGCACGCTCTTCACCAACTGCGCGGTGGCTTGGTCGAGGAATCAATTCGGTCAGTGACTTAAAAGCTTCGAGTCCGGCCGCAGAAGCAAACCGTGAACCGACGACGACATCTTCATCGGGGAATGCCATGAGCGCTCGGTGATAGGCCTCGCCCATCAAACCCTTCAATACCATGTCACGCTTTGCGGTCTTTTTAACACTCATCATTCCGAGCAACACGCAAGGCGTGCCACCGATGCGCTCGAGCGTAGAGAAGGTGAAACCATGTATTTTGCCGTCGATACGAGCACTAGTGAACAAGACCCATTCATCTTTTGCCTTCGATACTGGGCCGATTCCAAAGGCCCCACCCATCGCCGCCAACTCATCGAGCTCGGCATCGGTCAGAGACCCACAATCACGCGTCTCAACCTCAAGTGACATACCTACAGTCTGCCAGCAAAACTTCGGTTTCGGCAGGGGCATCTATGCAATCGATGCGGCATCCCCGAACGACGCTCGTAATTGACCCATCACTCGATCAAGGTTGACCGTGTATTCGGCTCCAAGACTCACTGCTTTGTCGTCCGAGAGGTGAAGAAAGACAGGTGAATCTCCTGGATGTTCCTTCAGCACCGCCTGCAAATCAGAAATCAATGTTTCAGTAATCGCTTGCGCACTAAAGCGAAGATGCAATGAATCTTGCGATGAACGTAATCCTTCAAGGACAATGATCTCGGTGGCCATAAAGCCCACCTTGGTGTCGTCTCGAGCATCCATTCTGCCCCGCACCGAGATCAGCATGTCATCAGCGAGTTGATGCCCATACTTCTCGAGAGTCTTTGGGAAAACAGTTACTTCAATTGCACCTTGCAAATCTTCCAACATGAACGTTGCCATCTGATCGCCGCGCTTTGTGTAGCGCCTATTGACTTGATTGACGATGCCACCGATGGTCATAAAGGCACCATCTGCCGACTCGAGTGCTTCAGGAATTGTGCAATCGACTCGACGTCGAAGTGCGCCTTCAATGCCCATCAATGGGTGGTCAGAAACATAGAGCCCCAACATTTCTTTTTCAAACTTCAACTGTTCAGCTTTTTCAAAATGCAGGTCTGGAATCAGTTGACGTTCACTAAACCCACCTTCGGTTTCTTCCATTTCACCGAAGAGGCTCATTACACCCTGATCTTTTTCTTCGCGACGTTTCAAAGTGGTATCGATGATCGGCATGAAAGATGCAAGCAAGCCTTTGCGTGGGTGACCAAGCTTGTCAAATGCTCCAGCTTTAATCAGTGACTCAATCGCCCTTTTGTTCAGTACGTCTGTCGGAACTCGTTCAGCAAAGTCGTAGAAGGATTCAAATGGGCCATAGGCGTTGCGATGCTCGACAATTTTTGTACTCAACCCCTCGCCTACGTTGCGAATAGCAGAGAGACCAAATGTGATCTTACGAACATCGCCATCGAGTACTGGCTCAAAATTAACTCCAGAAAGATTGATGTCTGGCGTGAGCACGACAATGTTGTTCATACGCGCATCGGATAGATACACAGCGGCTTTGTCGTAATTGGTCTTGACGCTCGTGAGCAAACATGCAAGATACTCAACCGGAAAATGCGTCTTGAGATATGCGGTTTGGTACGAGATCAATCCGTAGCCATATGCGTGACTCTTCGCAAACGCATAGTCGGCAAACTTTTCGATCATGTTGAAAATAGTTGTTCCCAACTCTTTTCCGTAGCCCAGCTTGACACAACCAGATTCAATTCCGGCGCGTTGTTCGGCCATTGCAGCTTTATCTTTTTTGCCACAGGCTTTTCGCAGTGTGTCGGCTTCGGCTAGTGAGTACCCGGCAAACTTCTGAGCAACTCGCATCACGCTCTCTTGGTAAATCATGAGCCCGTACGTATCACCCAATAATTCGGCAGCATCAGGGTGGAAATACTCGTTCTTTTTGCGATTGTTCTTGTAGTCGGCAAAGTCATTGTGCATGTTCTCGCCCATTGGCCCAGGTCGATACAAAGCAAGCACTGCCGAGAGATGCTCAAACGTTTCTGGCATCAAAGAACGCAACAACGCCCGCATTGGTGTGCTCTCCAACTGGAAAACTCCGATGGTGTCACCGCGCGCAAGCAACTCAAACGTCAACTTGTCGTCAATAGGCAGTTTGTCTACGTCGAATTCGCTATCGCGGAATTGGCGGATCATGGCATTGGCATCACTCAACACGTCGAGGTTGCGAAGACCCAATATGTCCATCTTGAGCAGGCCAAGTGCCTCGACACCATGCATTTCAAACTGCGTGACAACCGGTGCATCCTCCGGATTCTGACCCTGTTCGGTTTTGCGTTGAATCGGTAGATACTCGGTCAATTTTTCTTTGGTAATCACCACAGCAGCTGCGTGGATGCCAACGTTTCGCTTGAGACCTTCGAGTCCACGAGCAACGTCCACCACTTCTTTGACTTCGCTGTCGGATTCGTACAATGCCCGCAACTCTGCGGCGGCGCGATATCCGTCTTTGTGCTCGCCTTTCGGATCTGGCTCTAAACAAAACTTGAGCGGAGTGTCACGACCCATCACCACGGGTGGCATGAGCTTGGCAATCTTGTCACCAACGACATACGGCTTGCCAAGCACTCTCGCAGCATCACGCACTGCGTTACGAGCCTTAATGGTGCCAAACGTAATGATTTGCGCAACGTGGTCGCGTCCATATTTGTCTGACGCATATCGAATCATCTGATCTCGGTAGCGCGAGTCAAAGTCCATGTCGATGTCGGGCATAGTGACACGACTTGGATTCAAGAATCGCTCGAACAGCAAGTCGTACTTGATTGGGTCGAGATCGGTAATTCGCAAGCAATACGCAACAGCGCACCCAGCGGCAGAGCCACGACCAGGACCAACGCGTATCGAATGGTCGCGCGCGTAGCGAATCATGTCCCACACGATCAAGAAATACGAACTGAAACCCATCTGTTCAATAGTTTGCAACTCAAAGTTGAGTCGCTCGACTACTGCTGGTGGAAGTTTTTGACCCCATCGCTCCTTGGCTCCCTCCATGGCGAGGTGATGCAGATACTCGCCGTCGGTCTTGAAACCATCTGGAAGCTCAAAGTTTGGAAGCACCGGTTTTCCAAACTCGATTTCGATGTTTGCCCGTTCGGCAATCCAAAGCGTGTTACTGCACGCTTCTGGCACGTCCCGAAACAACCACTGCATCTCTTGAGCGCTCTTCAAATAATGTTCGGTTCCTTCAAACTTGAACCGGTTTGGATCCGACATTGTGCATCCCGTTTGCACACACAACAAAGCATCGTGAGCAGCATGATCGTCTCGATGCGTGTAGTGAGTGTCATTTGTTGCAAGCAACGGCGCGCCAATTTTGCGTGAGAGTTCAATCAGAAGCGGATTCGTTCGCTTTTGATCCGCAAGTCCGTGATCTTGCAATTCAATAAAGAAATTGTCTTTCCCAAAAATATCTTGCAATCTTCCAGCGCAATCATGTGCGCCAGTGATATCACCCTTCATCAGACGTTGCAGCACGTGCCCACCCAAGCATCCGCTCGTTGCAATCAAGCCTTCATGATGCTCATGGAGTAATTCCCAGTCGATACGCGGTTGGTAGTAGTAGCCCTCCAAAAACGCGCGGCTTGATAGCTGAATCAAATTCTTGTAGCCAACATTGTTTTCTGCAAGGAGCGTGAGGTGGTAATAGACCTTGCCGCCAGATTCGGTTTCACCACCCGAATCATCCACCCTGCCTCGTCGAGACGGCCTCTCAGAGCGATGCTCATGAGCCATGTATGCCTCAGTGCCAATAATTGGCTTAATGCCCTGCTCTTTGCACTGTCGATAAAAATCGAGAGTTCCGTACATATTGCCGTGATCGGTCATTCCCAACGCGGGTTGACCATCGGCGACGGCTGCGGCAACCAATTCGTCAAGTCGCGACGCACCATCCAACATCGAAAACTCGGTGTGGACATGCAAGTGGGTAAACGAATCGCCCACTGGAATCTCCTTTCGTTTTTCGATTGATGTTTTTGGCAAAAAGCCGTGTTGGAGGAGAGAGATTATCAGTGGGGTGTTTACCCGTGTTGCTTACCCCTGTTGTTTGCCCGGGATTTTCACCATACCGAATTCGCTACTGGCTAAAGATACGTGCCGGGGCGATCCGAGATTTCTGGGGCAGTCGCTCCGCCGGGACCGCTGGGCAATTGGCGCATCTGATTAAGTTGCTGATTTGCCGCCAATTGCTGTGCAAACAAAGTCGCCTGTATCCCGTGGAACAGACCTTCAAGCCAACCCACCAATTGGGCCTTGGCGACTCTCAGCTCGCTATCCGATGGGGTCACTCCATCGCGAAATGGCAGCGACAACATGCGCAACTCTTCCGCCAGGTCGGGTGAAAGGGCTTCAGTCAATTCGACAATAGATCGTTCGTAAATTTCGGCCAGACGCTCTCGGGCTGGTCCATCCATCGTCATTGAATGCACTTCGTCTAGCAACTGCTTAATCATCGAACCGATGCGCATCACTTTGGCTGGTGCGGTCACCGTTTCATTGGGAATTTCTGGTGGAATTACAGGTGGATTTTCTGGGGATTCTTCTTGTACTACTTCAGTCATAGTTGCATTATCTCACGGCTGTTGAGCAAATGCCAACAACGGAACATGCATTTCGGCTTCTGTCAGCGAGCCGTGCCTGCAAATCAGCTGATACGGACCAGTGTCAAACGGCTCATGAAAACTGATGTCGGTAAACGGCACGAGTGCAACGTCTCCGAGGCGCTTGCGCGCGGCATCGGTCACTCGCGGACCAAACCATCCATTGTCAATTACCTCATCGCGAGTGACAACCCAGGCAACATCGCCATACAACTCCTTTGCGGTTGCATGCAGCGACTGCATTGCTCCACTTCGTGCATGAAGCCATCGGAATCTGCCCTCGCCAGATTGATATGCAACTTGATCAAGCACATCGCGGTGCGGAGTTATTGATGCATCACCGATATGTACTTGGCCATGATCCGCAGTCACGATCAACACGCTCCCGGGTGTCAGTTGTTCAAGAACATCTGCGACCAATCGATCTGTTTGGCGCAGCTCTGCTTGGTAGTACTCACCGAATCCGCGCTCGTGGGCGATCTTGTCGATTCCGTCGTAATAGGCATAAATAAATTTCTGACCCGACTGCAACAAGAGACCAACCTGTACCGCAATGCTCGACGACGATCTCCAACCCATCGGACGAGATCCACGCAAGTGCGCTTCGGTAAATGCCGAACCTTCAAGTTCTGCTTTGCTGAGCACTGGCACCGAGGCTCCCATGAACGGTGGGCATGGTTGCACCATCTCGGGTGGATACGTCGTACGCAGATCTCCCTTTTCATCTCCCCAGCGCAACATCTGCATCACATGACGCCCCATGTCCATGCGATAACCCATCAAGCCGTGTTCTCCAGGGGTCAGACCTGTTGCAATAGACGTCAACGCCGTGACCGTTGTTGACGGTGCGACCGTGGTGATCGACCCACCCTGCATCGACGCAATTGTTGGAGCATGAGCAATGTTGCTTTGCAGTTGATGCCAACCAAGGCCATCGATCACGAGCAATACAACTTGGTTTGCACCCTCTACTGCCCGAGGCATCCAAGCAGGCACCGAATCAGTGCCCCGCGGACCGAGCAGGCTTGGAATAATGCTGGAGATACAACCCCCTGAATACTGAGGAAGCGTTGGATCAAGCACGCGATCTACACTACAACCGTGCGTGTATCTACTCGGGGTGACTATGCGTGTCGTGCCCTCCTCTCTCTCGCTCTGCACGAAGGCGAGCCAGGCCCAACCTCGGTTCGCGATATTGCAACGCGCACGGCACTGCCGCAGCCGTATCTTGAGCAAATTCTTTTGGTGCTCAAAGGCGCTGGCCTAGTGAAATCAAAACGCGGAGTAGGCGGTGGATACACACTTGCTCGACCGCCAGAAGAGATCTTGCTCTCGCAAATAATTGCAGCAGCTGACGGCCCAATCAGTCTTGGAGATTTTGGTAAGCCACACCAAGATGGTTCATGTGACCATGAAGGGCACTGCGTCTTGCTAGCGATTTGGAATGTTGCTGGTGAACATATGCGCGAACATCTCGAAGATTACACGTTGGCAAAAATTGCCTCTGCGGCCAGAGGCACATCGCCTTGGCCACAACTCCATCACTAACTCATTCGGTAACGAAGCATTTAGCTACAACGAGCAAGCAATGCTTTCATGCCATCAGGCATTTCGGCTTCAAACGACATTGCTTGCCCGCTGATCGGATGTAAAAAAGCCAACTGTGCGGCGTGCAACATCGGACGCGGAGCCGAAAGAGAACTTCGCGCACCACCATATGTCGAGTCCCCCACCACGGGATGCCCAATGGATTCGAGATGAACTCTGATTTGATGAGTTCGTCCAGTTTCAAGATTGCACTCAACCAACGAACTTGGCAGTGGCAGATCAAACTTTGATTTCACCTCAAATCGTGTGCGAGCGGCTTTGCCGTCGACAACGACTCCCATGCGAGTTGGATCTTTCTGATCTCTGCCGATGGGGGCATCGATCGTGCCGGACAAAACGGTTGGGTGTCCCCATACGAGTGCCAAGTAGGTGCGCTTCACCTCGCGCTTTGACAACGCGTCTACCAGTGCTTCGTAGGCTGCTTGTGTTTTCGCCATCACCATCAAGCCAGTCGTGCCGGCATCTAGGCGATGCACAACACCGGGACGCAAGGGGTCGCCGGCAGATGCCATTTCGGGAAACATCGCAAGAGCCCCATTGACCATCGTGCCTGTTGGGTTTCCGGCACCGGGATGCACAACCAAACCTGCACTCTTATTTATCACCACGACATCAGTGTCTTCATAGACAACGTCCAAGATCACCGATGCATCAGCTGTTGGCAATTCTTTTTTAGGCAACAAAGCAGTGTCAATTGCGATCGTCTGGCCTTCAGCGATTTTGGTTTTGCCAGTCTCGGCACACACACCGTCGACCACCACTCCACCTGCCTGAATCAAAGAAGCCGCAGATGCACGACTGACATCGGCGATCAGAGCAACAATACGGTCGAGACGTTGGTCGTTGAGCGCCGCTGGAATAATTTCATTCAGCACTAGTGGCCGTCCATTCGTTCGATCTGAGAGTTGTACTTGAGCATTGCCACGATCATTGTCGCGGCTCCAATCATGATTGCCATGTCGGCGACATTAAACACTGGCCACCATTGAAAATCTATGAAGTCAATAACGGCTCCACGCATCCACCCGGAATCTCGAAAGAGGCGATCCAAGATGTTCCCCATCGCCCCACCGATGATCAAACCTGTTGCAAGGCGTGTCAAAACATTGTCGGCTCGACGCAGTGACAACAACAGCATCACCACAACGACAAGTCCAATTACACCGATTATTGGTCCTACTCCTGTTCCGCGTGAGAATGCCATCCCACGGTTGTACGTCAAATTAAATTGCAGTGTCCAGATCACATGAATGACGCGACCATCAACGAGGTCTCGAAGAGCCCAGGCTTTGGACATCTGATCGAGCACCGCAATAACGACGGCAACGAACACACTCGTGCGCATTGATCGAACCAGCGTCATTCGGTTACCTGTTGGCGTTGTATGAGTTGCGTCTGGTGCAGCGTCGATCATCGACGGCCAATGCCACCGACACGCTCAAGAACCGATTCTGTTGTCTCCGGAATCGCTTTGAGACGCTCGCGAGGAATCGCCAATCCGCTGTGTATGGAATATCCATACTCACCGGTCTTGATTCGCTCGAGTGCAGCATCCAACTCTTCGATGATCTGCCTAGCTTGTGCCGACAACATGAGGTCACGAGAGCGCTCAACCACCATGGTGTCGCCTTCGCCGCCTTCTTCGTCAAACTGCACATCGCCCATTTCGACATCTTGAATGAGTGAATTTGCCTCATCGTCAAGACGAAGTGCCTGTCGCAGCAATACTGCTTTCTTTTCGAGCATCAACTCGCGTTGACCGGCCAAGAACTTGAGGTCAAACTCTTTCGTTGCTTGAATGCCGTCGGCGAATTCGGTTTTGATAATTGGTGGACGCGGTGGTGGCTCTGGCTTTCGCTTTGCTCGCAATGCGGCCTCGCGTGCAGCTTCTTTTTCTGCTGCAAGTGCAAGTCGAGCTGCTTCTTTCTCTTCTCGGATACGAGCCTTCTCGGCTTCCTGTGCTGCCTTCAGCGCCAACTTTTCTGCAGCAATGCGCGCCTTTTCCTTAGCTGCCTCTTTTGCAGCCAATGCCTTCAGCTTTTGCTGCAGCGCCAAATCTTTCTTGCGCTGTGCTGCAATCTTTTTGCGCTCCATCTCTTTTTCGCGCATTGCCTTTTTGCGTGCAACTTCAAGTGCTTTTTTAGCAGCGACCTTCTTGGCTAACTCGGCCTTTTTAAGTGCAAGAGCTTTCTGGTCAGCGAGCTTCTTCTGCGCAGCGAGCTTCTTCTGCGCAGCTACTTTCTTTGCAAGATCGGCCTTTTTCTTGGCTAGTGCTTTTTGTGCAGCGAGCTTTTTTTGCCCAGCGAGCTTCTTAGCAAGATCAGCCTTTTTCTTGGCAAGTGCTTTTTGTGCAGCGAGCTTCTTCTGCGCAGCCAGTTTTTTCGCCAGTTCAACTTTCTTCTTTGCCGCGAGTTTCTTGGCCAGATCGGACTTCTTCTTGGCGAGTGCTTTTTGCGCCGCCGCCTTCTTGGCCTGGTTCTTTTTAACTAAGGCCTTTTTCTTTGCTGATGCTGATGGCATGTTTCCCTCTCGAACTTGGCGCTTTACCGTACTTGATCGACGCCTATGTGGACGGGATTCCCATCCAGATCCCCCGTTGGATCGAGCCCTTGAACCCAATCAATGCGCTGTGCAAGGGTTTCAGAGGCAATATAAGACTCAAATTGGGACACTTGTGACTGCAGCGACTCTGGCAAACCGAGCGTTAACACAATGCGATCAGAAACGGCCAGGCCAGCTTCGCGCCGAGCTTGTTGCACCATGCGCACAATGTCGCGTGCGGCACCTTCTGCAAGTAGCGCATCGGTTAATTCGATATTCAGCAACACGATCCCCTGGCCATCGGCAAGAGCAGCGCTTGCGACCGTTTCGGTATCGCCCGCAGCGGCAACCAGACGAACCTGAAACTCGTGTGGTTCAAGTACCACCCCACCAGCAATGACTACGTCACCGTTGATGGACCAATCGCCTTTCTTCACCGCAACAATCACTTTTTGGGTATTGGCGCCAAGGCGCGGACCAAGAGCAGCCGGTATGAGTTGCAATTCGTGTTTGGCCACTTGGCCGAGCTCCGTTGTGAGTGTCACTTTGTGCACATTCACTTCGTCGGTGATAATTGAGACAAACGATTGCAGTGCGTTAGCCAACGGTGATGCAACGGTGAGTTCACCAAGTGGCAGTCGAACACGGCGCGAATGCACCTTGCGCAATGACAACGTTGTCGAACACACATCACGAACTTGATCCATTACTTTTTCAAGCTCGTCATCGCTCGGCACAATGCTGGCGTCTGGCCAGTCCTCTAAATGCACACTTCGCTCGCCGGTGAGTTCTTTGTAAATCTTTTCGGTGGTCAGCGGCAGCAGAGGCGCGGCAATGCGGGTCAATACTTGCAACACCGTGTGCAACGTATCGATTGCATCCTTGTCGCCTTTCCAGAATCGATCCCGGCTGCGACGGATATACCAATTTGTCAGAACATCCAAAAACGTTCGCACTTGCTGGCATGCATTGAAGATGTCATATTGATCCATCGAAATCGTCGTGTCTTCAATGAGACGCTTCAATTTTGAAAACACGTAACGATCCAACACATTTGTTGAGTCGTAGCGAACCTCGCCTGTCATTGACTCGGCATTGGCATACAGTGACAAAAAATACCAGCTGTTCCACAATGGCAACATCACTTGACGCACTGTGTCGCGAATACCTTCTTCGGTTACCGCAAAATCCGATCCACGCAAAATTGATGAAGACAACAGATACCAACGCATTGCATCAGCACCATATGTATCAAACACGTTCATAGGGTCTGGATAGTTGCGCAGACTCTTGGACATCTTTGCTCCGTCATCACCCAGCACAATGCCGTGACTGACGCATGTAGAAAAAGCGGGACGATCAAACAACGCTGTTGCCAAAACATGCAGCGTGTAAAACCAACCGCGCGTCTGACCGATGTACTCAACGATGAAGTCACCTGGGTAGTGCTGATCAAACCATTCCTGATTTTCAAACGGATAATGCACCTGGGCAAACGGCATTGAGCCACTCTCAAACCAGCAATCAAGAACCTCGGGAACCCTGCGCATCATCGACTTTCCAGTCGGATCATCAGGGTTTGGTCGCACTAAGTCATCTACGACCGGGCGATGCAATTCGGTAACCGTGACACCAAAGTCGCGCTCGAGGTCGGCAAGACTTCCATACACATCGATACGCGGATACGCCGGATCATCACTACGCCAAACAGGGATCGGTGAGCCCCAAAAACGATTGCGGCTGATCGTCCAATCGCGAGCATTTTCAAGCCACTTACCAAAACTTCCATGCTGCAAGTGATCGGGTACCCAAGTGATCTCTTCGTTCAACGCAACCATGCGCTCTTTTACGGCAGTCACATTGACAAACCATGAGCTCACGGCTTTATAGATGAGTGGCTTTCCAGTGCGCCAACAATGTGGATAAGCGTGATCGTATGTTTCATGACGCAATACGACGCCACGCGACTTGAGTTCACGGATAATGAGTGGGTTGGCGTCAAACACCAACATTCCAAAGAAGTCTGGAACTTCACTTGTAAACAACCCACGGCTATCGACCGGCACAACAAGCCCAATGCCATTTTCGCTACATACACGTTGGTCGTCTTCACCAAAGCCAGGGGCAAGATGCACTACTCCAGTGCCGTCTTCGGTTGTAACGAAGTCACCCGCAATGATTCGAAATGCATCTGGCTGATCGGCAAAGTACGAAAACATCGGCGTGTATGTGCGGCCAACCAATGTCGAGCCGAGCACAGTGTCCAACACCTCGGCGCCTTCCAACTCTTTTTCATATGCACCAAGACGGGCTTCGGCCAAGATGTACACAGTTCCGTTATGGCGCACTCGCACATAACTCACGTCTGGCGCAACTGCGAGAGCCAAGTTGCTCGGCAAGGTCCATGGTGTGGTCGTCCATGCAAGTAGTGATTCGCCAGTCTCGAGCACAAACGCGACAGTGAGTGCAGGATCTTGCACTTGCTTATACGCGTCGTCCATACGCGTTTCTGTGTTCGACAATGGAGTCTCAAGCGCCCACGAATACGGAAGTACGCGAAACCCTTCGTAAATCAGACCCTTGTCCCACAGAGTCTTAAATGCCCACATCACACTTTCCATGTAGGAGACATCGAGAGTTTTGTAATCGTTGGCAAAATCAACCCAGCGAGCTTGGCGAGTTACATAACGCTCCCAGTCACTGGTGTAACGCAACACTGATTCTTTGCAGTACTCATTAAA
>CAFBMJ010000002.1_pt1 | contig 38040 bp, 33 predicted proteins | sample 7268701 | NCBI WGS metagenome assembly CAFBMJ01 (sample SAMEA6814063, study PRJEB35770) | uncultured Acidimicrobium sp. | biome: Freshwater; feature: Freshwater reservoir; material: water | place: Czech Republic | collected 2017-05-23 | depth 30m m
GGTGGCGGCACAATTCCTTCCCGTGGCAACAACAAAACTTTGTTGACCATTCATGACGCTCAATACCTCACGTATCCCGAATATTTTGGCGCGGTAAAGCTCGCATATTTGCGCAATCGCGTGCCGTCTGCACTGCGTCGAGCAACGGCTGTAGCAACTCCAAGTGAATACGTGCGCAAAACCCTCATTGATTCGTTTGACGTTCCAGCAGAAAAGATCTCCGTTGTACGCCACGGTGTCCTACCGCACATTGGTCAAGGTGCAACGAGTGAAATTGAACTGCGCAATAAATTCGGACTCGGCAATTCGCGCATTTTGTTCATGCCCGCAATTACACATCCCCACAAAAACCACGAGTTTGTTTTGCGGATGCTCGCATCGGCTTGGAAAGATTCATCGATCAAGTTGGTGATGGCGGGTGGTGTCGGACTTGGTGAAACACGTGTGAATGAGGTGATCAGCGAATTGGGTTTGGGCGATCGCGCGTTGCGTATTGGCCGAGTTGACGCGGCTGATAGAGACGGCTTAATCAAGATGTCGGTAGCCCTTGTGTTCCCAAGTTTGTATGAAGGATTTGGAGCGCCAGCACTTGAGGCGATGGCGCTTGGCACTCCAGTCATTGCGAGCAATTGCGCATCGTTGCCAGAAGTAATCGGCGACGGTGGGCTTGTGTTGCCACTTGAAGAAGCAGTGTGGGCGGGTGCACTTACGGAAGTGCATGCACGACGTGATGAATTGGTGCGCCGTGGTCATGCGCGGGCCGATCTATTTACTGCTGCCAATTCGGCACAAGATTTGTGTCGAGCTTATGAATATGCGTTAGGCACGGCATCATGAACGGCGTCGTGAACGGCAAAAAACTGCGACTAGTTGTTTTGTGTCCACACTTTTCTCCAGACATGGCACCGACGGGCGTGGTGATGACCCGCATCGTGCGCGAGTTGGCTGCGCTTGGTCACGAAATGCACGTGGTCACTTCGTTGCCGTGGTATCGCGAACACGCAATCGAGTCTGGATGGGGCGGAAGGTTGTGGCGAGTAGAGAAAACCGCGTGGGGCTCGATCACGCGTGTTCATCCATTTCCTGGAAAGACAAAACAAAACCTCTTGCGCAGAGCATTTGGATTTGTGTTGTTCAGTGCAGTTGTGGGCCTGCGCGGCATTGTTGCAGGAGGGCTTCCACGGCGCATTGATGGGGTTTTGGCTATGTCTCCACCGCTCACACTTGGTTTAACGGGGTGGTTCACCAAGATTTTCCGAGGCGGAATGCTTGTGTTCAATATTCAAGACATTTTTCCTGACGCAGCCGCGCAAACCGGCGCTATTACAAACAAACAAATTTTGCGCGCAGCACGCTGGCTCGAGCGAGTGAGTTACGAGCGTTCAGACGCTGTTGTGTTGTTGTCTGAAGACTTGAAGCACAACGTTGCTGCCAAACTCTCCACCAAGTTTCACAATCGGCTACACGTGATTCCAAACTTTGTTGACACGTCTGCGATAGTGCCTGGCAACAGAATGACGAACTACCGACGTGAACTGGGCATCGACGACCGAGTGATCGTGATGTACGCAGGCAATGTTGGTTTTTCGCAATCGCTTGAACTTGTGCTCGCTGCGGCAAAGTCAATGCCAAACATTGCATTTGTGATCAATGGAGACGGAGCAGCACGAAAGTCGTTACAAGACAGAGCTAGAAATGAAAAAATCGGCAATGTGTACTTTGCTGACTACCAGCCGATTGAGCGATTGTCTGAAGTGCTCGCATCTGGCGACATTCATGTCGTGCCTCTCAAGACTGGTCTTGCATCGGTCAGCGTGCCATCCAAAATGTATTCAATTCTGAGCGCTGGTCGGCCGGTGGTAGCGGCAATTGACGCTGGCACCGAGATTCCGCGCACATTGGCCGACAGCGGAGCGGGTATTGCGGTGGCACCAGACAACGAAGCGGACTTTATTTCAGCGTTACAAATACTGATTTCTGATGGGGCCAAGCGAGATGCAATGGGGTCTCTCGGTCGTACTTGGGTGGAGCATCACGCCTCTGCTGGCGCAGTTGCAAAAAGGTATGAGGCGATTTACCTCAACAACCGATAACCTTTGGTCTTCGTGGCCCGATCATCATCAGCGAAAAAAATCGCCAGACTTGCCGAAAAAGGCAAAGGGAAGAAAGTCCGCTTTCAGGGCGGCTCATTGTTTCCCACCGTCATTTTGGTTGTCTGCGTGCTTGGTGTTGCGCTCATTGCCTACGCCCGCCAAAGTCAGCCAACAGTTGATGCATCAGCCACAGCTAATCAGGAGTATTTCTCGAGCTTCGGTGTGTTCAAGTGCGATGCCTACCTGACAGGTTTTCCAGCAGCAGCAGCCGATCCATCAACAGTTTCGCCAGATGCATACATCAAAGCCGATGGCATTTTTGGCTGGAAGCCTCAGGTGCTTGCAGGATTGCGTACCGCCAAGCTCAAGACTTTCTTTGATCTGTACGGCATCACGGTAGATGACAAATCGATCACTTTCCCATCAACCATCAATGGTGGCGAGACAATTACTGAAGCCGATACAAAATGCAAAGATGCAAACGGTGTTGAAAAAGACGCGACACTTCGCGTTTTGGTATGGAATGATTATCGCAACACAGCTGACAGCAAGATTTCAGTTGCAAGTTTTGATGGAGTTCGACTGACGAGTGATGGAATGGCAATTGCACTTGCATTCACCGCGGAAGGCGTTGAAGTTCCGCAACCGGACTCGTCCGAACTTGCGACTCTTGCCTTTCAAACTCAAGAGTAGGTAGACACGATGCACGCAGTCGTGCTTGTCGGAGGGTTTGGAACAAGACTTCGACCACTGACTTACAGCATTCCGAAACCGCTTTTGCCCGTGGCGCACACATCAATGCTCGAGCGATTGATGAACTCGCTTGCTCTTGGTGGAGTCACCCATGCCGTTCTTGCGCTCGGCTTTAAACCCGAGCCGTTTATGGCGGCTTTCCCCAATGACATGTGTGGGTCTGTGCAACTTTCGTACGCGGTTGAAGACACTCCGCTCGATACTGCAGGTGCAATCGGATTTGCGGCACGCACAGCGGGTATCGGCGAAACGTTTGTGGTTGCAAACGGAGATGTGCTCACGGATCTGGATATTGCATCGTTGATTTCGTTTCACCGACAACACGGCGCAGAGGGAACTATTTCGCTCACCCCAGTGAGTGACCCATCGCAATACGGGATTGTTGAGATTGATGCAAGCGGGCGAGTGGAGCGCTTTGTCGAGAAGCCACAGCCGGGTATGACGACGAGCAACTTTGCAAGCGCGGGTACGTATGTGCTCGAGCCATCTGCGCTGGTGCGTATGCCGGGCGACCAAAAACTCTCTATTGAACGAGTCGTGTTTCCTCAAATGGTGGCCGATGGCTCGTTGTTTGCAATGTCAACCGATGATTACTGGATTGATGCGGGACGGCCAGACACATTTATTTCGGCCAATGTGCACGTATCGAAACGAGCCGCGAAAGCAACTGACGCGCCGATCCATCCAACGGCAACGGTGGCTGAAACAGCCGAGATTCTTGACAGCGTGATTGGCGAAAATGCAACTGTTTTGGATGGAGCTCGCATTCAACATTCGGTTTTGCTACCTGGAGCCATTGTTGAACAGGGTGCTGTCATCATTGACTCGTTGGTTATGGGAAGGGTTGGCACCAATTCTCAGGTAACCGGCTCGATTATCGGATCTACTGGTGTTGTGGGTCAAAACGAAATGTGCAACAACGCTTCTGTTCCAGCACACGATCCGGCACTTCAGCAAGAATAGAAACTTCAATGGCTGTCACACGAAAGTCGAAAGTATTCGTCTGCGGCGGTGCAGGGTTTGTCGGGTCGCACCTTGTGGAGCGGCTACTCGCAGACGGACATACTGTCGACGTTGTTGATGACTTGTCAACTGGTTCGCTCGCCAATTTGTCGGTTGCACGGACGCTTGGTGGAGCGCTCAAATTTCATCATCTCGACATCTCTACAGTTGAATTTTCGGAGCTCGTAGGTTTACGCCAACCCGATGTGATATTTCACATGGCGCTCTTACCGCCGAGTGCCACCGAATCTGCTTCGGTGCTACGTGCGGCTCCGATGTTGCTTTCGGTTCTTGAAGCTGCGCGTCGACATCGTGTTACAAAAGTGGTTGCATGTTTGCCAGCCGTGCTTGTGTACGGCGAAGTGCCAGCAAAGTATTTGCCTGTAAAAGAAGGACGCAAGGCCGATGCGATTGGCGTGCCACATGTAATGGCGCAGACGATCGTTGACCTCTTAAGTGTGTATCGAGAGATGCACGATATTGAGTTCACGGTGTTGGCAATGACCAATGTGTACGGACTTCGCCAACGTCCAGAAGACGGCGTTGTTGCAGCCTTTGCGTCTGGGGTAATTCGTAATCAAGACCCCGAAATGTATGGCAATGGAAAACAGACTCGCGATTTTTTGTACATCGATGATGCTGTGGACGTGCTGGTGCGCACGATTGCCAAAGGTGGTGGTCTCGTGCTCAATGCAGGAACAGGTGTGCAGACGACAATTGAAGAATTATGGAAGATGCTCGGCGCTGGCAGCACCCTGCGCGCAAAGAAACTGCCCACACGACCTGGGGATGTGCAGAGGCTTGCTGTATCAACTGTGCGCACTCGAATTCAGTTGGGCTGGTCGTCGTGGACGAGCGTCGCCGAAGGTATAGAAACTCTTCGCAAAAGTTTTACGCGCTAGTTATCGAAACAAGTCTTGTTGAGCAGGTCGAACAATCTCGCTCATTGCTGAATCTCGCAACCACGTTGGGTCTACGCCACGAATGACCGCAACTGGAACACCAGAGGTTTTACCCATCACCAGTTCGCCCGTGCTCGCGAGCTCGTCTGCCACACAAACTTCGGTGACGTGCATGATGCGACCGAGGGCATCTGGTGTGCCACGCAAGTCGACCACGCCTGCAACGCCCGCAACTCCGATTGCAACATCGGTCAGACCATTACGCCAAGGTCGTCCAAAGGTGTCGCTCACAATGATTCCTACTTCGATACCCAATTTGGCTTTGATGATGTCGCGGATGCGTCGGGCAGAACGATCGCTATCGAGTGGCAACAGCGCAGCGTAACCACGTTCGACGTTTGACAAATCGATTCCGCTGTTGGCACAAATAAAGCCATGCTTGGTTTCGGTAATGATCAAGTCGCCTCGGCGACGGACAATACGGACGGCTTCGTCCTCAACGAGTTGTTTGTGGCTCACCGGATCATCTGGGTCGATTGCAACGAGACGCCCCTCGGCCTTTGAGACGATTTTTTGGGTCACAACCAATACGTCACCATTGAGTAGTGGGCCGTTTGGTTCTGTCCGACACGCGTCAACAATGATGTCTCCAAGTTGATCGCCGGGAACTATTTCTCCAATGCCCTCGACGCTCCATGCGGTGAGTTTCATCTTGCGCTCTCCAGCGTGGTGCGCGCAAGGTGCTGCGATTTTTCTGGTGTGCTCATGACGGTGTCAACAATGACGCAGCGCATTCCTTCTGCCTCAACTTTGGATGCAAGGTGTGCGTCGGCGGTATCGATGATGAGTGTGCCACAGATTGGTGCGTACAGTTTTGCAACACCAACGACCGACGACTCGTGGCCAAGTTCTTTCATCAGTCGGTCTGCAGGACCCTTGAGTGCAGCACCCGCGATGATTGGAGAAATTGCGACTACCGACTCGCGACGTTTTGTGAGTGCGGCGTCAACACCATGTAGTGCGCGTAACGGCGCAATTGACACGAGTGGGTTGGACGGTGCGATGACAACGGTTTGTGCTGACGTAAGTGTGTCGAGTCCGAGAGCGCTGGCGTTTGAGGCTCCGTCAAATCGCACACTGCTCACCGCCACCGAGTGCTGGTGCTTGACAAAGTACTCCTGAAAAGTGATCTCGGTACCTTGTGGTCCAGCTACACAATCGCCTGCAAGGGTGACAAATGTAGAAACTCGATCGTTGGACATTGGCACAAGATTCACATCTACGCCAAAACTTTGGCTGATCTCGGCTGTGACCTGTGCAAGTGTTGCGCCTTCTCGCAGTCGGGCAGTGCGATAAAAGTGTGTTGCCAAATCTTTGTCGCCCAAGTTGAACCATGTTGGTGCTGCAGATGAATCTTGCGGACGTACGTCGACGAAGCGGGCGAGTGCAGACATTGCCGTCCAGGATTCGTTTTCGAGACCCCAGCCGCGCACCGGGTCGATTGCGTTTGCAAGTGTGTAAGTAACGGTGTCGAGGTCTGGCGAAATAGAGAGGCCATGCAAAACGGTGTCGTCGCCCGTGTTGACGATGGCGGTGATGTCGCGAGCGGACACAACTTGTACAAGGCCACGAAGAAAACGAGCAGCCCCAACGCCGCCTGCAAGTACACAGATCACGCAGTTGAGCGTAACTATCTTGCGTGGGCTAATTACGACCAAGTGCAACTGCTAGATTTGAACGCATTATGCGCAAAGCCTTTATCACTGGTATTACTGGCCAAGACGGACGTCACCTTGCAGAGTTCTTGCAGACCAAGGGATACAAGGTCTACGGCATGATGAAGGGTCAGCACAACCCACGCGCCGAGCTCTTACGGGACGAGTTTCCCGAAGTTGAAGTGGTGCCAGGAGACTTGACCGACCTGACAAGCCTTGTGACCGCGCTTGAGTATGTGCAGCCAGACGAGTTTTACAATCTTGGAGCAATTTCATTTGTGGCTATGTCGTTCAACCAGGCAGAGTTGACAGCCAACGTAACTGGGCTCGGCGTATTGCGCGCTCTCGAGGCAGTGCGCATGGTTGGCGGCGCTCAAAATAATCCGATTCGTTTTTATCAGGCTTCGTCATCCGAGATGTTTGGCAAAGTGCGCCAGACACCCCAAACCGAAATGACACCCTTTCACCCACGCTCGCCATATGGCGTTGCCAAGGTGTTTGGCCACGACATCACTGTCAACTATCGCGAGAGCTACGGAATGTACGCGTGCTCCGGCATTTTGTTTAACCACGAAGGTCCGCGCCGTGGCCTCGAGTTTGTGACTCGCAAGATCACCAACACCGCTGCCCGCATTAAGCTCGGCATTGATAAAGAACTGGTGCTCGGCAACACCGACGCAAAGCGCGACTGGGGTTATGCCGGCGACTACGTGAAGGCCATGTGGATGATGTTGCAGCAAACCGAACCAGACGACTATGTCATTGCAACTGGCGAGACACACAGTGTCGACGAATTTTTGACTCTTGCATTTGAAAAGGCCGGTCTTGGTGACTTCCGTCAGTATGTGAAGCACGATCCAAAATTCTTCCGACCTGCGGAAGTTGATCTGCTGATCGGCGATCCGTCAAAGGCAGAAAAGAAGTTGGGTTGGAAGCGCGAAGTTGGGTTTGATCAGTTAGTTGACATGATGGTGCAACACGACATTGCCTACGAAACAAATCGCCTCAAGAATATTTGAGCATTCGGCTGCGTAACGCAAGCATAAAACTGGCAAGAGCAACGATCGAGCTACCAACAAGAGCAATTTCGACTCGTAGATAGAGATCGTTGCTTGACCACGCTGCAAGTGCGACAAAGCTTGCAAACCCAAGTGCCCATCCAATGCCGGCAAGCGCGTGGCCGCGAAGAGCAATAGTTGCCTGAGCAAACGCGACAGCCACCATGTAGAGCGCGCTCGAAAGCGCAAGCAAGGTGAGTGTTCGTCGGTCAATATCACCGTCGAAGACAAGCTTGAGAACAGGTGGTCCAACAGCGAACGCACCGGCAGTGCCAATGACACCAACGCCCACAACGAGGATGAGAAGTTTGCGTAATGCACTGCGAAATTCATCCAGGTGGCCGTGTGCTGCGAAGCGCGCCAAGCGAGGTAGCAAAACTGCTTGCACGGCCTGAAACAAAAAGAGCGGCAGGCGAGCATAAATTACTGCGTTGCCAAATTGGGTAATGATTTCTGGCTTGGCGTTTGTGCCAAGAATGTCGACGGTGATTGGACCGGCATTGACGAGCGCCGCAGCAGCTAGTGAACCCAATAACAACCAACCAAGATTTGGAGTTACTTCCGACCACGGTGCAGGCGGCCCGGTATCGGTGTGCAGTTTGCCGAAGAGCCCAACGCCAACAACACCCACAAGCGGAGACAGCGCAATCATGAGCGCAAATGCTCCGACGCTGTCTACCCCCAAAGCCCACAACACTGCAACGCCAATCACGCGGGCAGCACCGTCTGCACCGATGATGATGCCGTATGAACCGAAGCGTTGTGACCCAGAACAGATGCCACGAGCAAGATGCATTGGCGCGTACGACACAAGAATGAGCACAAGGCACATCACGACACTGCTGTATCCGTCGAACAAATGCTCCGTGAGATACGGAGAAGCAATAGCGATAACGATTGCAAGAATTACGAGCATGGTCACTGCAAGTGGAACCATGCGTCGAACAACTGGTAGTCCACCTTGGTTGAGCGCACGTCTGTGCGAAAGAGCCCGACCTACTTCTTGTTCTATTGGTAGAAAAAAGCCGGGTGCGAGCGAGAACGCAATGAACCACATGGCGACGATTGGTTTGAAGCCGTCTTGTCCGAGTGCTTGTTGACCAATTTTAAAAAATACGAATGCCGAAATACCAGCGACAAATAGACCGATGCCAACCGTCAGTGTGCCCTCGGGAAGAGAGATGCGGCTGCTGAGCGTCGGCTGTGAGGCCGACTGAGATGGTGTTGGTTCAGTGAATGACAAGCAAGCCGATGTTACTTGCTGGCCTGGGTGTCGTTGCGTGAGTTGATCAGCGAGGTGAGCACCATGGCGGCATTGCCGATTGTCGTTTCGACTTGTTTGACGACGAACGCTTTGGCATGTGGGAATTCTCTGTCGATCTCTTCGGCTAATTCACGCCGACGGACTTGTGCTTTTTGAAAGGCGAGAATTCCAACTCCAACAGAGGTGAATGCCAGTTCTTTGGCTTTCGTCTTCAAGCAATCAATGTCGATTTTATTATCTGTCACAAAAGTCCTTTAAGGTGCACGATCTGTTTTCGAGGGTATCTATGGGTGCTCGCAAAAGCAAGTATCAGTAGTGCTTTGCATGCGGCCGTTGCAAGCCACGGGGGAGCAAGGTTGGGCACAACTAAACTGGGTGCATCGTGACGAATTCGACAGATTCAGAAAACCTTGAAGCACGCGTGTCGCACGTTGGGGCTCCGCCAGTTGTCGTAGCAGTAGTTGTGCATCAGCCGTGCCCCTGGCTCGAAGATGTCGTAACTTCACTCGCAAGTCAGGACTACCCAAACTTGCAGACACTCTTTTTCGTGACTGCTACGGGTGCTGAAACTGACGTTATTCGCCACTTGTTGCCTGCGGCGGTGATTCGGCAGGTAGAGGGCAATCCGGGCTATGGCCCGTTGATGAATGAAGTGAGTCGCTTGGTGGAAGGGGAGAGTGGATTTTTTTGCTTCATGCATGATGACGTCGCCCTCGATAGCAATGCAATCTCAAGCATGATCGAAGAAATGTTTAGGTCTAATGCCGGAGTCGTCGGGCCAAAGATGGTGATGTGGGACGACGTCTCGGTATTGCAAAGCGTGGGACTTGGCGCTGATCGAATTGGCGATATCAGTCCAATCGTTGAACACGGTGAGAAGGATCAAGAACAACATGATGCTGTGCGCGACGTGTTTCTTATTCCATCAGCATGCATGTTGGTGCGTGCAGACTTGTTTCGCGAGATAGGTGGGTTCTCTCCCGATATTCCACTGTTTGGTGAAGACCTAGATTTTTGTTGGCGCACACACCTCAGTGGTGCGCGAGTGCTCGTGGTGCCAGCTGCACGTGCGAGGCATCGCAAAGAGATGGATGCCACTCGATCAGTTGCAACAATGAGCGCTCTCGAGGCCAGACACCGCGTGCGCACGGTAGCAACGTTGTCGGGTCGCGTTCAGTTGCCTGGTGTATTGGTGCAACTGTTGTTGATGGCGATTGCCCGTGTGGCGATCGGCGTGTTTAACGGAACATTCAGACAGGCACTGGCATCATTGCGTGCATCGATCGCTGTGATATTTGATGCAAGGTACATCATTCGACGGCGTGCAGAGGTGCGTCCATATCGAAGAGTTCCAGCCGCCGAAATTCATGATCTGCAGAGTCGCGGTAGTGCTCGTCTATGGGCATTCATCCGTAGACGCAGATCGAAGGTTCAAGAGATTTCGGGCTTAACCACGGTAAATCTCTCGAATCCAAAATCTCGTGTGGTGGGTGTTACTGCATTGGTTGTATTCGCTCTGATCATCATTGGCAGCCGAGGATTAATTGGTAGAGGTGTCGCATCGGTCGGTGAATTCCTACCTATACGGAGTGCATCAGAATCACCGACAGTATTGATCTCTTCTGTGGTGAGTGGCTGGTGGCAGGCCGGTTTTGGTCAGGCGAGTGCAAACCCAACCGGCATTGTGTTGCTGGCGATCGCCGGTGTTGGCATGTTGGGACGACTCGGAGCATTGCAAGTACTTGCAGTAATTGGTGCATTGTTTGCTGGCTGCATTGGAATGTGGCAAGTCGCAAGAGGATTCTTTGGATCGCGAGCACGCATAGTTGGGCTTCTGGTGTACGCAGCAGTTCCGGTGCCTTACGCAGCAATTGCTCATGGTCGATTTGGAGTCTTGACGTGTTACGCGGCGTTGCCATGGATATTGCGCCTATTTGTGCGAGCCGGTCAGCGACCATCTGGTGTGCATAAAACCCAGATGTGGGCATTAACTGTTTTGTTCGGTGCGATAGTTTCAGCATTCACACCCGCGTTTCTGATACTCGTGCTGTTTGCGAGTGCAGCTTGGATGACAGCAGACCTATTGTCGCGCGTTCGATGGCAAGCCGTCGTAGCTGTGTTGCAGTTGATGTTCGTACTTATTGTCGGAACAGTTGTTCTCAATTTTCCATGGTCAAGTGGATTTATCGCCGCCGATTGGTGGCAACGAATAATAGGTGTGCAAGCAGTGCGTGCAGGCAATGTTGGGCTCGCAACTCTTGCTCGTATGGATAGTGGTGTTATTGCAATCTCGGTACTCACACTTGGGCTGTACATACCCGTCATCATCGGATTGCTTATTGTGCGTGGCGACAAGTTGGTGTGGGCTGCCCGCGCTGCGACGCTCGTGCTCTTTGCAATGGTTGCCATCGCGTTGGCTGATGCGGGCTTTCTGCATTTTGCACTGCCCGAATATGGAATTCTCTTTGTGATGGTGGCATGCGGTTTGTCCTTGGCGTCTGCAACTATGTCGAGTTTCGTTTTTGATGATCAAGCCGTGAGCACGTATCGATGGTGGAAACCACTTGCAAGCGTTGCACTTGTATCCATCGTGATCGGCAGTCTTCCTGCGGTCGCATTTTCGGCAAACGGTCGGTGGGGACAGCCAAAAGTTTCTCTTGCTCAACTGCTCACACAATTACCAACCGATCCAGCTTCAGGCGATTACAACGTTGTGTACGTGGGTCGTAGCGACGTATTGCCAATGCCGGCAATGCGTTTGAACGATCAAACCGCGTTCGCGATTGCCGATGATGGCGAACTGACAATGCGAGATCACTGGTTGGCTCCGACAAATGCACTCACAGATTCGGTTGCGCAGGCTCTGGATGCTGCGATCACACAGCAGACTGTTCGAGCTGGTCGCTTGCTCTCAAGTCTCGCCGTTCGTTATCTCGTGGTGCCAATTATTGATGGTGCAGTTTCTACTAACGAGCAACCGCTAGATGTACCACCCGGGTTGCTTGAAGGGTTGTCGCTACAGCTCGATTTTCGTCGCGTATATACGGCAAATGATTTGGTGATTTTTGAGAACATGGCCTACACGCCTTCGTTGACCAAACTGGATGAGGCGTCTGCGGTGTTGAGTCAGCAGGCGGGTACTGATGCTCTGTTGTCATCACAGTTGCATGTCACGCAGGTCGTGCCACGTGTGCGCGACATTGACAGCACTCCAACACCGATAGAAGTGGGAACCATTCATCTTGCTGTTCCTTTTAGTGAACGCTTGGTGCTGCACGTAGACGGCTCTGATGTGATTCCGCGAGTCGCATTCGGCGGTACAACAGCATTTGATTCTCCTGCGGCTGGAACCGCAACCCTTGACTTCAGGACCCCGTGGACTCATATTCTGCTTCTCTTGGCGCAACTGGTGTTGTGGGTCGCGGTGATTTCAACAACATTTGACTTGAGGCGAGTGAAGTCTCGATTCGGTGTACGGCGCAATCAACCCGTAGTACTTAGTGGACAAGAGGATGCATTGCTTTCCTTCACTCAAGCAGAAAGTATCGGCTCGCAGTGAAACTCGGAACCAATTTTTTCAAATCCGAAACGCCTTCGCACATGACGGTACGTCAGGTAATCATGGTTGTTGCGGTACTGGCTGCATGCTTGGCGCTGGTCGTTGTCGACAATGGCGCAAACAGTGACACAAACAGTGATGTCGGGATTGATAGTGGAATCAACAGCGCAGAAGTTTTGGCGCTGGCACCGATGCCATACATTTCTGCCACAGACGCGATAACGACCAATTGGTTTTGTCCAGGCGTGCCAGCAAATGACGACACCATCTCGAGCAACTTGGTCATTTCAAATGCTTCAGAGACAGATATTTCGGCAACGGTGACCCTTCTGAGCACCGATCAGGCACCAGTCGTCAGTGCAGTTTCAATTCCCGCACGTTCACATATCAGTCTCGATGCTCGTGGTGGTCTTAGTGCTCGGTTTGTCAGCGCGGTTGTAGAGATCATCGGCTCGCAGGGTTCAGTGGAACAGATTGTCAGACATCCTGCGGGTGATGCAGTTGTGCTGTGTGCCAATCAACCCGAGACCGATTGGTATTTTGCGGATGGTTTTACTGGTGCTGACTCGATTGAACAGATCGTGATGACAAATCCGTACGTGGATGCAACCGTTGTCGACATCACTTTTGTCACGGCTGATGCAGAGCGCAGTCCCGAGCAATTGCAGGGCTTTGTGTTGCCAGCAAACTCTGTAGTGGCACTGTCAATGGATGAGCAAGGTGCACGCAACGAACCGATATTGGCTGTGTCAATACATGCGTCTTCTGGTCGTTTGGTGGCCGGCCGAGCACAACATTATTTAGGTCAAGGTCGCCTTGGTTATTCGATGAGCCTCGGAGCTTCAGCCATGAGCACGCAGTGGTGGTTTAGTGATGGTGAGAAGTTCGCTGGCAATACCGAGAATCTTGTGATCTACAACCCAAGCAGTCGTGATCGTTCGCTCAGCATTGTGTTTGTGAACGGAAGTGATTCGGCAAACAGCATTGACCCGCTCCTCATCACGGCCCCCGCACATCGCGTTATCACTGTGGACACTGGCGCAATACTGAATTTGCCTGTTGGTAGGTACGGAATCATTGTGTCGACAAATGACCAAGACTTGGGCGATTCGCTTGGCGTTGTTGTTGAGCAGGTCATCAATCGTCGCGATAGCAACACGGTAGGAACGTCAGTTGTTTTGGGGGCGCCGCTCAATTCGGGATCAACCATGTGGAGCGCACCAAGCGGTGTCACGGCCAGCGAAGATGCGCTACAGATTATGAACACAACTTCGCAGGAAGCCACCGTGAGTGTGCTGCAAATTGGGCCGGCCGGTGCTGTTGTTTTGGGCGGACTAGAAGCTCTCGTGCTGCCAGCCGGTGGAGTGTTGTCGATTGGGGTTCCTCCAGGACTTCCTGACGCTCAGATTATTGTGCAATCAACAACAACAGTTGTTGTGCAGCGTCTGCTGTTGCGAGGGCATGGGCTATTTGGTCGAAGCACCGTTCTCGCGCTTCCTCACTTGCCTTCACCTCAACTTGTTGAGTCTGCACCGTGATCCGATTTGTGATTGTTGGTGCAGTGGTCGTGGTTGCATTGCTGACCAATTTGTGGCAGCGCAAGAGACACGTTGATGCTCCGACTCAAGGGACAGGTGAGGTTCCTTCCCAAATTGACAGAGCAGATTTTGCACGACCCGATGCACCGTGGCTGGTTTTGGCTTTCACTTCAGCAACTTGCCAGACATGTTCTGACATTGAGCGCAAAGTTCGAGTGCTCGAAACAAACAGCGTGGCAATTCAAATTTTGGAATACACAGCAGAACGAGAATTGCATTCGCGCTACAAAATTGATGCAGTTCCTACCGTGTTGATGGCAGATTCAAGTGGAGTAGTGCAGGCAAATTTTTTAGGACCAGTATCGGCTACTGATCTATGGGCAGCGTTGGCGAGGGTGCGCGACTCAGTCGTGTAATTGCGTTGGCGAATCGTGTGACGTTTCGCCTTCGGTACGACGTGTTGGTTGACCGAGACCTTGCTGGACCAATCGAGAAACCATTGCACCATCAATAGTCTCGTTGTCTAGCAACGACTGAGCGACAAGGTCAAGACCTGCACGATGCTTTTCGAGCATCACGCGTGCACGTTTTTCTTGTTCAAGCAAAATGCGACCAATCTCTTCGTCGATCTTGCGCGCAGTCTCATCCGAATACTCGCGTCCGCTTGTCATCAAATCTTCGCCGAGGAAAACTTGTTGCTGACCCGACCAAGCCATTGGGCCAACTGCATCGCTCATGCCCCATTCGCGCACCATTCGGCGTGCGATGCCAGTGGCCTGCTCGAGATCGTTTGCTGCTCCGCTATTGAGTGAACCAAACACCATCATTTCGGCAACTCGGCCACCCATTGCTTTGCAGATCACATCTTCAAAGAATTCGCGTGAATAAGTGTGTCGTTCTGCTGGCAGCGTCCACGTGACACCAAGTGCCATACCGCGGGGGAGAATTGTCACTTTGTGCAGTGGATCACTGTGCGGCAACACGGTTGCAAGAACTGCGTGACCACCTTCGTGGTATGCGGTGGCGCGTTTCTCTTCAGCGTTCAACACAAGACTTTCGCGGCTTGCGCCCAGTACAACTCGGTCGCGTGCATTTTCGAAGTCGATGCGCTCAATGTGGGTTGAGCCTCGGCGCACTGCAAAAAGCGCAGCTTCGTTGACCAAGTTGGCCAAGTCGGCACCGCTCATTCCAGGAGTTGCTTTGGCCATCGTGTCGAGATCGACATCTTGACCCATGCGTTTGCCAATGGAGTGCACTTTAAGAATGGCAAGTCGTTCATCAGATTCTGGCAATGGCACGATGATCTGGCGATCGAAGCGACCTGGGCGCAACAGTGCGGCGTCCAGAATGTCTGGGCGGTTTGTTGCCGCCAAGACGACGATGCCTTCAGTTGCCTCAAAGCCATCCATTTCGGCAAGCATCTGGTTGAGAGTTTGTTCACGTTCATCGTGTCCGCCACCCAAACCTGCGCCGCGCTTGCGACCAATTGAATCAATTTCGTCGACAAAAATAATTGCTCGACCCATTTTTGCTGCTTGCTGGAAGAGGTCGCGCACACGGCTTGCGCCGACGCCAACGAACATCTCCATAAAGTCAGAACCAGTGACTGACAAGAAGCCAACTCCGGCTTCGCCTGCGACCGCACGAGCAAACAGGGTCTTACCAGTGCCCGGAGGACCAACGAGCAGAATTCCTTTTGGAACGCGTGCACCGATTTCTTTGAAGCGTTCTGGCGTGCGCAAGAAGTCAACAACTTCTTTGATCTCTTGCTTGACACCTTCGTAACCCGCAACATCGGCAAACGTGGTGACTGGTTTGTCGGCATTGAAATTCTTGGCACGACTTCGACCAATTGACATGATGCTTCCGGCTTGACCCATTGCGCGGCGTTGCATCCAAATGAAAAAGCCCATGATGAGCAAGAAGGGCAGCAGGATTGGAATCAAGCTCGTGAAAAAGTTGCCCTGCGGCGTTGAATAGTCGTAGTCAACATTCTTTGACTTGAGCAATTGCTCGTCAGCATCAGAGAGAGTGACCGCTCCGGTAGTAGTGAAGGTGTCACCACTTGCCAGCTTGCCGCTGATGGTGTTGGAAAGGTTGTTGATTTTGACGGAAGTGACCTGACCATTGGACACTGCTTCAAGAAACTGGGTGTAGGTGAACTTCGTTGCAGTAGTAGTAGGAATGAAACGCGGACCGATTACGAGTGCTGCTGCAACTGCGATGAGCGCCCACACAGCCCACCTCGGCATCGATGGTCGTTCTTTCCCCGATGGAGTAATGCCGGGTTTTTGTGACTTGCCGGGCATGCCTTTACGAGACTGGCGTTGTTGACGTGGATTCTTGGATTGAGACGGTTTCGATGGTGGAGGAGGGGGTGGCAATTTGCTCATAAGGCAATGATACGGGCACATGTAGCACTGTTGAACAGTCCCCCAAATTGCGTATCTGCACGATTATTGTGGGCACATGGCTCGACACTGTTCACGTTCTACATGTTCGCAATCGGCTGTAGTAACGCTGACATATCAATATGGGCGAGCATTGGTGTGGCTTGATGATCTCGCATTTGATCGCGACCCACATGCCTATGACCTGTGTCTCCGTCACTCGCAGCGATTTGTGGTGCCAACAGGTTGGCGTCTTGAAGACCGCCGTGACCGTTTCACCATGGTGATACCAAATCGCTTAGCGGGATGACTCAGGCACCTTGGCCGCCGCCAAGCGTTGAACACAAACCTAAACGCTCGCTACTTTCGATACTTCTTTTGTGGGTTGGTTGCTACTTAGTAGCTGTACTACTCAGCATCGTGGTGACGTCAAGTGCGGTGAGTGGCAGTGATAACAAAGCAACCGATAACCCGACCACATTGGTCTTGGCGCTCTCGGCACTTGGGTTGTGGTTGCCCTTTATATTCATGTTGCGTTGGGTGGCTCGTCGAGCGGGCACCGATTTGCGTACATACTTTGGGCTGAGGTTTACAAAAATTGATTTGTGGGGAATACCGCTGGGAGTTTTTTCGCAGGTCGTATTAATGAATGTAGTTAATTGGCCACTGAACAAGTGGTGGCCCGACACGTTTAACCCACAACGAGTCGAGACTCGTGCGCGTGACATGGTCGATACAGCACATGGTGCGTGGTTCATCGTGCTGTTCGTCGTAGTTGTAATTGGTGCGCCACTTGTGGAAGAGCTGGTCTATCGCGGTTTTATTCAGGGCGGATTACAAACTCGGATTGGTTCAACTTGGGCGTTGATGATTACCGCGGCGTGGTTCACTCTTGTGCACATGGAGCCAATCGAATTTCCTGGACTCTTTGCTTTCGCCATCGTGCTTGGGTTGTGTTACCGGCGAACTCAACGTTTGGGTCTCTCGGTAATCACTCACTTGGCCTTTAATGCAACGGGATTGTTGCTCGTAGCCCTCTCTTAAGATGAGTGCAGTATGAACCACGATGACATGAGCGAACGCTCGACCATGTTGCGACGTTGGTCAAATCAATTTGAATTGAATGCTGATTACTGGAAACGACTTTCAACAATCATCGTGGTGGGCGGCGTCACGATCTTTCTCTTGCTCACATTGCATCCAGATCTTATTTTGCGCAACAACACTCCAACTGGTGGCGACATGGGTGCGCACGTTTGGGGTCCTGCATTTTTGCGCGATCACTTACTGAATCACTTTCGCTTAGCAGGGTGGAGCATGGACTGGTACGCGGGGTTGCCTGTGTATCGCTATTACATGGTGATTCCCGCACTGTTTATTGTCGTGATCAATTTTGTATTGCCGTATGGCGTTGCGATCAAGATTGCGGCCGTAGTCGGAATTTTGACATTGCCGTACTGCACTTGGCTGTTTGGGAAATATGCCAGATTCGCATATCCGATCCCCGAGATGTTGGCGATAGCTGCGACAATTTTTTTATACGACGAAAGTTTTACGATCTACGGCGGAAACATTGCCTCAACTATGGCTGGCGAGTTTTCGTTTTCGATTGCGCTCTCACTCAGCATCCTTGGTTTCGCGCTGGTGGCTCGCGGCCTTGAAACCGGAAAGTATTTGGCTGCTGGATCAATTGTTGTTGCGCTGTCAGCACTGAGTCACGGCATTGTTTTGTTGTTTGTATTTGGCGGTGTGGCACTGATGTTGCTGTTTTGGATCGAGCCAAAAATAAACGGAATCAGGGACAACGCAGCAGTTGTTTTTGGCTTCAAGGTCATTGGTTTTGCGGTACTTCTGTCGGCATTTTGGGTGATTCCATTTGTTACAAGCCATTCATACATGACCGATATGAAATACGAGCCACGACCAAGTGGTTCAAGTGATTCATTTTGGAGCATGTACTTTCCGCTGAACCCACTGTGGGACATCGTCATCATGTCGCTTGCCTTAGTCGGAGCTGCAAGTCAATTCATTCGTCGCCAGAAGATTGGTATGTGGCTGAGTGTCTACTGCGCGATACTCGCCGCAGGGGTGTATTTCGCTCGAGGTGGTTTACCGGTGATCGGTTTGCTGTGGAACCCACGGATTCTGCCTTTCTTTTATTTGTTGCGCTACTTTCTCTTTGCAATCGGCGTTTACGAGGTTGTCGTGTTTGTGGCACGTGTCCTTTCGTTTGAGCGAGTAGCGCGACAGGCTCAGTCGCAGAGACAAGAAAATGAGACATTGCAGATCGCTCAGATCTCTTCGTCTCGTACCAAAAACTCATTCAACTTGGGCGTATTGACAACATTTGCTGTTGTCACATTTTTGATTATCGGATTTCGCTTTCAAGAATTGCCATTTGGGAGCGTGCAGACCAATGCCGCTGGTAAATCTGAATATGTTTGGGGTCCAATTCGCGGAGCGTCATCGCATGATGGCTTCGTTGATGGCTGGGCCCGCTGGAACTTCACTGGATACGAGGGCAAGTCGGCCTATGGCGAGTATCACGATGTTGTAACGACGATGAAGTCGTTGGGCGCAGATCCTTCTCAGGGCTGTGGCAGGGCCGTGTGGGAAAACAATGGCGAACTCAATAAGTATGGGACAACAATGGGGCTCATGCTTCTGCCGTTTTGGACAGACGGATGCATCAGTTCGATGGAAGGTTTGTTTTTTGAGGCTGCGGGCACAACCCCGTATCACTTCATCACTGCAGCGGCGATGTCGAAGCAGAGCAGTAACCCGGTGCGCGAGTTGCGGTACGACAATAACGATGCGGCAAAGGGCGTTGCCTACATGCGTGCGCTTGGTGTCAAATACTTTATGGGATTTACGCCAGAGGCAGTCGCGGCGGCATCGGCGCAACCAGGTCTTGTCAAAGTTGCGCAGTCTGGACCGTGGGTTATTTTCCGTGTCAGCGAAAGTGATTTGGTAGTTCCTCTCAAAGTGCAACCTGTCGTTGTTTCGATGGCAAGCGGAGACCCACGAGAGCGTTGGCTCGAGATTGGCACGAGTTGGTTTCAACAGGCTGACGAATGGGCGGCACTGCCGGCTGATGCTGGTCCACGTGAGTGGCAACACATCGACGCCAAAATTGATCTCACTCGTCGGACAGGTGAGCCTGGTGCACCTGGTAGGCGGGTAGACATTGTGACTCCGGGTCAAGCCATAGAACCCGTTGCATTGCCTCCGGTGGTGGTGAGCAATGTTGTGCAGGGTCAGAGTGATGTGTCATTTAGCGTTGACAAAATTGGTGTGCCGATACTGGTACGTGTGAGTTATTTTCCAAATTGGAAAGTTGATGGCGCGAAGGGTCCGTTCCGCGTTGCACCGAACATGATGGTGGTGATTCCCACGAGCAACAATGTCAAGTTGCATTACGGCTCGACGTTGCGCGATTACATGGCGTACCTATTGACATTCATCGGTATTGGCTTGCTTATGCGCAGGCGGCGCCAAATGAGAAGAGAATTTCAGTAGCCTTTCAACTCGTGCCAGATCTCAACGCAATTGTTAAGGCTTACGACATTCGAGGAATTGTTCCAGAGCAGTTGGACGCTTCGGCTGCCTACGCATTCGGTGTGGCCTTCGCCAAATTTACAAATGCCAGCGCCATCGTCGTTGCGCATGACATGCGACCAAGCGGCCCAGAGCTTGTAGATGCATTTCAACGTGGAGCTCTTGCACACGGAGTAGATGTCACCAACGTTGGTCTCTCGTCAAGCGACTTGCTGTACTACGCATCGGGCAAATTCAACATGCCGGGTGCAATGTTTACCGCATCACACAACCCTGCCCAGTACAACGGCATCAAGTGCTGTCTTTCTGGCGCACGTTCAATTGGCATCGACAATGGCTTACGCGACATGCTCGAGATTGCAACTGCGGTTTTGGATGGCAAAGAGCCAACACCTGCAGCCAAGGCCGGGACACTCAGTCACATCAACTTGCTTTCCGAGTTCGTAGATCATGTCGTCAAATTCATTCAGGCAGACTCCTTGCGTCCGCTCAAAATCGTCGCCGATACCGCAAATGGAATGGGCGGTTTAGTCGTGCCAGCAGTTTTTGAGCGGTTGAGCGCATTCGAACTTGAAGTGATGTATGGCGAATTGGACGGAACATTTCCTAACCATCCCGCCGATCCGCTACAACCTGCAAACCAGCGCGACTTGCAAGCACGAGTGCTGGCTGGTGGGTTCGACGTCGGTCTCGCATTCGACGGTGATGCCGACAGAGTATTTGTGGTGGACGAAAAAGGTCGAGGCATGTCGGGAAGCACGACGACTGCGCTCTTGGCGTCACGATTCTTGCGCACGAATCCTGGTGCAACCATTTTGTACAACCTCATATGTTCACGCGCTGTTCCAGAAGTGATCGCCGAACTTGGTGGAACAGGGATTCGAACCAAAAATGGCCATAGCTTCATGAAGCAGATCATGGCTGAAACAGGTGCGGTGTTTGCAGGCGAGCACTCAGGTCACTATTACTTCGCCGACAATTATCGTGCCGACAGCGGATTGATTGCAACGATGGGTGTGTTGGGCGAGATGTGCCACACCGGCAAGTCGCTTTCGCAAATGCGTGAGCCGCTCGAGCGTTATGCGTCAAGCGGAGAGATCAACACAACCGTCAAAGACATTAATGCTGTCATTGAGCGAATTGCACTCGACTATTCGTCGTATTCGCAGGATCGAGTAGATGGACTCACCGTTGATTGTGGCTCGTGGTGGTTCAATGTGCGCGCGTCAAATACCGAGCCACTGCTGCGACTCAATCTTGAGGCATCTACTCGCGATGAATGCGACAATCATGTGGTTGAGTTGCTCGCCAGCATCACTGCCTAGCCGAGCGACTGTACAATGAGCGTTATGTCACTCGATGCAAAGTTGCTCCAGATCTTGGCTTGCCCGCAAGACAAAGGCCCGCTGTTTTACTTTGAGTCCGAAGGGTTTTTGTATAACCCACGGCTGCAACGCAAATACAACATTGTCGAGGGCATTCCCGTGATGTTGATTGACGAGGCAACCAGTGTTGACGCGGTCGAGCATGAAGGTCTCTCGCAACGCATTACCCAAGAGCGCATTGCCCCAACGTTTGGCTAACGCAAGTCGTTTGACTTAACCAGATCACTGTTTTCGTCTAGGATGAAAGTTCTAGATGGGCCAAACTAATCCCGTGCCAGCTGGCCAGGGCTCATCGACCTCCATTCATGTACATGTATTCGTACATGTACTTACAACAAAGGAAACCGTATGACTTCATTTGCTCAACGTCGTGATTTTCGCGTCGCCGATCTGTCCCTCGCGCCATTTGGTCGCAAAGAGATTCACCTAGCCGAACACGAAATGCCAGGCCTTCGCGCGTTGCGCAAAGAGTATGGCAAAACGAAGCCGCTCAAAGGCGCACGCATTTCTGGTTCGCTGCACATGACAATTCAGACTGCAGTGTTGATCGAAACCCTTACCGAACTCGGCGCAGAAGTGCGTTGGGCCAGTTGCAATATTTTTTCGACGCAAGATCACGCAGCTGCAGCAGTTGCGGTTGGACCAAACGGTTCAGTTGAAGAGCCAAATGGTGTGCCCGTGTTTGCCTGGAAGGGCGAGACGCTTGAGGAATACTGGTGGGCAACTGACCAGATGATGACGTGGCCAGACGGTGACGGACCGAACATGATTTTGGACGACGGTGGCGATGCGACCATGCTGATGCACAAGGGTGTTGAGTACGAAGCAGCCGGTGCTGTTCCAGACCCAACAACTGCTTCAAACCCAGAGTTGGCAATTGTGCTCGGACTATTGAATCGTTCGCTTAAGACCGAGCCAAACAAGTGGACCAAGATGGCAAAAGGCATCAAGGGTGTCACCGAAGAAACGACAACCGGTGTGAAGCGTCTCTACAAAATGGCCGAAAAGGGCGAGTTGCTCTTTCCTGCAATCAACGTCAACGACAGCGTCACCAAATCGAAGTTTGACAACTTGTACGGATGTCGTCACTCATTGATTGACGCAATCAACCGCGCAACTGATGTGATGTTGGCAGGCAAGTTGGCTGTGGTCTGTGGTTATGGCGACGTGGGCAAGGGTTGTGCGCAAAGCTTGCGCGGCCAAGGTGCTCGTGTTGTAGTGACAGAGATCGACCCGATCAATGCATTGCAAGCAGCGATGGAAGGCTACGAAGTCAACACTCTTGAGGCTCTCGTTTCAACCGCAGACGTGTTTGTAACTGCAACGGGCAACGAAGCAATCGTGACTGTTGATCACATGGCAAGGATGAAGCACAACGCAATTGTGTGCAATATCGGCCACTTCGACAACGAAATTGACATGGCGGGTCTTGCTCGCAGCGGAGCAACTCGCGACGAACTAAAGGCAGGCACTGACTTGTGGACGTTTAAAGACGGACATGCAGTGATCGTGTTGGCAGAAGGACGACTTGTCAACTTGGGTTGCGCAACAGGACACCCAAGCTTCGTGATGAGTTGCTCGTTCACAAACCAAGTCATTGCTCAGATGGAATTGTTTAACCACACGGACAAGTATCCACTTGGTGTTTACGTATTGCCAAAGGCGCTCGACGAGAAAGTGGCCACGTTGCACTTGGGTGCGCTCGGAGCAGTGTTGACAAAACTCTCAGATGAGCAATCTGACTATTTGGGCATTCCTCACAACGGTCCGTTCAAGTCAGAGAACTATCGCTACTAGTGAGCTGAAATACAACAGCAGTTTATTTTGCAGATCGGATCTGTAGAAGCGGAAGAGTTTTCGCGACTATTGGTCCGATCAGCACTGCAAAAGCAATCGTGCCGATTCCGATCGAGCCGCCCAATGCAACGCCAGCAAGCAACACTGCAATCTCTACGCCCGTTCGCGCTTTGCCGATATTGATGCCGCGTTTTGCAAGACCAACCATTAAGCCATCGCGCGGTCCGGGGCCAAGACCTGCGCCGATGTAAAAACCAGACCCGATACCGGTCACCACAATTCCGCCAAGCATCAGAAATATTCGTAACGGCATTGCATGTGCTTCAGGAACGATGGAAAGAAAAATGCCGGCTGCAACGCCTACCTCAATTGCGTTCAGAATGGTGCCGAGCCCTGGTGCTTGGCGAAGCGGAATCCAGAGCAACATCACGAACGCGCTGGTGAGCACGATGGTTGTGCCAAAAGGTAGGCCGATGATATTGCTTACGCCGTCATGAAATACGTCCCACGGTGGTAATCCAAGATTGCCGGCTTTTTGCATACCGATTCCGGTTCCGAAAAGCGAAAGCCCAAACACACATCTGGTCAGTCGTTCAATCGGACGATCTTTGAGCGGTTCAATAAAATAATTTGCCACGCGCAAAGACTAATGCTGCCGAGGTAACAATGTTGTTCCAATTACGGTGCGAGTCGTGTGGCTGTCAAGCCCGGGTGCTGTGCGCGAAGTGCCGAACACGGCTCTTTGCCATGGCGCAGCCCGCGTGCGATGTAGCAATAGTCGCTGTTGTGTACGAAGGAATTGCTCGTCGATTAATTTTGAATCTCAAGTACCGAAATCACCGACGTGTTGCGACAGTGCTGGCAGAGTTATTAGCGCAACGAATAGATCTACGGGTGCCGAGTAACTCATCCAAATTTGACGTGGTGACCTGGGCACCGACCAGTACTGCGCGAATTCGTCGACGTGGCCACGATCAATCCGAATTATTGGCGCGTCGACTTGCTCGAGAGATCGGTGTGCCGTGTAGGCGACTCTAAATTAAGACCTCCTCCAATGTTCAAACCGGTGCGCCACGTGAACAGCGTTTATTGGGCTCGGTGTACTCTGCGCGCAAACTGCGGGTTAACTGCCATGTGATGCTGGTCGATGATGTGGTCACGACGGGCACAACTCTGCGGTGCGCGGCAAGCGCATTGCGCGGTGCCGGTGCTGGGGAAGTGACCTGTGTGGCGATTGCAAGCGCTCTCAGGCACGACCTCCGAAGGTAGGATTCAGGGTCTTATGGCCTTGCTCAATCGCATTCTCCGTGCCGGTGAGGGCAAAAAGGTGAATGCTTTGGCCGACATCATTCCTGATATCAACGCACAAGAGCCAGAGATTCATGCGCTTTCGGATCAGGCGCTCAAAGGCAAGACAGCAGAGTTTCGCTCCCGCATCGAGCGCGGTGAAGACACGGATGACTTATTGGTCGAGGCATTTGCAGTAGTTCGTGAAGCCTCATTGCGAGTCATCGGCCAACGTCATTACGACGTGCAGATGATGGGCGGGGCAGCACTGCATGCTGGCTGGATTTCTGAAATGCGCACAGGCGAAGGCAAGACGCTCGTCTCAACTTTGCCTGCGTATCTCAATGCATTGCCGGGCAAAGGTGTTCACCTAGTAACCACCAATGATTATCTTGCGCAACGCGACTCGGAATGGATGGGTCGTATTCATCGCTGGCTTGGTCTCGAAGTTGGACTTGTGATTCCTGGCGTGCGAACGTCTGCAGAAGAGAAGCGCATCGATTACTTGGCTGACATCACCTACGGCACAAACAACGAGTTTGGTTTTGATTACTTGCGCGACAACATGGCTGGCACCAAGCAAGAAAAAGTTCAACGCGGTCATTACTTCGCGATCGTCGACGAAGTGGACTCTATTTTGATTGACGAAGCTCGTACTCCGTTGATTATTTCTGGACGCATCGCCGATGCCGCCAAGTCGTATTACCAATTCGCTTCCATAGTGAGGTCACTCAAGCGAGACGTTGACTACGAAGTCGAAGAAGACAAGCGCGTTGTAGTTCCTACCGAGGCTGGTATCGAAAAAGTAGAACAGCAACTTGGTATTGCCAACCTCTATGACGAAATTCAGCAAAACTTGGTGCACCAATTACAAGTAGCACTCAAAGCTGCTGTGTTGTATCAGCGCGACAAGGACTACATCATCCAAGATGGTGAAGTAAAAATTGTTGACGAATTTACGGGCCGAATTCTTGAAGGCCGCCGTTGGAGCGAAGGTATTCACCAAGCGGTGGAGGCCAAAGAGGGCGTCAAGATCAAGGAAGAAAACCAAACACTTGCGACTGTGACATTGCAAAACTATTTCCGCATGTACGACAAGCTCTCGGGCATGACAGGTACCGCACAAACAGAAGCGGCTGAGTTAATGAATACCTATGGGTTGCAAGTTGTGCCCATCCCGACCAATCGCGAGATGGTGCGTATCGACCAGGCTGACCTGATTTTCAAGACCGAAGCGGCAAAATTCAAGACCGTTGTAGCCGACATTGAAGAGAAGCACAAGAGGGGTCAACCAGTGCTGGTTGGTACTGTCAGCGTCGAGAAGAGCGAGCTACTTTCGCGCGAACTCGAAAAACACGGCATTAAACACGAAGTGCTGAATGCCAAGCAACACACACGCGAAGCTTCAATCGTCACGCAGGCCGGCCGCATGGGCAGCGTTACTGTCGCGACCAACATGGCTGGACGCGGTGTTGACATCATGCTCGGCGGCAACCCAGAGGGACTCGCTCGCGCCAAAGTGTTGCAAGAAGGTTTTGATCCAGACACGTTGATTGACGAATTTGCGTTGGCAATGCCGCTCGAACACATGCCCGATGAGTATCGCGCGGCTCGCGCGGCAGCACAAAAGCGTTACGCCGATTTGTTGGTGGAGTTCACGGCTTCGTGCAAGATCGAGGGTGACAAAGTGCGCAGTGTCGGGGGGCTCTATGTGCTTGGCACCGAGCGTCACGAGTCGCGACGTATCGACAATCAGTTGCGTGGTCGTTCTGGTCGCCAGGGTGATCCGGGCGAGAGTCGTTTTTACCTCAGCCTTGATGACGAACTGATGCGCCTGTTTGCAACTGGTGCATTGAGCTGGGTCATGGGTCGTGCATTGCCAGATGACGAAGCGATTGAAGCCAAGATGGTAACTAAGGCCATTGAGCGCGCTCAAACAACTGTCGAGCAACGCAACGGCGAAATTCGCAAAAACGTTCTCAAGTACGACGAAGTAATGAACGAACAGCGCAAGATCATCTATCTGCGTCGCGATCAGATTCTTGAAGGACTCGATCTCAAAATTGCGGCAATGGAGTATTTGGCCGAAGCTGTCGACTCGCTGATCGACACTCATTGTGTGTCGGATGCAACCGATGAATGGGATCTCGACGGCTTAGCTCGCGAACTCGTTTCATTTTGGCCGTCGACAGTGACGAGTCACCGTCTCGAGCAATGTGCCGACACTGACGAAATGTACGACCTGGTGATGTCGGATGCGTCGGTGTTCTATGCGGCTCGCGAAACAGAAATGGGTGAGTCGACTATGCGCGAGATCGAGCGTCAAGTCATGCTCCGCATTATCGATCAACGTTGGCGCGAACACCTCGAAGAGATGGATTACCTACAAGAGGGAATCAACTTGCGAGCAATGGGTCAAAAAGATCCGCTCACCGAATGGCAACGTGAGGGCTTCGAGATGTTTGGTGCACTGATGAAGGGCATCGCTCAAGACTTTGTCAAGTACGTCATGCACGTTGAAGTAGTGAAAAACGAGTCGCCCGTTCTGCAGGTGAGCAACCTTCAAGAATCCTCCTTCGATACCGAGACAGACGGTGGTTTTGCAGCAATTGCTGCTGCCGAGACTGGCGTACCGATGCAGTCAGAGCCAGCCGTGAAGACGATTGTTAAGTCGGCCGATGACTGGTCGACGACGCCACGCAATGCGGTGTGCCCTTGCGGTTCGGGCAAGAAGTACAAGTTGTGCCACGGGCGCAACTAATTTACTTCTATTCACTATGCGCGATTTTTCCAACGACCTCAATGAAATTCGGCGACGTGTCAGTGAAGCTTTTGTCTATCTCAAGGTAGAAGCTGGCGGCGAGCGAATGAAAGTTCTCGAGATTGATGTTGCCCGACCCGATTTATGGGACGACCAGGACAATGCAAAAAAAGTGAATACCGAATACGTCAATCTCAAAGCAGATTTGGACGAATTTGTACAGCTGTCTGGATCGGTTGATGACCTAGAGGTGCTGCACGAAATGGCACGCGAAATTGACGATGCAAGCCAAGAACCAGATCTTGAAAATGGCATCAGCGGCGTGCGGTCGAAGCTTGATGCGCTTGAGTTGCGCAGCTTGTTTACCGGCGTACACGATGAGATGGACGCAATTGTGCAGATCAACGCTAAAGACGGCGGTGTCGATGCTCAAGACTGGAGCGAGATGCTTCTGCGCATGTACACGCGGTGGGCGGAACGCAGCAACTTTGCAATTGAAATCGGAGACATCTCACTTGGCACAGAGGCAGGCATTTTGTCGGCTGACTTCACGGTGCGCGGTCGATACGCATACGGGCTACTTACGTCCGAACGTGGCACGCATCGTTTGGTGCGAATCAGTCCGTTCGACAACCAAGGTCGGCGCCAAACAAGTTTTGCCAGTGTGCAAGTGTGGCCAATCCTCGAAGAAGCAGATGTTGAGATCAACGAAACCGATATTCGGATGGAAGTGTTTCGAGCTTCTGGTGCCGGTGGCCAGCATGTCAATAAGACATCGTCTGCTGTGCGACTCATCCACGAACCAACAGGTCTCGTCGCATCGTCGCAACAAGAACGTTCACAATTGCAAAACCGCGAAAGCGCATTGAAGCGTCTGAAAACAATGGTTGCTTCGCGCATCGAAGAAGAGCGTGATGCTGCAATGAAAAAAATTGCAGGCAAGCCATCGGCAATCGGCTGGGGTAGTCAGATTCGCTCGTATGTCATGCAGCCATATCAGATGGTGAAAGATGTGCGCACCGAGATTGAAAGCGGAAACATTGCGGGAGTTCTCGATGGAGATCTGAATCTCTTTATGGAGGGCTATCTGAGGTGGCGCCGCGCAAACTCGGATTCATAAACTAAACTGAGAGTTTGTCGCCTGGAAGGGGCCCCATGATCCGTTTGGAAAGTGTGACCAAAAGGTACGGCACCGAAACGGTGGCCGTTCGAGATGCAAGTTTCGATATCGCAAAAGGCGACTTCGTGTTTTTGGTTGGACCATCCGGATCCGGCAAGTCGACGCTGTTGCGACTGATCAACCGCCAAGAACAGCCCGAGCGCGGCGACGTGTGGGTGGCTGGGCAAAACGTCAATCAAATGGCCGAGTCGCGCGTTCCGTACTTACGCCGCAACATGGGCAACGTTTTTCAGGATTACAAGTTGTTGCCAAACAAAACCGTTTTTGAAAACGTTGCGTTTGCTCTCGAGGTGATTGGCAAGCCTCGGCACGTCATCAATCGGCAAGTGCCGGTCGTACTCGAGTTGGTTGGTCTTGCAGGCAAGGAAGATCGTTTGCCGGAGCAACTCTCGGGTGGAGAACAACAACGCGTGTCAATCGCTCGAGCGTTTGTTAATAGACCGCTGATCATGTTGGCCGACGAGCCAACCGGCAACCTCGACCCAGCCACGGGCGAGGGCATCATGGCGCTGTTGGAAGAAATCAATCGCACCGGCACCACGGTGGTGATGGCAACGCACGACCATCGCGTAGTCAACGCAATGCGTAAGCGAGTTATTCAGCTTGACCGAGGTGTCATCGTGCGCGACCAAGAACGAGGGGTGTACGAATGATCGCCCGTATCGCATATGCATTTCGCGAAATGTGGGCGAGCTTTAGGCGCAATCTCACGCTTACGGTTGCAGCCATTCTTACGTCGGCCATTGCGCTGTTGTTGGTTGGCACAACGTTTTTGATTCAGCGCGCATTCGACAATTTGCTTGTGCAGTGGCGCGGTGACGTAGAGATGATTGTGTTTGTGCGTAGCGATGCAACACCAGAACAAATCTCGCTCATTGACCAAACCATTAAGTCTGCACCAACCATTATTGATGCCGAAAAGTTGCAGTATCTTGATAAGACACAAAGTTACGAGGAAGCAAAGCGTATTTTTGTTGGCGATCCTGTCACTTTAAGTCTGTTGACCCCCGACAACATTCCGTCACAATTCAAGGTTGTTCCAATAACCCAAGACCCAGAACTTGTGCGCAGTTTGAGCGAGCAGTATCGATCGCTGCCAGGTGTGCAAGATGTGGCACTTGCCGAAGATGAATTTCAGGTGATCTCCACACTGTCGCGCTTTGTGCGCACCGTGACGTTGGTGATGTCACTTGTTTTGTTGGTTGTAGCGGTAGGACTGATTTGGAACACGATTCGCACAGCGATGTTCGCGCGCAGGCGTGAAATAGAGGTGATGAAATTGGTCGGAGCAACGAATTGGTTTATCCGGGTTCCTTTCATGCTTGAAGGTCTATTGCATGGATTGCTCGGAGGCATTGCATCTTGTGGCGGGCTTTGGGTACTGAACTCCGCATGGACAAATGGCGTTGCAGGGTTTAAGCCCGGCACTGGAATCAGTTCGCTTGTTGTTCCATCTTCGTATTTGACAGGTGTGATGTTGATCATCCTCGCCATTGGAGCACTTGTTGGTGCGGTCGGATCGGCCATTGCGGCTTCACGATTCCTGGACGTTTAGAGCGATGTCGACGAACACAAAGTACACAGAAATTATTTACGAGGTGAGCGACAACATCGCCACGGTGACACTGCATCGTCCAGACAACATGAACGCATTCACGGGCGTAATGATGAACGAGTTATTGCAGGTGTTTGACGAAATCGATGCTGACGACAACGTGCGTGCAGTGATCGTTACCGGTAGCGGCCGTGCTTTTTGTGCAGGTGCCGACTTGTCGCACGGAGCAGACACATTTAGCGATGGCAAATTGAGTGGACAAACCCCAACATCTGTTCGTCGCGATGGTGGCGGCATGGTGACTCTGCGTATGTTTAGGTGTAATAAACCAATTATTGGTGCGATAAACGGTGCGGCTGTAGGTATCGGTGCGACGATGACGTTGCCAATGGATATTCGCATCGCTGCCGATACGGCAAAGATGGGCTTTGTGTTCACTCGGCGCGGCATTGTGCCCGAGGCGTGCTCATCGTGGTTTTTGCCACGCCTTGTAGGTATTTCTCAGGCTCAGGAATGGGTATTGACCGGGCGAGTTTTTTTGGCCGACGAAGCATTGCGCGGTGGTCTGGTGCGCAGTATTCATCCGCAGGCAGAACTGCTACAAGTTGCTCGTGGAATCGCGAAAGAAATCGTGGACAATGCTGCACCAGTTTCGGTCGCGCTTGCCAGGCAGATGATGTGGAGAATGCTTGGCGCGTCGCATCCGATGGAAGCGCACCGCGTTGATTCTCGTGGCATCCAAGAGCGCGGGCGTTCTGCCGATACTCGTGAAGGTGTGTTGAGTTTTCTGCAAAAGCGACCTGCCGTATTTACCGAAAAGGTAACCACAGATGTGCCAGACATTTTTGTGGGCTGGGAAGAACCAGAGTTTTTCTAGTTCATGAGTCTTTTCGAAGAAGTCGGTGGCTCAGAGTTTTTTGATCGACTAGTTGAACGATTCTATGAAGGCGTTGCCACCGACGAAGTGCTGTTGCCGCTGTATCCAGAGCAATCAGATTTGAGTGGAGCCAAAGAACGCCTCACACTTTTTCTGCAGCAGTATTGGGGTGGGCCGACGACGTATAGCGACGAGCGAGGCCATCCCAGGCTGCGGCAGAGGCATTTTCCGTTTGTGATCGGTGAACTCGAACGAGATCGTTGGATGGTGCACATGATGGCAGCGGTTGATGAGCTCTCACCGAATGATGCCGTGCATCAGCAACTGACGGAATACATGGCAATGGCATCGACTGCCATGATCAATTCGCCTAGCGCAACTATTTAAGTGCGTAGCAAGCAATTGCGGTAGCCGACGCAACATTGAGCGAGTCGACTCCCACCGCCATGGGGATGTTGGTCAGAATTGTGCACGCGTCGAGCGCTGCATCGCTCAAACCCTGGCGCTCAGAACCGAGCACAAGTGCGCGGGGTTGTGAGCTATCGAGAAGGACTTGTGCCATCGGCACAACTGGCTTCGAATGGTGTTGCAGTGCCATGCCAACAACAGCAAAGCCGCGACCTGCAAGTTGATTCAACGTGGTCGAGATGTCGGTGATGCGGGCGTAGGGAAGATTGAAGGTTGTGCCCATTGAGACACGCAGTGCTCGTCGTGTGAGTGGATCAGATGAAGTGGTGTCGAGCAGCATCGCATCCCATCCGAGCGCGCAGGCGCTGCGAGCAATGGCGCCAACGTTGCTGGGATTGTCGATGCAGTCAAGAATCACGAGGCGAGTAGATGATTCGATTAAGGATTGCGCGTCTCGCAATGCGGGCCGATGAAAAACACCGATTGCGTCCAGCGGAACGCCAAGACCAGTGACTTCGCGGCGGATATCGGCCGAGGCGCTCAACGTAATTCCGCCTTGCGTCGAGACATCGACGTCAAATTCGAGTGCGCATTTTGGATCACACAAGACCACTGAGGGTTTGCAGCCAGCTTCGAGTGCACGGCGAACAACGAGATCACCCTCTGCGATGAACATGCCAGATGAATCGGGGTGGGATCCAAGTGCGGCTTTGCGTTGAGCGATGGTATTGAGCTGGCGTTCGCGCCAACGAAATGCGTTCAGCCGATCGTCGGCCGCATCGTCAACTTCGATAATCACTGGAAATTAATTTAGAACTGCCAAGGGAAGGCGTCCCAGTTTGGGTCGCGCTTCTCGAGAAACGCATTACGTCCCTCTTCGGCTTCGTCGGTCATATATGCGAGCCGAGTGGCTTCTCCGGCAAACACTTGTTGGCCAACAAGACCATCGTCAATTAAGTTGAATGAAAACTTGAGCATGCGCTGCGCAGTTGGACTCTTTGAGTTGATTTCTTTTGCCCACTGCAATGCAGTTGCTTCAAGCTCATTGTGATTTACAACGGCATTGACCATGCCCATGCGTTGCGCATCATCGGCGGAATACTCACGACCTAGAAAAAAGATCTCTCTGGCAAACTTTTGGCCAACTTGTCGCGCAAGATATGCCGAACCAAAACCGCCGTCGAAGCTTGCGACATCCGCATCGGTTTGTTTGAAGCGAGCATGCTCTTTACTTGCCAATGTGAGGTCGGACACCACGTGCAAACTGTGACCACCGCCGGCAGCCCAACCCGGAACGACGCAGATCACAATCTTTGGCATGAATCTGATTAAGCGTTGTACTTCAAGAATGTGTAGACGACCGGTGCGACCTTGGTTAATGGTGCTTGCGGTGTCGCCGTCGGCGTATTTGTAGCCGTCCTTGCCGCGAATGCGTTGGTCACCTCCGCTGCAAAATGCCCAGCCACCATCTTTGGATGATGGTCCATTGCCGGTCAATAAAACGCAACCAACATCGGTTGATTGACGTGCGTGATCGAGAGCGACAAAGAGTTCGTCAACTGTCGCTGGACGAAATGCGTTGCGCACTTCTGGGCGATTGAACGCAATGCGAACTGTGCCGTGGGCTAGTGCGCGGTGGTACGTGATGTCATTAAATGAGAAACCTTCAACCTCGCGCCAAGCGGTTGGATCAAAGATGTCAGAAACTTGTTTGGTAGCCACTGTGTCATCTTACAAACTTGATACGTTCGCGCGGTGGGCGTGTTCGGGGTGCTCGAGCACGAAGCGTTCTGCCCATTCCTTGGATGTTGCATCCGATTGTTTTTTGGTCTGTGGGGCAGGCACAGTATCGATAGGAGAGTCAATGTGGTTCATGACCAGACGAATCGTTGAATCCATGTCGCGAGTCAGTTGCTCGTAGGTGATGTCGAGCGGCACAATGTTGTTGTCAACAAAATACTTTTGCCACTGAATATTCTCGTCGGCAATGCGCGCAAGGGCGCTGATGATTGCATCACTGTCATAGATGGGTTCTCGTTGCACAGCCATGTTGCTGTTCCACGACTCACTTTGTGATGCGCGTACAAATGAAATTGCCTGACGTATTTCGTTTTGCCGCATGATGCGCACCCAGCGCACGGGCACACCCCAATAATTTGCATCAACACCTTGATCAAGCATGTGGCGTTTGTATTGGTTCCAATGCATTTTGATTCCGAACACTCCGTTTTGAGTGGTATTGATTTCGGCGAGACGAGTGAGGTACTTCAAATACGAGCGTTGAGAAAAATACGAAATGTCACGCCAAGGCGATCGGCCGAGCAATTTGCGAAGCGTGCTGAGGGGTAGTCGAGACGGGGTGATCGTTGGCACTCCGTATTTGTCGCGGAAGCGCACAAAGTTTTGGGTGTGGATGTTGAGGTATTCAACAGGTGTGCCAGCGGCCAGCGTTCCACGCAGTATTGAGCACAACAGTGTGGATCCGGTGCGCTCGACCGAGGCGACGACCAGCAATTTTTTGGTTTCCACTCCTGAGATCCTAGAAGAAAGGGCTATTGCTGATACCGTTTTGCCGCAGTATTCAGCAGAAGCAGCATTCAGTATCAATTTCCCCCAACTCGACATAACGGAGACTCCCGATGACAACCCAACTCACACTTGCCGACTGGACGAAGCGCGCAGGTCAAAAAGTTTCGCGCACACAGTTATTCATCGATGGCAAGTTTGTGGATGCGGCGAGTGGAAAAACATTTGAGTCGATCAATCCTCGCGATGGAAGCATTATTGCGAATGTTGCAGAGGGCGATGTCGAAGACGTCAATCGTGCGGTTGCAGTCGCAAAGCGCACATTTGATGCTGGTATCTGGAGCGAGATGGCGCCACTCGACCGTAAGAATGTGATGCTCAAATGGGCGCAGTTGATTCGCGATCATGCCGAAGAGTTGGCATTGCTCGAAACAATGAACTGTGGCAAACCAATCAGCGATTCACTCAACGTTGATGTTGCGTCGTGTGCCAACAATATTCAGTGGTACGCCGAAACTATTGACAAGTTGTATGGAGAAATCGCACCGGTGCCACGTGACTCGATTGCTCTGATTGAGCGCGAGCCGATGGGCGTTGTCGGGGCAGTAGTTCCCTGGAACTATCCACTCATTATTAGTTCGTGGAAAGTCGGAGCCGCGCTTGCTGGTGGCAACTCGGTCATTCTGAAGCCTGCAGAGCAGTCACCGTTGTCTGCTTTGTTGTTTGCAGAACTCGCAGTGCAAGCAGGTTTGCCGGCTGGCGTGTTCAACGTGGTGAACGGTTTTGGCCCAAGTTGCGGCGGCACGCTCGGCAAGCACATGGATGTCAACAAGTTGGCCTTCACCGGTTCGACTGAAGTTGGCAAATATTTCTTGAAGTACTCCGCTGAAAGCAATGCAAAAGCTGTCTCGCTCGAATTGGGTGGCAAGACTCCACACGTGGTGTTGAGTGACTGTCCAGATATTGATGCCGCAGCATCAGCCATTGCGTGGGGAGTTTTTTACAACGCTGGTCAAACATGCCATGCCGGTACGCGCATGGTTGTTGATCAAAAGATTGAAGACGAGTTGTTGCAAAAGATTCAGGATGTCTCAAAGACCATCATGCCTGGCGACACCTATGACCCGAAGACCGCGATGGGAACGATTGTGGATCGTTCGCAGTTCGATCGTGTCAATGAGTACATCAACATTGGTAAGAGCGAGGGGGCGATCGTGCACACGGGCGGCACGCCTGTTGAGCCAGTCAAGGGCGGCATCTTCATTCCACCAACAATCTTCAAGGGTGTAAAGCCGGGAATGCGCATTGAACAAGAAGAGATCTTTGGTCCAGTACTTGGCTCAATTCGCGTAACAAACGACGAAGATGCAGTGCGCATTGCAAATGATTCGCAATATGGTCTTGGTGCTGCATTGTGGACACGCGATGTTTCGAAGGCTCACAAGATCGCCCGCCAGTTGCGTGCAGGAACTGTATGGGTCAACACATTCGATCGCAGTTCAATCACCACTCCGTTCGGTGGATTTAAACAGTCGGGTACAGGTCGTGATCGCTCGTTGCACTCCATCGAGGGATACACCAACTTGAAGACGACATGGATTCAGCTCTAAGTACAACAATCAATTCGTAAAAGAAGAGGGGCTTATATGCGTTGTGGATTTATTGGACTAGGTCACATTGGCAAATTTTTGGCAGGCAGTTTGGTGCGCAACGGTTTTGAGGTCACTGTGTTCGACCTCAACGCTGATGCAGCAGCACCGCTTGTTGCCAAGGGTGCGAAGTTGGCTGGCTCGATTAAAGAGTTGTGCGACGCATCCGACACCGTGTTCACCTGCTTGCCTTCACCACGCGCGATCGACGCTGTTGTTGCGGGCGCTGGCGGAGTGATTGAGTCACTCGCTGGACGTGCAACTCGCGGAACATGGATCGACATGAGCACCAACGATCAAGATGAAACATTGCGTCTTGGTGCGATGTGTGAAGCAAAGGGCATCAATGTGCTCGAGTCGCCTGTAACTGGTGGCGTGCACAAAGCAGCACACGGAGACATCACCGTGCTTGTCGGTGGCGAAGAAGCAGTGTTTAAAGCACACGAAAAAGCTCTCAACGCAATGGGTCAACCGGTGTTGTACATCGGCAAGTTGGGGAGTGCGGCAGTGATCAAAGTGATTACAAACATGCTTGCATTCATTCACTTGGTTGCAGCGGGCGAAGCATTGATGTTGGCAAAGCGTGGCGGTCTTGACCTCGGTGTGGCATTTGAGGCCATCAAGCAATCGTCGGGCAATAGCTTTGTGCACGAAACGGAAAGCCAAGTGATTCTGAACGGCAGCTACAACATCAATTTCACTATGGACTTGGCGCTCAAGGACATGGGTTTTGCTCTGGGGTATGGCAAAGAGTTCGGTGTGCCTCTTGCTCTTGCAACGTTGACCAATGAGCAATTTGTGTTGGCAAAAGCCGCCTACGGCGGTGAAGCATGGTCATCGCAAGTCGTTAAGTTGCTCGAAGATGCAACAGGTTCAGACTTGCGCGCACCTGGTTTCCCTGCCGAATTGGAATAGAGTCTCTCTCGTTAGTCCAATGTAAGCACTGGGGGCAAGTGTGGCGCACAAAAGAACTCGCAGAGAATTAGCCGCTGCATTTCGTTGGGCTGCCAGACTTGACTACCACGAAGGTGTTGCAAACCATTTCAGCGCGGCGGTAAGCGACGACGGTCAAGATTTCTTGATCAACACGCGTGGCATGCACTTTTCTCGCGCACAGGCAAGCCGATTGGCGTTAGTGACTTCGTCCGATCGAGCATCTGATCCGGTCGCAGAGAACGTAGATGCAACGGCTTGGATTTTGCATTCATATATTCATCGCAATGTGCCACGGGCAAGATGTATTTTGCACACGCATATGCCGTACACGACGGCGCTTGCAAGTTTGAAAGATTTTGAATTTTTGATGCTGGATCAAAATGCTTGTCGTTTTTATGATCGCATCGCATACGACCGCCACTACGCAGGTATGGCACTCGAGCCAACTGAGGGCGAGCGCGTGGCTTCACTTCTCGCTGACGGCAAGGACATTTTGTTTCTTGCCAACCACGGGGTGTTGGTAGTGGCCGACACGATTGCACAAGCCTTTGACGAGCTGTACTACCTCGAAAAAGCAGCGCAACTACAGGTCATCGCGCTTTCCACGGGGCGCGAACTGCAACTGGTGGATAACAAGACTGCGGCCCTTGCATGTAAGCAGTGGCGCGAATACCCAGAGGCAGCCGAGTTGCACTTTGCTGCCTTGATGGACATTCTTGACATCGAGTCAGCCGACTACATTAAGTAAGGCACTTCAGCCCCCATCCAGTCGAAGAAAAGAGTATTCGTTATGAAAGCAGCAGTTTGTCGCGAGTTCGGTAAGCCACTAGTGATTGAAGATGTTCAACTTGCCGATGCAGGTCCGGGCGAAGTTCGCGTCAAAGTTTCGGCTGTTGCAATTTGTCACAGCGACATCACCTATGCAGAGGGTTCGTGGGGCGGCACATTGCCAGCCATCTACGGGCATGAGTGCGCCGGAGTCGTTGAAAAAGTCGGTGCCGATGTCACCACAGTAAAAGTTGGTGAGCATGTTGTTGTCACGCTGATTCGCTCGTGCGGACACTGCCATGGTTGCAGCATGGGTAACCCAGTTACATGTAGCACTCAGTTTCCTCTCGATGCCAAGTCGCCAATCACCGATGCAAAAGGCAACTCGATTGTGCAGAGCATGCGAACTGGTGGCTTTGCAGAATTTGTGCTCGTGCATGAGTCGCAGTGCGTTACAGTGCCGAAAACAATTCCGATGGCAAGTGCATCGCTTCTTGCATGTGGTGTCATCACAGGTTTTGGTGCAGTAACCAATACAGCAAAAGTTCCTGCTGGTAGCCATGTCGTTGTTATTGGAACGGGTGGAGTTGGCTTGAATGCGATTCAGGGCGCTCGTGTGAGCGGAGCTCGCACGGTCATTGCAATTGACATTGCCGACAACAAGATTGCTGCTGCCAAAGAGTTCGGAGCAACCCACGGCGTCAACTCAAAGACTGAAAATGTTGCCGAGCGAGTGCTCGAACTCACCGATGGCCGCGGAGCCGATTATGTGTTTGTAACTGTTGGCGCGAAGTCAGCCTTCGATTCGTCCTATGGCATGTTGGCCAAGAGCGGTTCGGTCGTGCTGGTGGGCATGCCCGCGAGCGGCGTGATGTCAGAGATCGATCCAGGCACAATGGCCGCATACAGCCAAAACATCTTGGGTTCAAAGATGGGTTCCGCTCGCATCCAGGTCGACATTCCAAACCTTGTCGGTTTGTATAACCAGGGTCGAGTCAAGTTGGATGAACTCGTCACCAAGACCTATCCGATCGAAGAAATCAACGAAGCAATCGACGCAGTAAAGCGCGGCGAAGCAC
>CAFBMJ010000003.1_pt1 | contig 34887 bp, 35 predicted proteins | sample 7268701 | NCBI WGS metagenome assembly CAFBMJ01 (sample SAMEA6814063, study PRJEB35770) | uncultured Acidimicrobium sp. | biome: Freshwater; feature: Freshwater reservoir; material: water | place: Czech Republic | collected 2017-05-23 | depth 30m m
CGACGACTACAACAACTGTTACTGGTTTAACGAATGGCTCGACATACATTTTCAAAGTTGCTGCTGTGAACAGTGTTGGCACTGGTGCATATTCGACATCCTCCACTGGAGTGCTAGTTGCAGGTGTGCCGGGTGCTCCGACTTCGGTTGTGGGTGTGTCTGGTGATACTCAAGTTTCGTTGTCGTGGACTGCTCCTTCGTCTAATGGTGGCGAGTCAATCACTGATTATGTGGTGCAGTATTCGTCGAACTCAGGAATCAGTTGGTCAACGTTTACTGATGGAACGTCAACGACGACTACAGCAACTGTTACTGGTTTAACGAACGGCTCGTCATACACATTTAGGGTTTCAGCAGTCAATGATCATGGATCTGGGAATTATTCTGAAGTATCAATATCATCAGCGCCGCACGCTAATTCGTGGACATCTGTGCACATCGTGGGCGTAATGGATATCCCAATCACCATTGATGCATCAGCAACGTTGGAGATATTTACTCGAACGCACTACGCCAACGTCTGGGAAGGTGAGTCCACTACGGAATGTGGCACCAATGCAGCTGACTCATACATATATTTGTTGGACTCATCTGACGGAGTACTTGCATCTGATGATGACAACGGTATGAATAGAACCATTGATGGAGTCGTTACCCCCTGCAACTACTACGCGTCGTACATCAGTGTCGACGTTTCGGCCGGGTCATACAAAATTCGAGCATCAAATTACTCCACTGCTATTGGATGGGCAATCACCGGAGATCCTTATGATCTGGAATATCGAATCGTCTATCCCTGAAGTCGTGTGGCAAGCATGGCTGCAATTTCTGGAGGCATGAAGTTATTTTCAGTTGTCGTATCCGCCTCAACAAGTTCGACTAGGCGGTTACATACGTCAACAGGGTCAAGTTGTCCTGTTGTGACCATCGAACCAACAATGCGCATCAGTTCAGCCGCTGGCGCATTGACGGCCTTGTCATCAAACCACTCCCACATTGAGTTTGCCATGCGGTCGTTGAAACCAGTGTTGTAAGGGCCAGGGTTGATCAGCGTTACGTCAATTCCTTGACCCGCGATCTCTGCACGCAATGCCTTGCCCATTGCTTCGAGGGCATGCTTGGTCATTGAGTACGGGCCAAACGATGGTCCAGACATAACACCAGCAACTGACGACATGATGATGATGCGTCCACTACCACGAGCAACCATTTGTGGCAGGACTGCCTGCGTTATTGCGAGTGTGCCAAAAACGTTGACTTCAAAAAGATGGCGCACGCGTTCGATTGGAACATCGGCGATAGGACCGGTTTGCCCTGCTCCTGCGTTATTGATGAGCACGTCGATATTGATTTTCTCAACTTGGGCGATATCTCCCGGATTCGTGATATCCAGTTTGATGACTTCCAATTCTGGAGCTTCTTTGCGGAGTTCTGTCGCCTGATCTTGTGTCTCGGTAGTTGCAATTACTTTGTGTCCCTTTGCGGCAAGTGCCACCGCGGTACCTTTTCCAAAACCTGACCCTGCACCAGTGATAAATACTGATTTGCTCATGCGATGTTTCTCCGTTGAGATATTGTTGCTGACTATGACTCAACTCACGGTAATAGATGAAAGTGGTTCGCACGCATTTGCTCATGTGGGCTTTGGAGAGATGGGTGTAGGTGCGAAAGAATTTGCTAGCGCCACCGGCTGGACGTTGAAAGCCGAGGGTTTGTGCAAGGGCGAGATCTGTGTGCCAGTGCGAAACTCGGCTGCCATGAGCAATGGAGAGGCAATAGATGTGGCGGAGTTTGTTCGCGTAACGGGACGCAGCATGGTCGTCGATGCGTCTCGCAACATAGTGGCCATGGGAGAGCAGGCTTCGAGTAGGGCAACTGCGATGGCAACACTTGACGCGTCTAGTTTTACGCTTCCCGATATCAATGGCAATTTGGTTTCACTCAGCGATTTCGCAAAGCGCAAAAAACTGTTACTTGCGTGGTCGAGTTGGTGAGGCTGTCGCTACGAGCTGCCGGTCTGGCAGCAACTCGCAACTGAATTAGCAGACACTGGTTTTACAATTATTGCCGTCGCACTCGATGCAGATGTGCAAGCGGTGAAGGAGTGGGCAACGAAAGAGCCGTTGTCATACCCAGTTCTTATCGACACGATGCACATTGTTGCTGATCTGTACGGAATTGTGAACGTGCCAGCCGCACTGTGGATAGATGAGAACGACAAGATTGTGCGTCCTGCAGACAGCACTCCAGCCAGTGATATGTGGCGGTCTTTTAGTGGAGTCGACTCTGCAGTGCATCATGAATTGCTTCGTAGATGGGTTCGTCACGATGAACTGACTATGGATGCCGATGAAGTGCGTTCGTTTCAGGTGTTGCCCACTAGCGAAGTTCAGCAAGCGCGTTTGCACCGACGAATTGCCGTTGTGCTGCGCGAGCAAGGCGACGAAGATGGTGCGCTTGAGCACATGGACAAAGCCGAGCAACTTGCACCGCATGATTGGACAATCAGGCGTGGCAATATGCCACTTCGTGGCGTCGATCCATTCGGCGAGAAATTTATGGAATTCGTCGGCGAGTGGAGTGCGGCTGGAAGCCCAGGTTTCAAGCTGGGGACAGGACGAGAAAAGTAGCAACGAGTGCCAAGTCTCCGTAATGGGGACTACCTTCATCGTAAATTTGCACTTCGCTAAACGTTGGCGTGCCGATGATGTGATTGTCAGTTGCCATCTCAAGAGCTGCGCTAAACCCATTGGCACTGAAGTGCTCTTTGTTGATACCGACCACCATCAGCCCACCGGGTCGTACGGCACTGAACACATTGATCAGTGCGTTAGGCCCTAGATGCCCGTGGGTAAATGTGCCAGCCGAGATTGCTACGTCATATTTTGTTTTGGCGAACGAGATTGGTTTGGTGAGATCGACTTCAAAAAGATTGCGATATACGAGATCCCTACTTAAACGCAATTTTGTGGATGCAACATGAAGCATTTCGGGTGAGATATCGACACCGTCAATAATGCTTTTCGTAAGCGAATCAGCAAGACAAGTGCCGACGATGCCTGTACCACAACCGATATCAAGAACTGTGGTGGGTGAATCTTCGTCAACAAGTTGAGCACAGATTGCTGCAATGGTTTTTGGGTAGATGTACTTATTGCGTTGAGCGAAGTCGGCGTCATATGTTGAAGCCCAGTTTCGATACAAGTTCTTATTGTCTTCTGGAGTTTCAAGCGCATAAGCATCATCCAGATTGATGATTGACTCGTCGTTATCTCGCATGGCTGTGCCCCTATATAGAAGAACTTGCTGTATGTTATGCCTGTTTCAATACCGCGGATCAACCGCTAAATAACTAACATCACTAGTTATGAACTCAACCCCGCAAGTACTTGGACTCACCGCTCTCTGCATCATTGCAATGATGTTGACTCTCTGGGTAGTGAGTCTCATCAAGAAGGATGCGTCCATAGTCGACATATTTTGGGGACTGGGGTTTGTGATGGTCGGTTGGGCGTCATGGCAATTGTCTGATGCCAATTCTCAGCGCGGCACAGTGCTTGCCGTGCTCACAACTTTGTGGGGCGTGCGACTGGGTGGCTACTTGTGGTGGCGAAATCATGGCAAGGGTGAAGATTTTCGTTACCAGGCGATGCGCCGACACTACGGCTCAAAGTTTGCTGTAAAGAGTTTGTTCATTGTGTTTGGTTTGCAAGGCGCACTGATGTGGATCGTTTCATTGCCGGTTCAACTAGGGCAGATGACCAACGATGCGAAAATCGGTGTTGTCGGATTGGTTGGCATCGCAGTGTGGGCTGTTGGATTGCTCTTCGAATCAGTTGGCGATGTTCAATTGGCTCGCTTCAAGGCGGACAGTGCCAATGCAGGGAAAGTAATGGATAAAGGTCTTTGGAAATTTACACGCCACCCGAATTATTTTGGTGATGCTTGCGCATGGTGGGGAATAGCTCTCATCGCGGCGGAAGCACGAGTCGGCATGTTCGGAATCATTGGTGCGTTGGTGATGAACATCTTGCTACTGAAATATTCGGGAGTTCCTATTCTTGAAAAGTCAATCAACAAGCGTCGACCTGGATACGAGGAGTATCAGAGGCGGACTAGTTCGTTTATTCCAAGGATGCCTAAGAAATAGTTGCTATGAGCTTTTGCCGCGAAGCTTGTTCCACGCGCCAAACGTATCGAGCGAAGCAATAGTCGAGCCCATTGACTCTGGTGGCACAGGATGACTGATCAAGAAGCCCTGGGCTTTGGAACACTGCATCTCAGCAAGAATTTGCAACTGTTGAACGCTCTCAATGCCCTCTGCAACCATGTCTAGGCCAAGCGAGTCACCCATTGCGATAATTGTGCGCACGAGCGAGCGAGCGCTTTCATCTTGCGCAACGCCGCTTACAAACGACTTATCAATTTTGAGTCGTTGAATCGGAAACTTCTGCAAAAGTGAGAGGCTTGAGTAACCAGTACCAAAGTCATCAATAGCAATACGAACTCCAAGATCGCACAATGCGTTGAGGGCATCGAGCGCTTGCTCTGGCTGAGTGATCATGACGCTCTCGGTTACTTCGAGCCACAGTTGTTCTGGTGGAACGTGCGCGCGAAGCAATGCTTCGTTCACAACTGCAACAAAGTTTGGGTCGTGTAGCTGTCGCGGTGACACGTTGACCGACATGGTTGCATCACTGCGGCATATGCCCTGTGTAATCCAACCACGTAAATGTGTGAGCGCTTCGAGCAACGCCCAAGCACCGAGAGGCACGATGGTTCCTGTTTCTTCGGCGATGGGTATGAACTCTGCTGGAGAAATCATCGTTCCGTCATCACGCTGCCAACGCATCAGCGCTTCGAATCCAACAACGTCACCCATGTCGATGTCGACAATTGGTTGATGTACAAGACGTAGTTCGCGACGCTCTAGCGCACGGTAAAGCGCGGTTTCTATCGCCAGTCTCTGTGTGACTCGTTCGAGCATTGATTCGTCAAATACGGCAACGCAATTGCGGCCAGCATCTTTGGCGCGGTACATGGCCGTGTCTGCATGGCGCAAAAGGTCGTCGGCCGTTGACGTAATGGATGGGTGATACGACGAAACACCAATAGACGCAGACACGAATACGTCGCCTTGACGAAGGCTGAGTGGCTCGTGAAAACTTTCGAGTACTCGGTCGGCGAGTTGCATTGCATCACTTGAATCTTGAGTGTCTGGATCGAGCACAACAAATTCGTCGCCAGAAATGCGACCGACTACGCAACGGTGGGGAAGGGCATTGCGTAATCGTTGTGAAACTGCGACGAGCACCGCATCACCGGCTTGATGACCCAATGAATCGTTTATGTTCTTAAAGCGATCGACGTCGATGAACAGTACGGTCGGTTTGCGTCCTTCTGCCCAAGCGGTGAGAAGAGAGTTGTTGACGAATGTGAGCATCAAACTGCGGTTCGGCAATCCGGTAAGTGCATCAGTTTGTGCCGATTCAATGAGCTGGTGTTGTGTCGCAGCGTTGGCTCGCACCGAATGAATAACCCGAGATGTCACTGCTGCAGTGAGCACAAAAATTGAGATGGTCTGTACGGCTCGATCAGTTGCATCCACGGGATTAGTGAGGGCAAGAACAACTACAGGAAGAATGAGTGCCGCAGTAGTGACTATCAGTCTTCCCATGAGCGGACGCAGTGTCAGTATCGGCCCGCGTTCAGTCAGTGTTGAGATGGACGGATGAACGAAAGCTGCAGATGCGAGAAACAGGCCCAAAATATATGCAGTAGAAGAGTACGCAGAGGTGACGTCAATGCGACCAGCGTCGTTAGCTGCATATAAAAAATCACCGAGCAACGTAAAAGTGATCGCACCAGCAACCAGCCAGACAGATGCGCTTCTTGTCGAGTCTCCAAACAACAGCGTTGCAAGTGTAAACAACACAATCGCACTAATGCCGAGTGTTGAGCCCTGAATAACCGAGATGAGCGGAGTGATGCTTTGCGTTCCGATCGTCGGTTGCAACAACACGGTCCAAATGAAGAACCAAGCACCAAGGGCAACAATGAGTCCGTCAGCGAGCACCGAAAGTGGATCACTACCTAAACGGCTGCTCACGATAAAAAGCAATCCACTAGCGAGCAAGAGCTGCACAACGAGAAACAGAGATTCAGGAATCGCTTGCAGGTTTGGTTGCGCGGTGAATGTGCCGTCAAAAATTTGAGCAATAGCCGAACAGAAAACGATTAATAACAAGACAGGCCAAACAGCACGATTGGGCTTATTGACTCGCACGGCAAACACAAGAGCGATTGCAAGTTGCACGGTGGCTACGAGGTAGAGCTTGTTGCTCAGTGCAACAGAATTGACCAGCGCATTAGTGATGGCCAGGAGAACCCCGACCCCGATTAGACCGAATGAAATTCGTGCAATTGGCGCGGCTTTCACTGGCAAAACGGTACTACATCCCGATTTTGTCTGTATGGATGGGTTATCCTTGGTGCAGGCGGAGAAGTTGGGTCGTCGCTTTGCGGCGCCCCCTAACACACGTGTTGTAAAGGACCCGCCCGAATGTTTGTGACTCGTCACTCTCCAGTGACTGACCCAACGTTAAAGGATCAGCTGTGGACGCTGTATTCGCGCGCATACCTTCGCACGGCTGAAGACTCGGTCACCCACGAGATGCTCGATCGTCTGGAGTTCAATGATCAGTTGACCGACCCAACGAATCGTGCCTGGGTGGTGTGGGAAGACTCGATGCCGGTAGCGATGACGCTGGTGGCCACCGATGTGAAGCAAACACGTTGGCTCAGTGAGCAATACTTTAAACGCAATTTTCCAGAGAAGTTCAAAGCAGGCCTTGTGCATTACGTGGTGTGGGCAGTTGTGGACCCGAGTTATGTGGTGCGCGGTGCCAGTATTTTTATGGCACGCCAGGCGATGGCGGTCGAAGCGCGTGAAGGTGCGCTACTGGTGTTCGATATGCCAGAGGATAATCAGCCGAATGCAACCGGTGGGGCTGCAGAACTGATGCGACGAATGGCGCGCATGGTGGGCGAAGCACAGTTACTGCCTCTCACAGTTCAGCGCTACTACGCGCTTGATTTTCAATCGGCTCACACCCCAAAAACCTCAGAACTGAGCGAATTGGAAGAGTCCCAAGCATTGGCAGTGCAGCACAAACGATAATTCGCTTATTGCGCTAGATTTACAGGGTCATGAATCTGATTTGCAGCCGCTCTGCATGAACCTTCGATGAGCGTATCCAACCTGTCTGCATCAACCGTTTCGTTCGTCGTTTCAGGTGCTCACTTGATGTCAGGTCTCCTCGGCGAACGCGACGAGCACCTGCGATACATCGAAGATGAGTTTCCAAGTTGCGCAATTCATGTGCGAGGCAATGAGATTTCTATTAGTGGTGCTGACGCAACCCTGGTGAGCAAACTGTTTGAAGAACTTACCGAGCTTCTGCAACGGGGTGAGAACTTAGATAGATCGGTGGTGATTCGTTCCATCGTGATGGTGCGGGCCAATCAAAGCCCAAGTCGTATTTTGACCGAAGAGATTTTGCGTACGACCGGTGGGCGAGTGATACGCGCAAAAACCGCAGGGCAACGCAGGTATGTAGAGGCCATACGTGACAATGTCGTGACTTTTGGTGTTGGACCAGCAGGCACCGGAAAAAGCTGGCTTGCAGTAGCGATGGCGGTCGAGGCATTGCAGATGAAGCGAGTGCAACGAATAATTCTCACGCGTCCAGCTGTTGAGGCCGGAGAACGTTTGGGTTTCTTGCCAGGAGATCTCGCTGCCAAGATTGACCCATATCTACGTCCTTTGTATGACGCAATGCATGACATGGTTGGAGCAGAGCAGGCAAAGTTGTTTCTTGAGCGTCAAGTCGTTGAAGTTGCTCCGTTGGCATTTATGCGCGGACGCACTCTCAACAACAGTTTCGTGATCTTGGACGAAGCACAAAATACTACGCCCGAGCAGATGAAGATGTTTCTGACACGTATTGGCTTTGGCACAAAAGTTGTAGTTACTGGAGACACGACACAGGTTGATGTGCCGGATGGTCGCAGCGGACTTTTGGGACTAGAACGTGTTTTGACTGATATTCCCGATTTGGCTTTTGTTCATTTGGATGCAACCGATGTGGTGCGTCACCGCATTGTCGCTGACATCGTTGCAGCATATGAAAGTGTGACGAATGCTCGCATCAATTCAGATACAAGCTGGAAAAAGCGTGATGGCTGAGACTCGTCCAGGCTTATCAAAACCGCGACGCACCGGCGGAGACGGAAACCCAGAAGTTTTCTGTGCAGATGAGCAAGTTGCTGTTGCTGTTGACTTGAGTAGATGGCAAACATTGGCTCTTGATGTTTTGGAAGCGGAGGGAGTGCGAGGCGCGGCCGAACTGACTGTTGTCTTTGTGGACGAAGAAACTATGCAGCAATTAAACGCTCAGTACATGGGCAACAACTATGCAACTGATGTGCTCGCATTTCCACTCGATGCTGTTGAGGCGACGCGTACACCAGGTCCTGGCGCACTCACCAAGGGTCCGGACAAGAACGAGTTTGATATTGCAGACCTTCCGTTGCTGCTTGGAGATGTAGTGATTTGCCCCGCTGTGGCAGTGAAGCAGGCTCCGGTACATGCTGGCAATGAAATTGACGAGATGGCATTGTTGTTAGTGCACGGAATTTTGCACGTGCTTGGCAATGACCACGACAATCCTGACGCCGCAATAAAGATGCAGGCGCTGGAGCGTAAACATCTTGAGGCATTCCATTGGCATGGTTCTGCACCAACCAATTTTCGACATGTGCCCGAGGTGAAGCAATGAATTTGATTATCGCAAAAGCACCGTCGACGCTAGATCTCTGGATGTTGCTTGTGATTGTGGTGCTGTTGTTTGTCATGATCTTTCTGTCACTTGCCGAAATGAGCATGTCGCAAATGACTAAACCGCGAGCTGCAGCACTTGCCGAAAAGGGTGTTAAATCTGGCAAGGCACTTGTGCGATTGGCTGCCGCGCCAGCCATGTGGGTCAACCCATTACTGCTTCTGATCAATGTTTCGCAAACGGTGCAGGCAACGCTGACTGGCATAGTTGCCAATGATTTGTTTGGCCCTGCTGGTGTAGCGGTTGGTGTTGCGCTCAACGTTGTTTTGTTTTTCGTGCTCGCTGAGGCCGTGCCAAAAACGTACGCGTTGCTCAACCCAATTAAGGGCGCAACGATTACAGCGCGTCCAACCGAATTCATTGTGCGATTTTGGCCATTGCGCATTACGTCTGGACTCTTGATTCGATTAACGAACGTCATCGTGAAGGGCAAGGGCCTTGCGCAAGGCCCGTTTATCGGTGAGCAAGAATTTTTGGGGATTGTTGAAGCCGCTGCGCAAGACAGCGTGATTGAGCATGAAGAACGCGAACTCATTGAGTCAGTGATTGAGTTTGGCGACACAATGGTGCGCGAAATCATGGTGCCACGTCATGATGTGGTTTTTCTTGACGATGATATGACTGTCACTGCTGCACTCGACAAAGCAGTTGTCGAAGGCTTTAGTCGATTGCCGGTATTCAGAAAAGATGACGATGACGTGGATGACGTTGTCGGAATTGTTTACGTAAAAGATCTAGTGATTGCAGAACGTTCAGGTAATGGGGCGAAAATATTGCGCGACTTGGTGCGCACGGTAGAGGTAGTACCAGAAACCAAACTGGTTGCAGATTTAATGCGCGGAATGCAAGCTAAGAAGTTTCACATGGTGATCGTTGCGGATGAATATGGCAGTGTCACTGGCCTCGCGACATTGGAGGACTGCCTAGAAGAGTTGGTTGGCGAAATCGTCGACGAACACGATGACGAGGATGACTCGCTCAGAGTTCTTCCCAACGGAGATTTACTCGTTGATGGTTCGATGCCAATTGGACGCTTGAACGATGAAATTTCCACGAACATACCCGAGACGGAGTACGACACCATTGGTGGCTTCATCTTCGGAATGCTCGGTCGAGTACCCGTGATTGGCGACTCTGTCGAGCATCAAGGCTGGAAGTTTTCGACCGAAGAGTTGGATGGCAGACGAGTGCAGAAAGTACGAGTCAGCACCATTACTGAATGACGGCTAATGTCGCCGACATGGAAATTTCACTCGAAGGCAAAGTCGCATTAGTTACCGGTGCCTCGCGCGGCATAGGTAAAGCTATTGCGAAGTCATACGTAGAAGCTGGCGCCAAAGTGATGCTGATGTCACGCAAGGAAGACTCTTTGCATGCGACGGCCGATGAGATCGGTGGAGACACCGCAATTTTCGCTGGTAATGCAGGCGACATTGAAACTGCGCAGGCTTGTGTTGCAGCAACTATTCAACACTTTGGCAAGATTGACATCTTCGTAAATAATGCTGCAACCAATCCGTACGCGGGCCCAACGCTGGGTGTTGATGCTGCACGATACGACAAGACATTTCAGGTCAACCTGCGTGGTCCATTGTTTTGGTGTCAGGCGGTTTGGGAGGCATGGATGATTGATCATCCTGGTGTGATTATCAACATTGCTTCAGTTGGCGGGCTACGGGCAGAAGGAAACCTTGGTGTTTACAACCTGACGAAGGCAGCACTCATTCACTTAACGAAGCAACTTGCTGGAGAATTGGGACTCACGCGGGTTGTTGGTATTGCTCCTGGATTGGTGCAAACAGATTTTGCTCAGATGCTCGTCGATAACTTTGGTGAGGCATTGGCAAAGCGGTTGCCAACAAAGCGTCTCGGTGTTCCTCAGGACATCGCCAATCTCGCGACGTTTTTGGCGTCGGATCTTGCGAGCTGGATGACTGGTGAAACTTATTTGATAGACGGCGGTGCAGGTGTGTCTGCTGGCGGAATGTAGCTGCTTGCCAAACGATAGAGAATTGGTCCACCAACGGCGAGTGCAATGCAACCCACAAAAACTGATGCGAGATACGGTGCACGCAGACCATTGCTAAATGCAATTTGCCCGCCAATCAGTGCGCCAAGTGAGATTGATCCGGTTCCTATGAGTCGATAAACGCTATTGACGCGTCCGAAAAGCTCTGGCGGGATGATTCGCTGCCGAAGCGAGACGGTGACAATGTTCCATGTTGTCCCGGCAAGTCCCATTACAGCGACGGCAGTTGCCACCGACCAAATGTGCGGCATGAAATAGTAAACAAGACCGACCGTGCTGAACACAGCGAACGATACGACCATTGCGAGTGGTGCACCTAGACGCTTCGCGATGCGGTCACCAACGAACCCTCCAACGATTGAACCGATGGCCATCAAGGACAGAAGCAACCCATAACCACGACCAGTTACGCCGAGTTCATCGGCTGCGTACTTCACAAAAATCGCGTCACCAAACATCGTTGCCATGTTGGTGATACCAAGCATGATCGCGAGTGTGCGGATGAGTTTGTTTGCCCAAAGCCATTTGATTCCTTCTACCAAGTCATTTTTGAATGATTGTCGTTGCAATGGCGCAACCGGCAACTCTTTTGAGGGCAATGAAATTGTGGAAACCAGCACTGCAGCCAAGGCGAATGACGCCGCATTGGCGCCAAACGGAACACCAACTGCGGCGACAAAAGCCCATGCACCGAGTGGAAGGCCGATAAAGCTATTGGCGATTACTTCAGCTGTGTAGAGGCGACCGTTTGCCTTCTCAAGCAATTCGGCGGGAACTATGGCGGGCAGAAATGCTTGCGCGGACATGTCAAAGATGACCTCGCAGCAACCGACACCAAGCAAAATGATCATAAATGACCAGATGGTGAGCGAACCTTGCCAAGCGCTGTAGGCGATGATCGAATACAGCACTGTACGAATTGCATTTACTATGACCATCAAGTGTTTGCGATTGAAGCGGTCAATATAAACACCGGCAGGAAGTGTGAGCACTAACCACGGTAAACCAGTAGCAAATGAGACACCCGCAATGAGTCGTGGATCATTTGTGAGCGAGAGAGCTAGTAGTGGAGCTGCGGCATGTTCCATTCCGTCGCCGACATTGGAGATGGAAGTTGCAACAAATTGACGCCAATAGTTGGACGGCAAACGTTCGGATTTGCTCGACATTATGCAGATGGTAATGCTTGTACGTCAACTTTTCCGAGACTTGTTCGCGGAATCTGTGAAAGCACAATGACTTGCTGCGGTGCAAAATATGCAGGATGTGTTTGCTTGACGTGCTCGCGTAAATCAGACAACAATGATTCTGTCGAAGTGCGCAACGCATCTTCGATGACCACATAGGCGACAACTCGTTGCCCCCACGTTGAGTCTGGTATGCCGCGCACAACAACCTGATTGATCATTGGGTGAGTAGCAATTGAATGCTCAACTACGGAGGGCCAAACATTTTCACCTCCGGTGATGATCATGTCTAATCGTCTTCCGTGAACACTCAACTTACCGTTGTCGTCCATTTCGCCCATGTCACCCGTGGCGTACCAGCCATCAAGAAGCGAGATGAGATTTCCATTGCGGAATGCTCGCATCAACATTTGACATCGCAGATGAATTTCACCATCAATAATGCTGATCTCGACATCGTCGAGTGGCAGGCCGTTATAGACAACGCCTCCACCTGTTTCGGTCATTCCATATGTTGTGATGACATTGGTTGGCAAATTGGATGGCGCACTACTTCCGCCGAGCAAAATAGTTTTAAACAAGGAAGGATCGATGCGAGCGAGTGTGGTTGCTACGAGCGATGTGTGCGTGACGCCATTCTTGGCTGCTTGTTCTACGGCTGATGCATCAAAATTTGGAAGAAGTGTGAGCGCAGCCCCAGTGTGCAGAGCTCTAGATATGACTGAAAAGCCTCCGACGTGTGAAACCGGAATGCAGACAAGCCAGTGATCATTGGCGGTGAGTTGTAGCCGTGATGCACTTGACCGTGCAGCCGCAAGCAAGGATGACTGAGTATGGACAATGCCCTTCGGGGTACCAGTTGAGCCACTCGACGCAATGACGAGAGCATCACCATCTACAACTGGGCGCCCACCTTCTAGCGAAGTGGATGTGAAATTGGATTCGATTATTTCTGAAGGGGCCATTGCTTCCAGGAGCATCTGCTTGCCGGCCAATGGAAGTCGCTGATCGATTGGCAAAATGGCGTCACCGTTTGACCACGCTCGCTTCACGAGTTCTACAAACGTATGACTGGCGGGCATATCAAGGGCGATAAGACGGGCCATTACAACAGGATAGGGCGGTCGGCTAAGGGGTCATCCGTTACCGGTGACAAGCATGGAACACTGGTGGAATGACAAATTCGCAACCAACAGGTGTTCAGGTGTGGATTCTCGGAGCTCGGCTGCGCACGCTCCCTGCTGCGATTATGCCCGTGATGGTGGGAAGTGCCTGCGCCGGAGCGTTTGAGGGTTCAGGTTCCAAACGCTGGACATTTGCTCTGTTGGCGTTAGTCGTAAGTCTGGCTTTGCAGGTTGGAGTCAATTATGCAAACGACTATTCAGATGGAGTACGAGGCACTGATGAGAAGCGAGTCGGACCATTGCGATTGGTTGGATCGGGTCTTGTTGCGCCAAAATCTGTGAAGCGTGCTGCATTCATTGCCTTCGGTGTAGCCGCAGTTGCAGGATTGCTCATCGCTCTTGCGACTTCACTGTGGTTGATAATCGTTGGCGCTCTGTGCATCGGCGCGGGTTGGCTGTACACAGGTGGACCGAAGCCATATGGCTATATGGGGTTAGGCGAGCTCTTCGTCTTTATTTTTTTTGGAGTAATCGCCACATGCGGATCGATGTTTGCCATCACGCAGCAAGTAACCCTGCTGTCGCTGTTTGCATCAGTGGCTGTTGGTTGCTTGGCGGTTGCGCTTCTCGTCATCAATAACTTGCGTGATATTCCAGGAGATACCGAAGTTGGCAAAGTAACTCTTGCGGTACGGCTAGGCGACAAGAAGACACGTTCGTTGTACAACTTGTTGTTCGTGGCTTGTGGGGTGGCGATTGTGTTGTGCGCATCATCTCGACGCGGATCTATCGTCGGACTGCTTGGGCTCGTGGTGGCTATTCCGGCTATTCGGACTGTGCGAAGTGGCGCTACTGGACGGGATCTTATTGCTGTATTGGCAACTACCGGAAAAACACAAATGGCAACTGGGTTGTTGTTGTCGTTAGGTCTCTTGCTCTAGAGGGTTGCGAGCCAGTTCGACAGAATCTCGGCCGTTTTGGCGGGTTGCTCGAGATGAACGCTGTGCCCTGCATCCTCGAGGATGTGAAGCGTGGCGGTTTCGCCAATAAGTTCGTGCATTCGGCGAGCATGTTGACAAAATGCTTCGTCGTGCGCACCTGTGATGAGCAAGACAGGCATTGAGAGTGTGGGCAATTTTTCCCACAAACTTTGTTGAGTACCAGTTCCACACTTTCGCAAACTTGAGGCGAGTGATGCGGCCGAGTTCGTACATCGTTGAGCGATGTCCTGTTGGTCTTCTGGCAACAATGCAAACATGGGTTTGGCGAGCCACTCCTGAATGAATTGTGGTGTGCCAACTTGTTCGACATGATCAGCTAATTCGTTGTCTGCATCTCGACGATGCTGTCGCTGTGCTGGATCAATAATGCCTGCAGTTCCACTCAATAGAACGAGGCCCTGCACGGCGTTCGGGTGTTGAACGGCAGCGTGCAGGCAGATGCGCGCGCCCATGCTGTATCCCACATAAATTGCAGATCCGCAAGTGTCAACTAATGCGTCAGCGGCACCCGAAACATCAGTCGCTACATGTTGAGACTCGCCGTGAAATGGGGCATCGACAGATATCGCGTTGAACCTTGCAGACGAAGCAAGTAATTCGTTGATAAGCCCAAGCATGGAGCGTCGAGTTTGTGTGAAGCCATGCATAAACGCAATTGACCTACCGCTGGATGCATCTCCAAGTTGCTCGTGCGCAAGGTTCATGAAGTGGATCGATCGCTGAGTCTTTCGATCACGCGTTCAAACATTTCAACGTCCTGTGCGCCTGGCACTGACCACTGATCATTGAAAATAAATGTCGGCACTGCAGTGATGTCATTTTGCGCTGCCATCTGCAACGATTCTTGAACATCACCAACACACTCATTGCTGAGCAGAAACTGCATTGCGATATCGCTGGCTATGCCAACTTCGGATGCGCACATTGCAAGTACGTCGACACTCGCGATGTCATCGCCGTCAGTGAAATAGGACTGCATGATCCGCTCTTTGAGATGCCCCTGCACTTCATTGCCGAAGTCGCGTTGTGCCATCACGAGTAATCGATGGGCCATTAGCGTGTTGGCTCGAAGGGCGATGTCCATATTAAAGACGATGCCGTCTTGAGAGGCGATGTTTGTCACATGCGCAAGAATCTGTTGAGCCTTTTCTTCTCCACCGAACTTCTTGGCGTACGCCTCGGCTACAGGCGTCGACTGCCCAATGGGGGCTGTGGGGTCCAGCTGGTAAGGCTTGTAGGAGATATCAAGGTCTACTTCAACCCCGCGAGCCCGCAGATTGGCCACAGCCGTGTCCAGCCTGCGTTTGCCGATGTAACACCAGGGGCAAACCACGTCAGAGAAGATTTCAACGCGCATAGATGCCACGATAGAGGGGATGACGAGTAGTTCTGCAATCTCGGCGACCTTTTGCGCCACGCTCGTGGACGAGTGGATTCGTTGTGGGGTTGAGCATGCAGTGGTGGCACCCGGCTCAAGGAGCACTCCGATGGCTTTGGCAATTGCGGCTCGAAGCGAGTTGAAGCTTCATGTGTTCCATGATGAGCGGTCGGCATCTTTTGCGGCGCTCGGAATTGGATTGTCAAGTAAGGGTGGCAAATTGATGCCAGCAATTCTGTTGTGCACATCTGGAACCGCAGCAGTTGAGTTTCACGCCGCAGTTGTAGAGGCGCATTACGCATCGATACCAATGTTGGTGTGTACAGCCGATCGGCCTCCAGAGTTGCAGGGTGTTGGAGCACCGCAGACAATCGATCAACAGAATTTGTATGGCGCTTCAACGCGTCTCTTTGTCGATGCTGGTGTTGCTGACGACACAGAGCGAGATAATTGGCGCCAGTTGGCCCAAGAGGTCTTGAGTGCAGCCGTACAAACAGATGCTGGCCCTGTTCATCTGAATTTGCCGTTCAGAGAGCCGCTCGTAGGTATTGCTGAAGAATTGCCTCCCACCATCGGATCATTTCTCGATCGCTCGATTGAAGATCAACAATCTATTTCGGATGATCTACTTCGCAAATTGTCTGCAGCGTGCGAACGTGAGAACGGCGTCATAGTTGCAGGTAATGGCATCGACAACCCAAAATTAGTTCTTAAGCTTGCGCATCAATTGCAATGGCCCGTGTTTGCTGACAGCCGCAGCGGATGTCGTGTTGATGAAAACAATGCTTTCGGCGCAACAATTGTGAGCAACGCCGATGTGTTGTTGCGTGATGCACCAACCGCGCAGTCATGTGTTCCGCGAGTCGTTTTACGTTTTGGTGAGCCACCAGTTTCAAAAGTTGTAAACAGCTGGCTACGAGAAAGTTATTGCACATATCTGGCCGTAAGTGAGACGCTCCAGCTGATAGATCCGGATGGAATTGTTGCTGAGCATGTAGTTGCACAAGCGTCATATGTTTGTGAAAGTCTCATTGCTGCAGTGCCCGTGAAACCTCAGACTGTATGGATAACAAATTGGGCAAAGATGCAAGCAACGTGCAGTGCTGTTCTTGGGTCGATGTGGAACGACGAAAGTGAATTGACTGAGCCGTCGATTGCGAGAACGCTTGTGGAAGTTCTGCCAGCAGATTCAAATCTTGTGCTGTCATCGAGTATGCCCGTGCGAGATGTTGAATGGTTTAGCGCCCCACGAGTTGGCGTGAAGGTGCTGTCTAACCGTGGCGTAAATGGCATTGATGGTGTGGTTTCAACGGCGGTTGGGGTCGCAGCGGAAAGCGGAAAATTGACTGCTCTCTTGATTGGTGATATCGCGTTACTGCACGACACAAATGGAATGCTCAATCTGATGCAACGAGAGGTCGATCTCAAGCTTGTCGTTGTGGACAACAAGGGCGGCGGAATTTTTAGTTTCTTACCTCAGTCGACAACCTTGGACTCACAAAAATTTGAGCAATTATTTGGAACTCCGCACAATGTGGATCTTGGCTTATTGGCACAAGCTCACGGACTGCCGATCGTCACAGTGAAGACTGTTTCGCAACTCAAAGAGGCGCTATTGCAAACGGGTTCTTGGGTAATCATTGTGAACACTGATCGCCTGCAGAATGTTGCTGATCATGATGCGGTGTATACCGCTGTAGCAAAGGCCCTTAGGGACGAATAATCGCTGCAAGCATTGCTTGCAGTTTGGCTTGTGTTTCTGCCAGCTCTGAAAGCGGTTCGCTGTCTGCAACAATGCCACCGCCAGCAAACAGACGCGCGGTCTTGTTGTTGTTTGAAAACTCCGCACAACGAATTGAGACAGCGAAAACTCCGTTACCACGACTATCAAACCATCCAACTGCACCGCCGTAACGTCCACGAGACATGCCTTCAACATCGGAAATGAGGTTCAAGGCTTTGTCGCGAGGAAAGCCACCGAGTGCTGGGGTAGGCGACAGCGCATAGACGGCGTCGAGCACGTGAAGAAATGGTTGGGAAAGACGGCCCGACATATGTGTGCCGAGGTGTTGGACGTTGGCGACTGCGACGATGCTCGCTTCGGGCTCCCAATCGAGGTATGAACACCATGGCAACAACGTGTCATGAACGGCGTCGATGACTATTCGATGCTCGATCTGATTTTTGGTCGATGAAAGTAGCGAAATTGCTAGTTGCGCATCGGTTGCTGGGTCGCCCGTGCGCGGTGCAGTGCCTGCCAATGGATGACTTGATACTTCGCCGTCGAGGATGGAGACGAGCAACTCGGGCGACGCGCCAATGAACCCATCAACCGAAAATTGATAGCTCGAGCCGAAAGAGTTGCGAAGCCGAAGAAGCACTGAATGAATATCGATGGGTTGACTGCTCGTAACGAAAACATCGCGAGCGATAACAGCCTTCTTTATAGCGCCACTGCGAACTGCATCACGAGCGCTCGTGACGGCATTGAGATAAACCTCTACTTCGACCCCTGGCGAAACCTCGTACGAGGACGATGTTGCATTCGGAGCGAGTGATGGGTTAAAATCCAGATCACTGTCATCTATTGAAGTAACCCAGCAACGTCCGTCTTCGGATTTAAAGATGAGCAATTTCGGAAGAATGAAATCATGGTTCTGCGAAGAATCAAATGGGATCGCGCCGATGAGTACGGGGCCACTTCCCGGAGCATTGACAGTGTCGTCAACTTGGATATTTGCAAGAAATGTTTTTGCTTCACGTGATGTGACTCGAGCTGCAATGCCGCGCGTCGCGAATCCAAACCCGTTGCGAACAAATAACATGCCCTCAGAGCCAGCAAAGGCTGTGAGATCAAGTTGATCGACTGTGTATGTCGCTGATACTTCGGAAAGTAGACGCGTGGTAGCGCGCATGGCTATGCCTTAGTCGCGAGAAGCAATTGTGTGAGTCCACCAGAAAGCTGACGGTGTTCAACAGAAGTGAAACCATTGCGCTGCAACATGTCGACCATTGCACTAGGAGATGGAAGATACGCGACACTTTTCGGCAGGTAGTTGTACGCAGCACGATTGGAAAGTATTCCACCGATTCGTGGCACAATTTTGCCAAAGTAGATGCTGTTGCCCCACTTGATGAGTGGGTTGGTTGGAATGCCAACGTCGAGCAGGGCAATACGTCCTCCCGCTTTCGTAACGCGAGAGAGTTCAGCAAAGAAGATATTCAGGTCAAGCAAATTTCGTAGAGCAAACCCACAAGTAACTCCATCGACAGAGTTGCTTGCGCAAGGTAAGTTCAAAATATCGGTTTGAGTGCGTGGGGAATTACTGCGGTCAGCGATCAACATTCCGAGTGAGAGGTCCATTGAGAGCGGTTGGTATCCGGCCTTTCGCAAGTCAATGCACATATCACCAGTGCCACTGGCTAGATCGAGAATGACACTCTTTGCAGGAAGCCCAAGGCTGCGAATGGCTCTACGTCTCCAACGCACGTCGAGCCTAAATGTCATGATGCGATTAACGAGGTCGTAGCGCGGTGCGATGGCATCAAACATGCTTCTCACGGCATGAACTTTGGCCTGTCCCTGAGGCAAGTCGACCGAGTCCCAAGCGTTGTCCACAGCGTTCAGACTACGACCAGAAGCCGACTCGTGGCAATGTCTCTTGATCGGGCAAACTTGCAAGATGATTGATTTTTCCTTCCCGCCAGAAGTTGAGAAAGTCCGGATGCAAGTGCGTGAATTCATGGACACTGTCGTGCGACCCGAGTGGGATGCGATCGATCAGCATGATCGTTCGCAGGTAGTGAAGACGATTGTGAAGTTGCGAAAAGTTGCGCGAGAAGATTGGAAGTTGTGGTTGCCGCATATGCCTGCGGAATGGGGTGGCATGGGTCTTGGTCCGACAGCCATGGCGGCAGTTTCGGCGGAAGCAGCCAAAGTCAGTATCGGACCTTTCGTACTCAATGCTCAAGCCCCAGATGAAGGTAACCAGCACACGCTGTTGCACTGGGCAACTCCAGAGCAGAAGGAAAAATATTTGCGACCGCTGTGTGAAGGTACGGCACGTTCGTGTTTCGCGATGACAGAACCCGAGGTTGCGGGCAGTGATCCAACCCTTATCAAAACATTCGCTTATCAAGACGGAGATGAATGGGTCATCAACGGCCACAAATGGTTTATCTCCGGGGCACGTGGCGCCCAATTTGCGTTGCTGGTTGCACGAACCGAAGAAGATCCAGATCTGCCTCAGGCCGCAAACTCATGCTTCATCGTTGATATTCCGAGCGAAGGATGGAATGTGGTTCGCGACGTTGAAACCATGTCGGGTGGTCATAACCATTGTGAGATATTGATTAAAGATTTGCGCGTACCGGCAAGCAGCATGCTCGGTGGTCGCGGTCAAGGTCACCTGCTCGGTCAGTATCGATTGGGACCGGCTCGACTTGCGCATTGCATGCGATGGATAGGTCAGGCCGAGACAGCTCTTGACATGATGGTCGCGCGTTCACTCGACAGATACTCACACGGTTCGATCTTGGCAGAGAAGCAGGGTATTCAGTGGCTGATTGCAGATTCTGCGATGGAGCTATACCAATGCAAACTTATGGTGTTGCATGCTGCGTACAAGATTGAGCATGGACTTGAATTTACGAGCGAAGTCTCGATGGCAAAGCATTTTGTCGCGAACAGCTTGTGGCGCATCGTTGACCGCGCAATTCAAGTGCATGGCGCATTGGGCTACTCAACAGATACACCTCTTGCTGGTATGTTGCAGCAAGCACGATGGAGTCGGTTTGCCGATGGTGCAGACGAGATTCATCAAATGCGAATTGCGCAACGCACAATTGCTGCGTATAAAGATCACGGTTCGACAAAGAAAGCCACTGGAGATTTGCCATTATGACAAAGCAACACATCACGTTTGGAGTGTTCATCCCGCAAGGCTGGAAGATGGAGCTCGTAAAAATTCCAACTGCAGCTGAGAAATGGCAGGCATCCGTAGATATTGCGCTGCGTGCCGAAAAGCTTGGATTCGATTCAATTTGGGTCTACGACCATTTTCATAACGTGCCGCGTCCGGCTCATGAGGCAGTTTTTGAGTGCTGGACAGTAATGGCAGCGATAAGTCAGCTAACAACCAAGATTCGACTTGGGCAGATGGTTGGTTGTGCGTTGTATCGACCACCGGCGTTGCTTGCGAAGATCACATCAACACTTGACGTGATTTCAGGTGGCCGTTTGGACTGGGGCATCGGTGCCGGTTGGTACGAAAATGAATTTAGAAGTTACGGCTATCAGTTTCCAGTGCCAAAAGATCGTATTGGTATGTTGCGTGAGACTGTTGAGATCGTAAAGATGATGTGGTCGCAAGAAGAAGCGACGTACGAAGGCAAGTATTACCAAACATCGCGAGCTAACTGCGATCCGAAACCTTTGCAGAACCCACATCCGCCGATTTGGATTGGTGGAGGTGGCGAGCAATTGACACTACGTGTTGTTGCACAACATGCCGACTATTCAAACTTTGGTGGTTCGCCAGAAGATTTTGCTCGCAAGGTTGAGATATTGAAAGGTCATTGTCTCAGCGTTGGTAGAGATGCGGATGAGATTGGAAAGACGATTTCTGGTGAAATTCTCATTCGTGATACGGAACAAGAGTGCCGCGAGTTTCAGATTGCCAGTGGACGTGGAGATCAATTCGAGACTTGGCAGCGATCCAATATTGTTGGCACACCAGAACAGGTTGCAGAAAAGATCGAGCAATACATCAAAGTTGGATGTACTGGTTTTATTCCATGGTGTGTCGATTATCCGAGCACGCACACGATGGACGAGTTCGCCAAGATCTTGGCGAAATATCGTTAACTAGTTAAACGTTTAACTAGTAGTAATAACGGAAGATGAGCTCAGCAACGCACGAAGGCTTTGTTGCACCCTCAACTTCAAAAGTTGTTTCAACAACAACTTGAGCTCCACCAGCAATGTCGTCTACTTGCAAGAGTTTCGCGCCTGCTCGAATTTTTGAACCAACCGGAACAGGTGACATGAATCGAATCTTGTTCGCTCCGTAATTGACACCCATCTTGGTGCCTTCGTGTCGCCAGATACCAGCCATCAAAACAGGAGCAAGTGACAGCGTGAGGTATCCGTGAGCGATGGTTTGACCGAATGGACCGGTCTTTGCTTTCTCAACATCAAGGTGGATCCACTGATGATCGCCTGTCGCATCGGCAAAAAGCTGAACTTGTTCTTGAGTGACTGTCATGTAGTCGCTGAAACCCAAGTGCTGGCCTACATGAGCTTTGAGATCTTCGTGGTCTTTAATGATTGTTGTCATGCTCAAAGTTTAGCGATACCAGATGCGCTGGTGCTCACGGGACTGGGTGTGGAGGAGAAGAGCTATGAGCGCAAAGTCAAAAGCACTGCTGATCACAGAACCACCGAAGACTCGTCCCGTGAAATAGTCGGTGAACTTGATCGGGGTGTTGAGTACAAAGTCTGAAGAGACAGACCTTACGGCCAATAAGCGAAGCACGACAGGAGAGAAGGCGGCCGCGATACTGAGTCGATACCCAATCTTGCGTTCGTTTGCCATCAGCAAACCACCCGTTACATACAGGGCCACCGACACGATTCCGAGAAGGAAACCGAACGAATAGCGGTATCGCAGATAGCCAAGATGTCCGCTTTTGTCGAGCACGCTCACGAGGGCAAAAAACCCGTCGAAGTACAACAACCAGGTAGCGATTTGCAGCGTTTGGGGCTGCATACGGTCAAACCACTTTTTGGGGTCGATGTTTTGCATCTTTGCATTATGGCAGCGCCAAGTCCCGAGGGGGCACATCATCTACTCGTAGCCTGTACTGCATGCGTTCTGGTTTCGTGTCTTTTGTTGGTCGGCCGAATGTTGGTAAATCAACGCTGCTTAACGCAATCTGTGGAAAGAAAGTCAGCATCGTTTCTGACAAGCCACAAACTACGCGTAATCGAATCCGTGGGGTCTTGACAACAGCGGAAACCCAATTGATTTTTGTTGATACTCCAGGTATTCACAAAGCGGTGAGCGCTCTTGGCGAGAGAGTAAATGCCACGGCGATTGAATCGACAAAAGATGTAGATGTTGTGTGTCTCGTGATTGATGCGACACAAACATTTGGCACCGGTGATAAATATGTGAGCAGCCATATTGACATGTCAAATGCAGTCGTGATTCTGAACAAGATTGATAGAGCTGAGCCTGCAAAAATTCTGAAACAGCTACAGGCGCTTTCATCCTTGGGTGCCGCTGAGTATTTTCCTATTAGTGCCAAGTCCGGCGATGGGGTCGCTGAACTCACCGCGTATTTGGCCTCGCGTATGCCCGAAGGAGAACTCTTGTATCCAGTTGGCATGGTCACTGAGACGCCGGACAGCGTGTGGATTGCTGAGTTGGTGCGTGAACAGTTGCTCGAGAATACTCATGAAGAACTGCCGTACTCCATTGCGACACGAGTAACAGAATATGAGCCGCCTCGAATTCGTTGTGAGATTGTCGTTGAGCGCGAGAGTCAAAAAGGAATGGTCATTGGCAAAAATGGTGCAATGCTCAAGATTGTTGGAACCAATGTGCGTCGACAGTTGCCAAGCGGAACGTTTTTAGAACTTGCGGTTGTGGTTGACAAAAATTGGCAGCAGCGACCGGAGCGCGTGGAGCGACTGGGCTACTAATCAAGTTCTGGCAATTACTACTGCTGATTGATGAGTGATGAGTAGTCATCGAATGTGACTGCCACTCCGCTTGCGACAGAATCTCCACGGCCTCGTGGCACAGAGATGAGTTTGCCGTCGACACTAAAGAGAACTTGCCCAACGCCAGGTCGGCTCGTCAGAGTCAAAACAATTTGAGCAATGGCAAGTTTTTGGTCGAGCCCTGAAAGCGAATTGAGAAATGCACGCGTGGCATCAACTCTGGCCACGCCACGGATGACGTCAACACTTGCTGCAAATGTTGTCGGGAGGGCGGTTCGAAGACCAACGAACTCAGGGCTTGTGCTCGGACCTTCAACGAGAGAAGACAATGCCTGAGCTGGGTTGGCGGGGCTTGCAACATTGCGCTGCACTTTGATGATCCTCGAGTTGGAGATAAAAAATAGGTCGATTGGCTCGGAAACGGCAACGGGCAAGGAGTCTGTGGCGATGGTGTCTGGAATCGTTGTTGTGGTCTGAGGGATAGTCGTCTGAGGAGCATTGAGACCAAAAGGAATATCATCGGAAGCAACTTGTTGGTACGAGCCACTGCTAGGTACTGCACATGAAGAAACAACAGCCAATAACAGCAGGGATTGCCACATGGCTGAAGTGGACTTTCGCCTATTCACGATTGATCCGTTCGTCTGATTGTGACAACGAATTTTGCGCCACCCGTTGGAGAGTCTTCAACATGGGCTGTACCGCCAAGTGTTCGTGCATGCTCTTGCACAATTGCTAAGCCAAGTCCGCTGCCAGTTGAGAGCCGTGCTGCGGTACCACGCGCGAAACGCTCAAATATTCGACTTCGTTCACTCAGCGCGATTCCTTGTCCAGCGTCTTCAACACTCAGAACAAAATGGTCAACTTGTCCATCGAGCGATACGCGTGTGGCCCCGCCGCCGTGATCACGAGCATTTTCGAGCAGATTCAAAAGTATGCGTTCCACACGCCTACGGTCAACCATTACGGAATCGTCAATTTCGGTTGAACTCTGCAACGTAGGTAGCGAATGCCTAAAAGCAACTTGGTCAAATCCGTGTCTCGACATAATGCGTTTAATCAGATCAACAAGTCGCACATTGTCAAGGTTGTTTTCACTCGCACCCGCATCAAGTCTTGAAAGTTCAAGTAGATCCACAACAGTGCGATCGAAGCGCTTGACCTGAGAAGCAAGAATGTCAATCGCTTCTTTGTTGCGATCAGAGAACTCTGCCCGTTTTGATACGAGGACATCTACTGCAGCGCCAAGAGCGGTTACGGGCGAACGCAACTCGTGACTCACATCGCTGGCAAATCGTTGCTCTCGTTCGATTCGTTGCTGCACAGCATCGGCCATGTCATTAAAGGAGGTGACAAGTCTTTCCAAGTCAGGGTCTGTTTCAATTTCGAGTCGAGTATCGAGACCCCCGGTAGCGATGTCGTCTGCAGCACCCGTCACTCGCAGAAGAGGTCGCAACACATTTCGGCTCGTAGTCGATCCAAGAAATGCAGCTGCAACGGTAATGAGAATTACACCGATGAGCAGAGTCGTTTGAATGGTGCCAAGTGTTGTCGCTACGTCGGCTAGTGGAAATGCCTCAAAGTACTGAGCGTGGATGGAGGGGATTGACACCCCAATTGCCTCATACGGACTGGAGTCGAATGTGAATCGTTGTCGACCGGTGCGGCCCTGCAACGTTTGAGTGACAAGTTCTTGTGGCAAATTTGATTGCGTGAACCGAAGTGGCTCTTGTGCATAAAAGTATTCGCTCTCGGCGTTGCTGGCGTCAAGGTGTAAAACTGCGTAGCCACCGCGCTCGCTACGAATGTTGGCTATGAGTTGGTCTACGTCTGAAGGATTCTCTGCGTAGAGCGTTCGCACAAGCTGCGCGTTGTTGAATGCTTGGCGCTTGGCGACTTCGCTTCGTTGACTGAGCAGATAAGAGCGAGTGCTGGCAAATGTCACGATGCTCAGTGCTAGGGCTGCCGCAAATGCACCGAGACTGAAGAACAAAACCATTCGACCGCGAAGACCAAACAGATTTGGAAAGCGTCGAACGTCCCTCATGCCCTAAGCATGGCAGGAAGAAGGGGAGATCCGAACCGGTGAGGATCAAGGGGGAGCATGATCGCCCACCGGTTCGATGGCTCTATTGTTGTTGATTGATTTGACACCCACGCACGATTTTTGTGCGTTTTTAGTAACAATTTGCTGATTTCGGGCAGACTGCTGAGATGCATTCGCTGCTTTTTATCGAGGACGACACAGCGATCAGAACCGCCTTGCGACTAGCCCTTGAAGACGAGGGCTACATGGTCCGTGAGGCTCGAGATGGTGCGGATGGGCTTGCAAAGTTTGCCGAGAATTGCCCAGATTTGGTTTTGCTTGATCTTCGGCTTCCCGACATGTCGGGTTTTGAAGTTTGTCGTCAGCTTCGTGCGCATTCAATCGTGCCGATCATCATGGTGACGGCACAGACCGACACGCATGATCTTGTTGCCGGCCTTGAGGCAGGAGCGGATGACTACGTAACGAAACCGGTCGTTGCAAAAGAGTTAGCCGCAAGAATCCGCGCCGCATTGCGACGTACGCATTTTGTCGAGGCTCTTGCAGTTGGATCCGATCACCATCTTCAAAGATTCGGCGATGTTGAACTCAATCGGCAACTCAACGTGGTCTCTAAGGATGGAGTTGAATTGAGTCTTACAAAAACAGAATTTCATTTACTGTGCGAGTTTGCTGATCATCCTGGGATGGTGATGTCGCGAGATCAATTGCTCGAGCGAGTTTGGGGTTACGAGTATCTCGGAGACTCTCGATTAGTTGATGCACACATTCGTCGTTTGCGAGTGAAGATTGAAGACCAGCCGATGAATCCTGTGATCATCCAAACTGTGCACGGTATGGGATACAAACTTGTTGCGAAGTAGGACATTCGTAATGTCACGTAAGGCTTCGTAGAAAAGATTCAGCTTCTTCAAGATCAACAGTTCGCGGCATTGGTGGGAGCGTGGCAACCAGTGTTTTGCCGTAACCCTTGGTTGCAAGTCGTGGATCGAGAATCGCAACGACTCCTCGATCTGTTTGCGAGCGGATGAGACGGCCTGAAGCTTGGGCAAGTTGGGTTGCTGCAAGTGGAATATCAATCTCGTTGAAGTAGTACCGACCAATGACGTCTCGCCGCGCGCTCAACAACGGTTCATCTGGACGAGGAAATGGAATTTTGTCAATGATAACGAGGCTCAAAGTTCGACCAGGAACATCAACGCCTTGGAAAAATCCGGCAGTGGCGAATAGGCATGTCGACTCTTCTGATGCAAAGGCGTTGATGAGTGCCATCTTGGGCAGATCATCTTGACGCAAAATAGTGAATGGCAGACGTTTTGCCATTTCGTCTGCGGCTAGATGCATAGCTCGGTACGTAGTGAAGAGGGCGAGCGTCCTGCCACCTGCTGCAAGTATCAAACGCTCAATTTCATTGTGAAGGGCGTCATCGCGCAATGGACTATTCGGTTCAGGTAACTGCTTCGCGCAATACAACAAACTTTGCTCGTAGTCGAACGGACTACCAACATCGATGACATCGACGGAATCTTCTGCAAGGCCAATGCGGTTTGGTAGGGAAAGCGGAATTGTGGCGCTCGTGAGGATCGCTGTGCGTTGATTCCAGACATTTGCTATCAACGAAGGTCCAACGTCGAGCGGAGCAATCTCAAGGACTGGCCGATCTTTTGAGCCACTTACGAACGCAACGTGTCCTTTTAACTCCATGAGGGAAATATCTACAGAGTCAATCAGTCGTGTCGACAAGGTTTGTGCACGAAGAGCTCGCTGCTTAGCGGATTCGTCTTTGCTGCTGATGCCACGCAGCATCTCAAGGGCGGTATCCACCTTGAGCCTCAAGTTGATGAGTGTGTTTTGAATTTCGTCGGGTAGGGGCATCGACAAACGCTTGTCGAGAAAAGGTGTGAGTTGCGCATGAAGGTCATTGGCGATCTGGTTGAGAGAACCGCTCATGGCGTCATCCCGGATGATCGCACGTATTGATGCTGCGACTGCATTGACTCGACTTGGTCCAATTTCGGTGCTTACCGATGCACTGATGACATCTTCAAGTTGATGAGCTTCGTCGAAAACCACAACTTCATGCTCCGGAAGCAACGCACCACCAGTCGCGATATGTAGACCGTATATGTGGGTGTTCACAACAATGACGTCTGCATCGGCGGCTTTATCTCGCGCACGCTCAGCAAAGCAACGTGAACCCGCAGGACAGCGTTGTGCTCCGGGACATTCGTCGCTTCCTACGCTGACCATGCGCCACGCCTGATCGCTTGGGCTCCACGTCAAATCGCCTTGATCGCCAGTGTCGGTTTGTGTGGCCCATTCGGTCAACTTTGCAATTTCGCTGGTGACCTTTGCAGGAGTCGTTTCAAGATCGAGTTTTGAATGCTTCGGGGAAACTATTTCATCGACTCGTTGAGCACAGATGTAATTGCTTCTGCCTTTTAATATCGCCCACGAGATATGACGATTCAGTTGCTTACCCAACACATCAGAGAGCAGTGGCAGATCGTTTGCTGCAAGTTGATCTTGCAAAGCCTTCGTGTAGGTGGATACGACTACTCGCTTTCCAGATGCGATGAGGGGAACCAGGTAACCAAGAGTTTTGCCAGTCCCGGTACCTGCCTGAACTATCAGGTGCCGTTTGGTGTCGACGGCGAGGGCGATAGCAACCGCCATTTCGTTCTGACCTTGGCGTTCTTCGGCTTGAGGTAATGCTGCTGTGACGGTGTGCAAGAGCTCGAGAGTCTTGCGTTGAATTGTTTTGTCGCTCACTTGCGAAGTAACGCCAATGCTTTATCAATCTCTGATGCGTCAAGGTCGGGCCAAGAACGTTCAGTGAAGTACACCTTTGCTCGAGCAATCTGCCATAACAGAAAATTTGAGATACGACTTTCGCCGGAGGTACGGATCAAGAGATCGACGTCAGGCAATTCTGAACTATACAGATGAGACTGCATATCCTCGGATGTGATGGATGCAGTGCTGCTAGTTTCGCTGATGCATCGTTGTGCGGCACGCAATAATTCGGCGCGACTTCCGTAGTCAAAAGCAACTGTGAGCACCATTCCCGTGTTGGTGGCGGTATCGGCAATGGCTTGACGAATTGCTCGCTGTACAAACGCAGGCGTGCGAGCACCTGGTTCGTCGAAGGGTCGGCCGATCCAGTTTATTCGCACATTGTTTTCGTTGAGTTCTTGGATGCGGCCAAAGAGTCTTTTGTGCAGCGAAAGGATGTGTCGAACTTCGGCCTTTGGTCGAACCCAATTTTCGGTAGAGAATCCAAACACTGTGAGATATGCAATTCCACGAGAAGATGCAATGCGAACGACTTCAGCAAGGTTTTCTTCGCCCGCAGTGTGCCCTTCGGTGCGAGGCAACCCGCGGCGTTTGGCCCAACGCCCATTGCCATCCATGATGCATGCCACGTGCGGGCCGGGAATTGGAAGAATTGCATTCATTGGAAGCACCATCGTAAGGCTTCATGCGACAATAGGGGGATGGCCAAGAGGACTCCAAGTACTGCGCATGGCCAAGCCGCCAGCGAAGGAGGACTCGCTCACGTTTTGGTATGTGGGGGCACCTTGCAAGAGTGGAGCCAGGCAAGTGTTGGGGAATGGAAGTTACAACTCGACACATTCGTTGACTCAGTGCATGACTCGGGGGCTCGATGGCTATCAGTGTGCCCATACGGTGGCGCGAGTGGTGCAGAAGATGAGATTGCACTAACTGTTTTGAATGCATGCGGAGGGCAACGTAACGGAAACAGGATTTCGTTTATTGCAAAAGACGGATTGGTCGTAGTTGTTGATCTATGTGCCGATGGCAGAGAGAGATTTACGACTGCACTCAACGAAATCAACCGAAAAAATGGTGACGAGCGCAAAGATAGAGATGTCAGTGAAGCAATGTTGCGAGCCGCAATGTTGCCGCCTGGTTTTGTTGACCCCGATCTGATTTTGGTATTTGGCTCTCCAACGCAAATTCCACCGAGTTTGATGTGGGAACTGAGCTACAGCGAGCTTGTGTTTTTGGACGTGTCGTGGCGTAAATGCAATGTTGAACATGTTCAGATGGCCATCAACGACTTTCAGCGCAGAGATCGTCGATTTGGTGGTGTTGACTCGTGAATCAATATCGCGACAAGGGCGTGGTGTTGCGCACCTACAAACTTGGTGAAGCCGATCGCATCATTGTCTTGATGACGCAAGAACACGGCAAGGTGAGAGCCGTTGCGAAAGGTGTTCGTAAAACCAAGTCAAAAATTGGCGCACGACTCGAAGTGCTGAGTCATGTCGAAGTGTTGTTGTACAAAGGTAAAGACCTTGACACTGTCAACCAGGTTGATTTGATCGAATCATCTGCGCCGCTACATGCAGACCTGGACCGACTAACACAGGGACTTTCAATGTTGGAGGCAGTAGACATGATCGCTGATGATCGACAGCCCGCCCCACACCTGTATCGCATGTTGGTTGGCGCACTGAACGCACTTGCCCAACACGCTTCGCCATTGGTGCTGGCAGCGTTTTATTGGAAGCTGCTTGCAGCAGAAGGAGTGTGTCCTCAGATGGAGAGATGCGTCACCTGCAACTCGGATGCACCGCTTGTGGCATTCGACATGATCCAAGGTGGTGTGCAGTGTCGGGAATGTCGTACCGGTGTCTCCATGAGCCAAAGCGCAATTCTCCTTTTGCAGCAAGTACTGGGCGGGCAATTAAATTTTGCTCTCGCTCAGGCAGCAACACCGGCAACTGCCGAAATAACTCATTTGGCAACGCAATCAATGGAGCACCATATTGAACGGCGCCTTCGTTCGGTTGCGATGTTTGAGCGCGGCTAATAGACGCATGTAGTGAACGTGACAAGTTTGGATATGCAGCGGGTTGTAGTCTGTATCAATGCCCGCGTCCGATCTTGAGCAAATAGTCAACCTTTGTAAGCGTCGTGGCTTTGTCTATCCAAGTGCCGAAATTTATGGCGGTTTTCGCTCTTCTTACGATTACGGTCCGCTCGGATCTCTGATGTTGCGAAACGTGAAAGACGCTTGGGTTCGCGCGATGGTTCAAGAGCGTGATGACGTGATGTTGATCGACGCAGCAATTTTGGGACCTCATGCTGTGTTCGAAGCCAGCGGACACTTGGCGAACTTCAGCGATCCTTTGGTCGATTGCACTGTGTGCAAGAAGCGATTTCGTGAAGACCAACTTGATGATCGAGATTGTCCTCAGAAGATGAAGGGTTGCACGTTCACGGAAGCTCGCGCCTTCAATCTCATGTTTAAGACACATGCCGGTCCGGTCGAGGGTGAGGGCACAGACGTGTTTATGCGTCCAGAAACCGCTCAGGGAATGTTCGTCAACTTTGCCAACGTATTGCAGACTTCGCGTCGTAAGCCGCCGTTTGGTATTGCTCAGGTTGGAAAATCGTTTCGCAATGAAATCACACCTGGAAACTTCATCTTTCGCACCCGCGAGTTTGAGCAGATGGAAATGGAGTACTTCGTTCCGCCAGCGGAAAGTGCGAAGTGGTACGACTACTGGTGTCAAGAGCGCATGAACTGGTACGTCGAGTACGGAATACCTGCAGACATGTTGCGGCTGCGTGCTCATGCTGCAGATGAGCTGTCTCATTATTCGGCTGGCACAAGCGATATTGAATTCAAGTTCCCATGGGGCTGGGGAGAACTTGAAGGCATTGCTCAACGAACCGATTTTGACCTAAAGCGCCATGCAGAGTTTTCAAAACAGAAGCTGGACTATTTTGATCAGGCAACGAATGAACGGTACGTTCCTTTTGTTGTTGAGCCTGCAGCAGGCGCCAATCGTACGATGGCAGCCTTCTTGCTTGCCGCCTACGACGAAGATGTTGTGAATGACGAACCGCGCACGGTATTGCGTTTGCACCCACGTCTCGCGCCTTACCAAGTTGCAGTCTTGCCATTGTCGAAGAAAGATACGTTGATGCCGCTCGCCAAAGAGATCTATTCGAAGTTGGCAAAACGCTACATGTGCGAATTTGATGAAACTCAAGCGATAGGTCGTCGATATAGGCGCCAAGATGAGATTGGTACGCCGTATTGCGTAACAGTCGACTTTGATTCACTCGAAGACGGAGCAGTGACCATTCGTGAGCGTGACACCACAACGCAGGAGCGGGTGGCGATTGCAGATCTCGAAAACGTGTTGCGTTCCAAAATCGGTTTCTAATACCATTACAAAATCACCATTAAGGAGAGAATCATGAGCAAAGTAGCAATAGCAGTTAAAATTCGAGTCAAGGCCGGTCAACGAGATGCGATGACAGCAGCCGTTCAGCCAGGCCTAGCAACAGCTCAGGGCGAAGCAGGCACTTTGACTTACCTGTTTCATCACGATCTGGTTGACGAGAACGTTGTCTGGTTTTATGAATTGTATGAAGACGATGCTGCGGCTAAGGCACATTCGAGCAGTGCCGCGTTTGCATCATGGTCTCAGTCGTTGGCTCCTTTTGTAGACGGTGCTCCTGAGATGTCATTCTTGAAGCCAGTGGGCGGCAAAGGTCTCTAGGAGTTGTATCTCGCCAAGATTCTTGAACGCCATAGAGAAGCGGCGCAATCTGATTCTCGGCGATTGTCGCAACTCATTGATGAAGCGAAGTTGATAGGTCCAACAAGAGGCTTCGTTGAGAAGTTGCGAGCCGATTCGATTCAACAACTTGCAGTTATCGCAGAGATTAAGCGTCGTTCTCCTTCCAAGGGCGTTCTGCGTGATGGCATTGTGGCTACTGATTTGGCGCGAGTGTACGAAAGTGGATCTGCGAGTTGTTTGTCGGTATTGACGGATGATGTCTCGTTCGGTGGGTCAGTAGATGATTTGCAACAGGCTCTAGCCGCCACCACAATTCCGGTATTGCGCAAAGACTTCACCGTCAGTGAACATGATTTATGTGATGCACGAGTCATGGGCGCCGATTGTGTGTTGCTGATTGCTGCAGCCTTGTCACAAAAGGAGCTGACAGGCTTCTATCAATTGGCAACCGAGATTGGTCTCGATGTTTTGGTCGAGACCCATGATGAGAAGGAAGTTGAGTCAGCATTATTGGCTGGCGCAACGATGATCGGTGTCAATCAACGAGATCTTGTGACGTTTCAGGTAGATCACGATCGAGCCGTGCGTATGGCTGCGGCAATACCAAATGGTGTTGTAAAAGTCGCGGAGTCTGGTGTGAGGGATATTAAAGACGCGCAATCACTTCGGAATGCCGGGTACGACGCAGTGTTGGTTGGTGAGAGTCTGGTGATCAGCAATGATCCTGCAGCAGTAATTGCATCACTGCGTGTAACAACCGCCAAGAACTAGCGTGAACTGACGTGTTCATAAAAATCTGTGGTATCACCAACGAACAAGATGCACTTCTCGCCGTCGCACTGGGGGCTGATGCCTTGGGTTTCGTGTTTGCCCCATCACCGCGACAAGTTGCTCCCAGCAAAGTTCGTGAAATAGTGCGTCGGTTGCCGTCAGAGATCGTGACAGTTGGGGTTTTTCGTGATGAATTGCCAAAGCGAATTCTCGACATCATGCAAGAGGCACACCTTCAAGGTGCGCAGTTGCACGGACATGAATCGGTTGCAATCTCGACCGAGGTCTCTGCGGGTGTGCGGTTTTCGATAAAGGCTGTTGTTGCGGGTTCGCCTGATGCAAAGCGTGCGAATGACTTTGTGTGCGACGCAGTATTGATTGATGGTCTCAGCCCAGGGTCTGGTGAAGTATTCGACTGGCAATTGATGAATGAGATTCCACTAGGTCTTCGGCTCATTCTCTCTGGTGGATTACATCCAGAAAATGTGGCTGAAGGGATTGATCGAGCACGACCATGGGGAGTTGATGTATCGAGTGGTGTTGAAAAAAGTCACGGTCTCAAAGACCCCGTGAAAATGCGACAGTTCATCGCTAATGCGCGCGCTGCAGCCCGAGAATTAGGAGACGTCGACTAGTAGATTTGGGGAATGCTCCAAGATCCAAGTCTCGATGGTCGCTTTGGTGAGTTTGGTGGACGCTTTGTTCCCGAAACTCTGGTTCCTGCATGTCAAGAATTGGAATCTGCATTTCGTGATGCCTGGGCCGATCCTTCGTTTAGAAAAGAATTAGATGATCTGTTGAGGGACTATGCAGGACGACCATCGATCCTGACTGAGTGTCACAATCTCGGCAAACAATTAGGCATTCGTTTGCTACTGAAGCGAGAAGATCTGAATCACACTGGTTCGCACAAGATCAACAGTGTGTTGGGACAGGTGTTGTTGGCAAAACGCATGGGCAAGAAACGCATTGTTGCCGAAACTGGAGCTGGTCAGCATGGTGTTGCCTCTGCAACTGCAGCAGCACTCTTGGGATTGAGCTGCAAGGTGTACATGGGCGAAATTGATGTACAACGACAAGCATTGAATGTTTTTCGCATGAAGCTGTTGGGTGCAGAGGTTGTGCCAGCCGTTTCCGGTAGCCGCACGCTAAAAGATGCTGTCAATGAGGCGATGCGCGATTGGGTAGCAACGGTTGAAGATACGTATTACGCAATTGGATCGGTGATGGGACCACACCCATATCCATGGATGGTCCGTACGTTCCAGAGTGTGATCGGACAAGAAGCGAGCGAGCAGTGTCACTCGCTACTTGATGGAAAAGATCCTGATGTCGTTGTTGCGGCTGTCGGCGGTGGATCCAATGCGATTGGAATTTTCTCAGGCTTTGTCGATACGAAAGCTCGTCTGGTTGGTGTTGAACCTGCTGGTGGTGCAGCCGTTGGCAAGGGTATGCCCGGCGTTGTGCACGGAATGCGTAGCTACCTCATGCAAGACGAGCATGGTCAGGTACAAGAGGCTCAGTCGATTTCGGCTGGGCTCGACTATCCAGGTGTAGGTCCAGAGCATTCATATCTCGCGTCAATTGGCCGCGCCGAGTATCCAAGTGTGAACGATCAAGAAGTCATCAGCGCTTTTCAGGTGATGTCACGTAGCGAAGGAATCATTCCCGCTCTTGAGTGTGCTCATCCAATGGCATGGATTATTCGTGAAGCACCGAAGATGCAAGGTCAAACAGTTTTGATGAACTTGTCTGGTCGGGGCGACAAAGATGTTGCTCAGATGATGGAAATTTTGGACGGACAAATTTGATGTCGACGGACATTGGAACGCTTGAAGCGTATTTGCGCAAAAAGCGAAGTGAAGGTCACAAACTTGTCGTGCCCTATATCACCGGGGGCTTCAAGGGTTGGACAGATGCCATTCGTGCTGCCGCTGCGAACGGTGCGGATGCAATCGAGATCGGTATTCCATTTTCTGATCCTGTTATGGACGGACCAACTATTCAGCATGCATCCGAGACGGCGCTACACGGCGGCGCAACACCGATTTCAATATTGCACGAATTGCGATCAGTCGATGTTGGCATCCCACTTGCGGTGATGTGTTACTACAACACGGTCCATCACGCAGGGCACGAGCGATTTGCAAATTCA
>CAFBMJ010000007.1_pt1 | contig 23021 bp, 24 predicted proteins | sample 7268701 | NCBI WGS metagenome assembly CAFBMJ01 (sample SAMEA6814063, study PRJEB35770) | uncultured Acidimicrobium sp. | biome: Freshwater; feature: Freshwater reservoir; material: water | place: Czech Republic | collected 2017-05-23 | depth 30m m
TGAAGTGGTGCCCAACTTCAGCAATGTTGCTATTTCGCTCATGTTGGCATCACCTGCAATGACATGCAATCTTCGATACTTCGTCGGATCGCAGTGGGGCTCGTCGCGAGTGTTGACGATTGGTCTTTTTAGCGTTGTCTCAAGACCGATTTCCTCTTCAAAAAAATCTGCACGCTGACTAATTTGAAATGGCAATCGATCTTCACCCTTGCCGACAATCCCTCGGTGTTCGGCACCCACCTTTCCGGCACCACAATAGATTTGCCTGGTGACAAAATGCGTGGTGATTTGTTGTGCTATCTGTGCAAACGGGGTCTGACGCGAAACTAAATAATTTTCGTGGCAACCGTAACTATTGCCTTTTCCATCGGAGTTGTTTTTGTAGATAACGATTTCGGAATCTTCGGGAAGATTTCCGTTGGCTGTATGCATGCTGCTGCGGATAATCTCTTCTCCCGCGCGATCAAACAAAACCGCCTCGAGAGCATTGCGACACTCGGGCGTACTGATCTCTGGGTGTGCGTGGTCTACGTAATAACGAGCTCCATTTGTGAGCACTGTATTCACTAACTGGCTTTCATATTCAGGAAACAGATAATCATCCAGCGAATAGCCTCTTGCGTCATTGCCGGGATGTTCGTCTATGTAGTCCCAACCAACAAGATCTTCTCTACCTCTCGAATATGCATTGACAATGATTGATGATGCGGTAATTGGACTGACATCGCCACCTTTGAAGATGATCCCGTATTCCGTTTCGATGCCGCAAACTTTGGGTGTTGCCACTTAGAGATACTGCCCTGTTGCCGTTCGCTCGATTGCTTTGCCACCAAGGTCGCGACCAGCCCGAGTTTCATCTCGATCGTGTACCAGCGTGCGAATAAATACGATTCGTTCGCCCTTCTTGCCGGATATCTTGGCCCAATCATCAGGGTTTGTCGTATTCGGTAGATCTTCGTGTTCTTTGAACTCCTGATGAATGGATTCGATCAAATCCGGTAGGCAGATGCCCTTTGGTCCAGATGCGATCAGTCTCTTTATCGCAAGCTTCTTTGCGCGACGCACGATGTTTTCAATCATCGCACCAGAAGAAAAGTCTTTGAAGTACAGCACTTCTTTTTCACCATTTTGATAAGTCACTTCAAGAAAACGATTGTCCTCGCTCATTGCATACATTTCAGCGACAGCGTGATCAACCATCTCCTGCACCGCCTTCCCCACATCTCCGCTTCCCAAACTGTCAATATCGGTTTGGGCAACTGGCAGGTCATTGGTCAGATAGCGAGCGAAAATTTGTCGTGCCGCGTTGGCATCAGGTCGCTCTATCTTGATTTTTACATCTAAGCGACCAGGTCGCAGAATAGCTGGATCGATCAGATCTTCACGATTGGTAGCGCCGATGACAATGACATTTCTCAAACCTTCAACCCCATCGATCTCGGCGAGCAGCTGAGGAACGATTGTCGACTCCATGTCCGAAGAGATACCAGTTCCACGAGTACGAAACATCGAATCCATCTCATCGAAGAAAATAATTACGGGCCAACCTTCCTCACTCTTTTCTCGTGCTCGTTCGAATATCAATCGAATCTGACGTTCGGTTTCGCCCACATACTTATTGAGCAACTCAGGACCCTTGATGTTGATGAAATAGCTACGACCTTTGTCGTCTCCAGTTCGTGCAGCAACTTTGCGCGCGAGACTATTTGCAACAGCTTTGGCAATCAGTGTTTTGCCACACCCTGGAGGACCGTACAGAAGAATTCCTTTAGGCGCCGGAAGGTGATGCTCAGCAAATAGATCAGCGTGCAGGAATGGCAACTCGACGGCATCAGCTATCTGCTCGATCTGTGAATCAAGACCACCGATGTCGGAGTATGAAATATTTGGGATCTCCTGAAGAAGCAGGTGCTCAACTTCGGGTTGATCCAATTTTTCGAGGAGCAAGTTTGAACGCGAGTCGAGCCGCAACAAGTCCCCCGATCGAAGATGCATTCCGCGAATAGCGGTTCCAAGCTCGCACACACGCTCATCATCACCTCGTACAACAACGATTGCGCGAATTCCATCTTCAAGAACTTCCTTGAGGGAGACAACTTCTCCACTTGTGTCGCTGCCGCGGTCGAGCACGATATTTAATGCGTCATTGAGCATCACTTCTGCACCAAGTTCAAGATGTTCCACGTCAACATCCGTATGGGCTGTAACTCTGATCTTCCGACCGTTAGCAAGTACATCAACAGTTTGATCATCATTGATTCCAACAACTGTTCCGTAAGAGCCGGGTGCGCGTGTAAGTTTGTCGACTTCATCTCGCAACGATGCAATGTGCTCGCGGGCCTCTCGAAGCGTGTACGAAAGTTTTTCGTTCTGGCCCGTCAAACGTGCAATTTGAATCTTGAAATCGGCCAGTGACAACCCATCGGTTGAGTCCTTTTCGGCACTAGATGTCATGAGTCACCTCCCATAAATTCGCTACTTTAGAAACCGTATAGGGCAATCCTTGCCGAGAACACAACTTTTTGACAAGCGGCGTGTAATCTTGACTGCGTACCCCATGTGGTTTCACTATTCGATTTAAGAGTTACAAGCTAAAAGGAGCTAGCCAACATGAAAGTTTGGATTGATCAAGATCTTTGCACTGGAGACGGATTGTGTGAGGAAATTGCTCCTGATGTTTTCACCCTGCTCGACGATGGTTTGGCTTACGTTCGTGAGAAGGACAAGATTTTTGCAACTGCTAAGGGCAATGCCCAAGGCGCAGAAGGCATGGCTGAGTTTGCAGATAGTCAGTTAGATGGCGTTATCGAATCCGCCGAGGAATGTCCTGGCGAGTGCATCTTCATTGAGCCGTAGGCGGCTCGATTGGCATAGCGTGTCCGATAAATCGTGACACGGTAAGAAATGCAGTATGTGCAACCATGCGGTGGTCAGGTCGTACGGCCATACCTTCAATGTGCCACGAGCGATGCAATACCTCGATGGTTCGTGACTCAATCCAAGCGTCGCCCATCGACTTTCGTACTTGTACCGCCTGAGTGATACTTGGCGTGTACGCCACAAGCAAGCCGCCCGTACGCAAAACCTTCTCTGCGTGCGGAACGACATTCCAGGGTTCTGGAAGGTCGAGCACCACTCTGTCGTAATCAGAACCATCAATTCCCTCGTACGAGTCGCGGATCTCTACTGAGTAGCGTTCGAGCGCTTCTTCGCCAAGAAAAGATCGCACATTCGAGGTGGCCCGATTCGCAAAGTCTTCACGGATGTCGTAACCGGTAATTGTTGCGCCATAGCGCAACATCGTCATTGAGAGTGCTCCTGAACCAACACCGGTTTCAAACACTCTCATGCCAGGACCAATGTCGCCGATCATACAAATCGGAGCAAGATCCTTCGGGTAGATCACCTGAGCGCCTCGTGGCATCTCAAGAACAAAATCTTCAAGCGTTGGACGCAGAATCGAGTAATGCGCTCCTTTGGTTGACTTCAGTACGGTGCCTTCTTGGCTGCCGATAATGTCATTATGTTCGAGGACACCCGAATGGCTGTGAAACTGTCCGCCGTCACTCAAGGTCGCGAGATAACGCCTCTTCTTTGAGTCAAGAATCAGTACCTTCTCGCCTGCTGCAAATGCACGTGCCATCGTTAAAAACCCTTGCGCTTGGAATGAGAAATTGAAATCATCTGGTCATCTTTGAGGTGCACTCGAGCAACAACCGGTTTGCGACGATTACGCAAGAACTTCACTGCGCGCCAGACAATCTTGAGATACCACACGAGAGCTAGCGACGAATCTCTACAACGCTGCGTCGCTTGCGACCGCCTCGTCGCCCAAGTAGGTACGCAATCAGTACCACTACTCCACTTGCGATGGAAGCTGCTGCTACTAGTGATTGCTTCTTGTCGGATGCGCGACCCTGGAGATCATCTTGAAGCGACTGAAACTTCAATTCCAAATCACTCTTGGTAATGCGCGAATCGTTATCTGTCGTCACTGGGTTAACTCTCTTTATGCAAACTTGGACGCTGGATGCGCGTGAGTGAAAGCCAGATCATCACAAGAGCAAATCCGACAACGATCATGTACGGAACCCAAGTGAAACCATTTGGTTGATTGAATATCTCGGCCTGCAAGAGACGAAGTAGACCCAACAACCCAACAACTGCTCCGAACAGCAACGCAACCGACCCAACGAGCCCCCAGGCCAGCCACCTACCTACTCCACGCAGAGGATCAAGAGTTTCCTGCTTGACATAGTCGCGAACCATTTGGAACAGCTCAACAACCGAAAGTGATGAGTTACGTGCCGAGCGGGCACCAAAACGTTTATCAGTCACACATCCAGTAAACCAGCGAGAACGAGCGAATGTACTTACACGTCCTATGGGGCAATATCTGCAACGCTTGGATGCTCGGTGAATGCCCCTAAAGCGTTAGCAAGTCCATTCCATATCGGTCGATATGCGCCTTGGTTTGAAACACCAGACCCGTTGAGAATGAGAGTGAAGACGGCTGCCTTTTCTGGTGTGTACTGCACGTATCCAGATAACGCTTTTGCTCCAGTCAAGGTTCCAGTCTTGGCATGCAATCGTTCACTCGCCGATGTCTCGGCAAGCAAGTCTCGAAGTGTGCCGGTTTGGCCCGCAATAGCAAGACCTTTCCCCAATACACCAAATCCTCCATCTCGCTCAAGTACCGATGCAAGAAGAGCGCATGTGACTCTATTGCCGCGGTCCAATCCAGATCCATCTATCATGACCAATCCGTCTACCGGCAATTCGAGATCTTGCATAATTGTTTGCACTGCTTGAGTGCCAGCGATTCTCGTACCTGTCGACAAGCGTGAAAGCCCAACTTCTTTGAGTATCAACTCTGCTGTGTTGTTGTCGCTATTGGTGAGCATCTCGGCAATAACATCGCTCAGTGGTGCGGAACTAATACTTGCGATAACAGGCAGATCGGCGGAAGCTGTTCCGGTCTGAGCGGTGCCTTGCACGATGATTCCGCGTTCGTTGAGCAATCTCAAAAACTCTTGTGCCGCCGAGAGCGCTGGTTGATCAGGTTTGATTGGCGAAGAAAGCACAACTCCATCGTTCAGCATTAGTGCACCTAGCGGACCGACTTCAGTTGTCCGCACGCCAAGGCCGAGTGTTGGTGTAAATCGCTCTGTGTCATATCGACTCTCGTCTCCGACCACATTGCCCGTTACAACAGTGATGCCAGCAGCGACGATTGCGTCGACAAGCAAACCGATATTGGTTGGATGCAGCGTTGGGTAAGACTCCGTTGCCGGATAATCAATTGTAGAGAGCACAGGATCTCCCCCACCTACGAGCCAAAGATCTCCCACAATTTGATTCGATTCACTCAGACCAACAACTTTCGTTGTAAAAACAAAATCAGGACCTAGCGCTTCAATCGCCGCTGCTGCCGTAAGTAACTTCATATTGCTCGCCGGAATCAATGGCAGATTTGGTTTTATGGACGCTATTTGTTGACCCTCAACAGAGACGATGAGACAGGATTGATTGGGAAAGTTTCGAACTGTGTCGGACAGAGATCTCACGAGCCCACCTATACGGATCTCGGCTGAAACAATTGCTGGCAAACGTCGCGCGTTGAGCAAAGAAGCATTGGGAGAAAGTACTTCGATCGTCGAATCGTGAGGTGACACAGAAACCCCAATGTCATTGACAAACTTGTAGGCCAAACCAATAACGGAAGTGCCTACGAGCAATACTGTTGAGAGCAGTGTTGCGACAACTCGAACAGAACCGAGACGAACCTTGTTGTTTGCCTGCCTCATTGATTGCGATATGTCACCGCTGCTGCTTTGATTCATCGCGCGACACCGATGAAGCGCGAATATCGATACATATGGCCAAGAGCGGTTGCAGCCCGAGTACCACTGGCGTAACACAACCGTCCTGAGTCTCTTACCGTTGCCGGACCTGGGTTGAAGGGGTCGGCAACTGCTAGTTCTGTCGCCACGAAAACCGGCTTGTCATATTTGGTCGAGCACTCATCCGCGGCTTGAGCAAACCGCTCATCTTGTCTGCGGTGATACGTCACGATTCTCTCAAGCCCATGATCAGGATAGAACTGACCTTCGCTCATCATTCGAGCTTGATTGCTTTGAATGCCCAGACCAAGAAAAATCACGGCGTCTACTTGCTCGTGTGCACAGACCAGATCGAGGATGGCCGGAATCGTGTCACGTGTTTCGCCACCTGCGCAGTCGATTGGATTATTGCGGCTCCAGCGTGGAGGCAATAACTGATCCAACGAAGTAATCAGTTCTGTCGGAAGAGTGATGAGGTCAAGTACACCATCTTGTGCGATCGCATCCGATGTGACCACTCCCCATCCACCAACTGTTGTCAGCACGACAACCCGATTGCCTCTTGGCAGTGGTTGTGTCGCGAAACTCGCGGCTATATCGAAACCTTCTTCTACGGTTCGTGCTCGAGATGCGCCAGTACTGCGGCAGAGGCCATCAAAAATCTTGTCGTTGCTTGCCAATGCGCCGGTGTGACTTTGAGCAGCGCGCGAGCCAGCTGCGGTTGCACCACCTTTTACGACTACAAGAGGTTTGTGTTGTAGTGCCAATGAAAATGAATTCTCAAGGGCCTTCCCGTCATTGACGCTTTCGATGTATGCCAAACTCACACGAGTTTCATCATCGTGTGAAAACCATTCCAAATAGTCTCCAACAGATGTTTGCGCCGCATTTCCGGCAGAAATCGCTCGCGCTATACCAACCCCGGTTTGTCGTGCGTAGTTGAGGAAGCTTGAAACAAAGTTGCCACTTTGGCTGGCCACGGAAATCCCACCACTCGGCGGGTATGGACCGACGATCTGGGCGCAAAGCGATACAGGAGTGCTGACAACTCCCTGACCATTTGGTCCCGCAATCAGCATGTCGAGTTCGGCTGCGAGTTGTACGAGATCGCGCTCAGCTTGCTCGCCTGCTGAACCAGCCTCTCGATACCCTGCTGACGCAATGAAGGCCGCACGTATACCTCTCTCGGCACACTGCTTGAGCAGTTGCGGATTCGCAATTGCAGGTGTGCAAAAGAAAGCAAGATCGATCTCACCGGACGGCAAGTCACCTATATCTGCAACTGTCTGCACTCCAAGAATAATCTCGCTTTGTAAATTTGTTGCATAAACTTTTCCCGTAAATGTGTTCGACAAAATGTTATGCAAAGAAACAAAGCCAAACTTGCCCGGGTGCGAAGAAGCACCTACCACAACAATCGCCCGCGGTGAGAAAAGCGCCCGATAATGATCTGAGTTGGGTTTGAAGGTCGAAGAAGTCTCAGAGACTGTTACATCAGGATCGCGAATTTCAACAAGAGCATCAACCGCAACCAGTATTCCGTTGCGTTCCACAATCAATGGGTTGATATCCACTGACACGATCTCTGGGTGAGCATCACACGCTGCACTTAATGCAACAATCGCTCGTGCAAGCGCGTCAGTATCGACTGCGCTTTCTCCACGAAAAGATTGCAGAATCGCTTGATACTTCAAAGCGCCGATCATTCTCTGGGCCCCAGGTATATCGATAGGCATCGGAGCAAAAACCACGTCCTGGATCACCTCTGCGAAAATGCCACCCATTCCCAACATCGCTGTGTTACCAAAGGTCGGATCACGAACCATGCCGACGATGAGCTCGCGGTTCCCGTCGATCATCTTTGCGACAAGCAACTGAACGACCCCATCTTCTGGAGTCGCCAGCGCAAGCAATTGGTCGGCTGCCTGCTCGACGGCAGCACGATCTGCGAGCTTCAGGCGTACGAGTCCTCGTTCCGTTTTATGAGCAATCGCATCTCCATTGAGCTTTACAACTACTGGATAGCCCATTGCATCGGCGGCATCACCAGCCGCTTTGGGAGTTGCAACGATGGCCTCGGCAGCAAACGGGAAACCGAACGGCGCGAGCAATTCCTTCGACAAAGCCTCGGACAATGTTCGTTGACTAGACACAACTGAACACATTACTCAAGCAAGCACTAATTTGGTTCGTTATGACACGGATCTCGGCAACACGCGCATTCGTGAACGGGGCTCTCACCGGCCCATTGAGTGTGTCTTGGGATGCAACTGGACGAATCACTGCTGTTACGGCAATCCAAGTCGCAGATGCCGAGTTTGACGCGATTCTTGTCCCAGGGTTCATCGATCTACAGGTAAATGGATTCGGTTCATTCAATGTGTCTGCATCGGACGCAACTCAGTGGTCTCAGGCAGATCAATACTTGCTCCGAGCCGGAGTAACCAGTTGGTGTCCAACTCTTGTTAGCGCACCACTTCATGCAATTGACTCATCGTTAATGACGATTCAGGAGCAGATGAACGACAGAAGTACTAGAGACAGTAACGCTCGAACTTCTATCATCGGTGCTCACGTAGAGGGTCCATTTCTCGGCGAAGCCATAGGTGCGCACGTCAAAGACAGTGTCAGAGATGTCGACTTGAATTGGATTGCAGGATTATCGGACTGTGTCGCTCTCATGACCATTGGAGCCGAACAGAAGCAAGCACAAGAAGCTATTCGTCTCTTGCGCAAAAAGGGAATAGCCGTTTCCATAGGTCACACTCTTGCGTCAGAACAAGAATATTTGTCCGCAAAGATTGCCGGAGCCCAAATGGTTACGCATTTGTACAACGCGATGTCTGGAGTGCACCACCGTGATCACGGTATTGCGCTCGACGTTCTGACGGATGACGAAATCTATGCGTCAATTATTGTCGATCTCGAACACGTATCAAATCGAGCCGTGCGTTTGGCATTCAGCGCAAAGCCAGATCGCATGATCATGGTGTCCGACTCTGTTCGCTCAATTTCCGATCGAGCACCGCGTCTCAAGAACGGCACACTTGCAGGAAGCGTGCTGTCATTGGATCAGGCATTACGTAATGCGGTGTTTCAGTGCTCGGTATCACTGACCCATGCTTTAGAAAGCGTCACAAAGAACCCGGCACATGTGCTCGGGCTGAAAGATCGAGGCGAGATCAAGATTGGTATGCGAGCAGATCTTGTCCTGCTCGATGAAAATCTCGCTGTAGTCAGAACAATCAGTAACGGGCTTTTGAATAACACTCTCAACGACTAAAGTCACAATGTGCATATTGTTTCCGCTTTGTTCATTGATACGTTCGAAATGAAACAGGCACCGGGACCGTCCACTCGCATTGACATGACTGGCGTGTTCTTTTCGCTCGCGGCGCCTAGCCCAGTTCCAGTGACGATTGAGCCGCATCTCATGGCGTTGATCTATTGTCAGGCGAACGAACAAGGTTCTGGAGTATTTGAGGTGATCTTTCGGGATGGCTTTGATGAGGATTCCGAACAATTAGCTCGCAACGTCAGTCCATTCACCGTCGAACCAGGCAAATTCACGTATCGCCTCGTCAGAGGAGCCCTTGAACTGAACAAATACGGCCTGATTTTCGCTCACTGCCGGATCGACAAACAAGAATGGCACAAAGTTCCGTTGACTTTGCTCCCACCGGTCGCCTAGAAGCAACTACAGTCACCGCCGTGAATACTTCGCTTCGTCTCTCTCCAGAACTTGACCGTGAGATTATTGCGATCGCACGAGGCATTGCGATGGACGCACCGCTCAAGGCAAAAAGTGGCCATCAGGGCACAGCAATGGCTCTTGCTCCCCTCGCCCATGTGTTGTATTCCAGAATCATGCAGCACTCACCTCAGGACCCGCAGTGGCGAAATCGTGACAGGTTCATTCTCTCTGCAGGGCACGCATCGATCTTGCAATATGCAATGTTATTTCTGAATGGTTATGGACTCGAGTTGGCCGATCTGCAAACGTTTCGACAATTTGAATCGCTTACTCCTGGACATCCCGAGGCTGGGCACACTGCAGGTGTCGAGGTAACTACAGGTCCTCTTGGGCAAGGTTTCGCTAATGCTGTTGGTATGGCGATTGCGGAACGTAATCTTCGCGCACGCTTTGGGTCTGAGTTAATGGATCATCACACATTTGTCATTGCCGGTGACGGTTGCTTGATGGAAGGTGTGAGCCATGAAGCCGCTTCACTTGCCGGACACCTTGGCCTCGATCGACTGATATGCATTTATGACGACAACAAGATCACGATTGACGGCAGTACGTCATTGACTTGCTCAGACGACGTGGCTTCGCGGTTTACGTCTTATGGCTGGAATGTTGTGCAACTCGGAGAGATTGGCGAAGATGTAGATGCGCTTGAAACCGCTCTACTCAAAGCAAAACAGCATCGCGGTGCGCCGACTATTTGTATCTTGCAAACCCACATCGGATTTCCATCTCCTGATTTCACTGATAGTCATGAAGCGCACGGCAATCCATTTCTCGCTGAACACGTTGAGCGCACGAAGGCGGTTCTCAACATTCCAAACGAACCTTTCTGGGCTCCTACCGCAACTGTCGCTGCTTCTCGAGAATTTGCGAAAAATCGATCAGAGCATCTGGTTGCAACATACAAATCATTAGCGACAAATTCGGAATTCGAAGCGTGCTGGAAGCCATTGAAGAGCGCTCAATGGAATGCCAAATCGCTAACGTTCGAACCAGAGTCAACTCTTGCCACACGTCAAGCGATGCCCATGGCAATTAGCGCAAGTTTGAGTGAGCTACCAGGTCTGATGCTTGGGTCGGCTGACCTCACTGGCAATACCGGCGTCAAGATCGGTGCACTCAATGCGCAGTCGGCACAAAATCCGCAAGGTCAGCAGATCTATTTTGGAATTCGTGAACATGCGATGGCGGCAGCAATGGTCGGAATGGCTTTGCACGGTGGAGTTCTGCCAGTTGGAGGTACGTTCTTTGTTTTCGCCGATTACATGCGTCCGTCAATTCGATTGGCTGCTTTGTCACGAGCTAAAGCCATTTTTGTGTTTTCGCATGATTCCGTAGGTGTTGGCGAAGATGGACCGACGCATCAACCAGTTGAACATCTCGCTTCGTTACGAATTATCCCCGATCTCCATGTGGTCAGACCTGCAGATTCGAATGAAACAGCTCAGGCGTGGCGTGATGCTGTGGATCATGACGGTCCTACCGCATTGATTTTGAGTCGACAGTCCCTGCCGATAACCACAGATGGTTCGGCGATTACGACAGGTGCTGGTGTGATACGTCGCGGTTCTGATGCAACCCAGATTGTGATCGTCGGTACAGGTAGCGAAGTATCGCTATGCGTCCAAGCCGCAATTGAGTTGGAACAGTCCGGCATCACGTCTCAGGTTGTGAGCATGCCTTCATGGGATCGATTCGAAACCATGTCCGCCGAATTTAAGTCGACAATCTTCCCGCGCGGTGTTCCAGTGTTATCCGTAGAAGCTGGCAGCACATTCGGATGGGCAAAGTATGCCGACCAATCGGTTGGAATCGATCGCTTTGGTGCGAGTGCGCCAGGCAACGTTGTGATGCAAAAACTCGGATTGAGCGTTCAGCGTGTAGTTGATTGCGCGATCGAGTTGATTGCATCTGATAAACAAGGCTGATGACAACTTCTCGCCTTGTGCGATTATTTGATGAGTGTGGACAAAGTCCGTGGCTCGACAATCTCAAGCGCGACTACATTTCGAGTGGTTCACTACAGGCAATACTCGACACCGGTATTCGTGGACTGACCTCGAATCCGACCATATTTCAAAAAGCCATTCAGGGTTCCGCTGATTACGACGATCAGTTTCAACAGTTAGTGGCGCTGAAATATTCACCAATCGACAGTTATTGGGAGCTTGTCATCAAGGATATTCAGGATTCTCTCGATGTATTTCAACCGCTTTATGAGTCTTCCAACCGATCCGATGGTTTCGTGAGTGTTGAAGTAGATCCAAACCTTGCTCACGATACGGCTGCCACAGAATTGGCGGCCCGCAAACTTGATGAACGCGTCAATCGCGACAACGTCATGATTAAGATCCCAGCGACCCAAGAAGGTATTCCCGTTATTCGCACGATGATTAGCGAAGGTCGCAATGTCAATGTCACGCTAATTTTCAGTCTTGATCGTTATCAAGAGGTCATGGATGCCTACATAGATGGCCTCGAGATTCTGAGCGCGAAATCTGCTAATTCGCTTTCAGGAGTATCAAGCGTTGCCAGTTTCTTTATTTCACGGGTAGACACCGAGATCGATAAGCGCCTTTCGGCGATTGGCACAGATGAAGCGCTAACGCTTTGCGGGACTGCAGCTATCTCCCAGGCCAAACTCGCCTACAAGCTTTTCTCACAAACGTTCTCTGGTCCGCGATGGGCGGCGCTGGTACGACGTGGCGCACGAGTGCAGCGCCCTCTGTGGGCCTCAACATCTACCAAAAATCCGTCCTACTCCGACACGTTGTATGTAGATCAACTGATTGGTGCCAACACGGTCAATACTTTGCCCGACAATACGATGTTGGCTTTCAATGATCACGGCACACCAAGTTCAACCATTGAAACCGAAGTGGATCTCGCCCATGCTCGCTGGAATGCTTTGTCGCGCCTGGGTATCGATGTCTCTATCGTGGCGAACCAACTCGAAACTGAGGGTGTACGTTCATTCCAGCAAAGTTTCACAGAGCTTATTGCCGCACTTGATGTGAAAGCGCAAACATTACGCAAATGACAAGTTTGGTTGATCTACAAAAGGCCATTTCAGACCTTGTCGATGAATTTGGCTCGATACATAACACCGAGTATGTAATGCAACTCATAGCGACCAGTCTCGAACTTGGCTCAGATAAGACATCGACACTCGATCTCAAAATTGCATCTTCGGCACTCAAAGAGATGCGTGAAGCTTTTGCAATGTTTCAGCCGTTTACGCAGAGACGAAAAGTGACGATTTTTGGCTCAGCAAGAACGCAGAAGGATGACCCCTTGTACGCGTACACACAACAGGTTGCCAAGAGTCTCGCTGATCAAGGTTGGATGGTCGTTACGGGTGCTGGTCCTGGGATTATGGAAGCCGGTATGGAAGGCGCAGGAAGAGAGCGTTCTATAGGCGTGTCAATTCGGTTGCCGTTCGAGTCTTCTGCGAACTCGATCATCGCGGGCGATGAGAAGTATGTTTCGATGCGCTACTTCTTCACTCGTAAATTGATGCTTGTCAAGGAGTCTCAAGCTTTTTTATGTTTACCAGGCGGTTTTGGCACACTCGATGAAACTTTTGAATTGCTCACTCTTACGCAAACTGGTAAGGGTGTACCCGTACCCATCGTGTTGCTTGATCTTCCGGGTGATCGATTTTGGCATTCAATCGATGACTTAATCCGGAACCAGTTACTTGTACGTGGTCTGGTTTCACAAGAAGACCTTGCTCTGTACCGAGTTTGCGACAGCATCTCTGACGCGACCTCTGAAATACAGAACTTTTATCGCAATTATCACTCAATTCGCTACATCGGTAAGCACCTCATCATGCGTCTCAACAATGAAATTACAGCATCGATGATTCAGGTACTCAATGAAAGATTTAGCCACCTGTGTCGCTCAGGTGAATTTGAAGTTGTCCAGCCGCATTCAGCCGAAAAATCCGAAAATGATCACGTCGATAAGTACAGATTACGTTTTGATCCAAACCGCAGCGATGCAGGTGGTTTGCGCGATTTAATCAATTTCCTAAATCAAGGCGCGTAAGCACGCCTATCGCCTTTTCAATTGCACGGCGAGCCATTGTGAGCTGACGTTCGGTTTCCGGTCGTTTCACTGCACCATCTCGGTGTGCCGACTTAAGCGCATCGAGGGCCTTATCGGCAATCTCCTCTGAGATTGATTCAAGCCTAGAGAGAATGTCGCTCATTGATTCGTCCTGCGATGCTGGCATGCATCAATTATGACAGTTCGCGAGACCCTCCATTCATCATCTTCTCAATTTCTTGATCAATTGTTCTCAATTGACGTGCGATGGACGGTTCTATCGTCTAGCGTCACAACCTATGTCACGACCAGAAGAACTTCATGAGTGGATTAGCTTCACCGACCCAGATGCCGAGCAAACATGGATGATCGATTCAACGTTCATGCTTTCAAATTGGTCATGCATCTATGGTTCTGGTTGCAAAGGTGTGCTTGATGATGATGCGACCAAATTGCAACAAGGTTGTTGCAGCTATGGCGCCCACTTCATTGACAAAAAAGATTTAGCATCGGTCAAGAAGTCTGTGAAACGTCTCAAGCCAGAGCATTGGCAGAAGCACGAAAAAGGTGCGAACAATCGTTGGCTGATCAAGAATCGTGATGGTTCAGATGCAACTCGACGCGTAAATGACGCCTGCATCTTCCACAATGACCCAGGTTTCGAAGGCGGAATGGGCTGTGCTTTTCATATTGCCGCACTCGAAGTTGGTGAGCGGCCAATGGATTGGAAGCCAGACGTTTGTTGGCAGGTTCCTCTGCGGTTGGACGAGCACACGGAGGACGATGGACACGTCATTTCCCACTTGCGTGAGTGGAAACGTCGCGACTGGGGTGAAGGTGGCATTGAATTCCATTGGTGGTGCACAGATGATCCAGCAGCTTTTGTTGGCAAAGACCCTGTCTACAAGTACCTCAAAGACGAGATCACGGAACTTATCGGTTCAAAGACCTACAAGACTCTTGTCAAGCTGCTCGAAGAGAAGCGCACCACTCCTCGACCGCATCCTCAGGTTTCGCTGAAGAACCCAACGCGCAAACCAGCAAAAAAATAATTGTTTACTGCTGATTTTTACAGTTGTAACTAGTTCGAATTGCGCTTGGTGTACTTGCGACGGTCTTCGATCGTCAAGTATTTTTTGCGAATACGCACGTTGAGTGGTGTCACTTCAACCAGCTCGTCATCGGCAATCCATTCGATTGCAGTCTCGAGCGTGTGAGTTACCGGCGTAGCGAGTTTGATGCCTTCATCATGGCTGTGTGTACGAATGTTGTTCTTTTCTTTCGCACGAACAGCATTGACGACCATCTCTTCTTCGCGTGCGTTCTCTCCAACAACCATTCCTTCGTAGAGTTCGTCTCCTGGTGAGATACAAAGAGTGCCTCGCTGCTCAAGATTGTCGAGTGCGTATGCAGTGGCCGGACCCATGCGGTCAGACACCATTGCTCCACCGAGACGATGTGGCAGCTCTCCTGCCCAAGGCATCCATCCTGCAAGGCTCTGATGCAACAGGGCTGTTCCGCGAGTAACTGTCAACAACAGTGACCTAAAACCGATCAGGCCGCGTGAAGGTGCTTCAAAATAGACAATTGTTCTGTTGGCATCTCCAGGACGCAAATCGGTGATCCGACCTTTGCGGGGGGCGAGCGCCTGCGTAACTGCACCTACATACTCGTCTGGAACGTCACAAGTACCCGACTCAAGAGGCTCATGCTTCTTGCCATTGATCTCTCGAGTAATAACTTCTGGGCGACTTACTTGCAATTCGTAACCCTCGCGACGCATGTTTTCGATCAACACAGCCAGCTGCAACTCGCCACGGCCAGCAACTTCCATCACGTCGGTTGACTCGGTGTTAGCAATCTTGATTGACACGTTGCCGAGAATTTCCTTTTGCAAGCGATCGCGCAAGTGGCGACTCGTGAGGTATTTGCCATCTTTGCCAGCGAAAGGTGAAGTATTGACACCAAAGCTCATGCGAAGAACTGGCTCGTCTACTTCTAGACGCAAAAGCGGAACAGGATTGTCTATAGCTGCAATAGTGTCGCCAACTTCAACTTCATCGATGCCGCTCATAATGAACAAGTCACCTGCAATGACTTCGGCAACATCCACGCGGTCAATACCGTGGAACGCCATCAAACCACTGAGCTTGCGCTTCAGCACTGGTGCTGGGTTGTCGTCAGTTGGCTTCTGACAGAGTGAAACTTGATCTCCCTTGCGCATCACTCCAGAAATTACGCGACCGATAGCGAGTCGACCCAGGTAGTCGGATGCATCCAAGTTGGTCACCATTGCTTGTAGTGGCGCACTCATGTCATTCTGTGGTGCAGGAATATGTTCGACGATTGCATCAATCAACGGTGATAAGTCACCATCTGGCGATGGCATTCCAATTCCTGCCATTGCGAGGCTGTCTCGGGCAACTGCTGAAAACACTGGAAACGACAAGTGATGATCCGCATGCGCGAGATCCAAGAACAACTGCTCTACTTCGTGCAGAACTTCTTCTGGACGGGCGTCTTGGCGATCAACTTTGTTAATCACCAAAATTACGGGCAGGTCCAAAGCCAGAGCCTTGGAAAGAACATAACGGGTCTGTGGCAATGGACCCTCTGCAGCGTCCACAAGCAACAAGATGCCGTCGACCATTGCAAGCGCGCGCTCTACTTCTCCACCGAAGTCAGCGTGACCAGGAGTATCGACCAAGTTGATCTTGGTGCCCTTCCACTCAATCTGTGCTGCTTTAGCCAAAATGGTGATTCCACGCTCGCGCTCTTGGTCATCATTATCCATTACGCGGTCAATGACTGCCGAGTGAGCAGCAAATGTGCCGGCCGAACGCAAAAGTGCGTCCAACAAAGTGGTTTTGCCGTGGTCAACGTGTGCAACGAGCGCAATATTGCGCAACTTCTCTGGTGTTTGAGTCATGATCTTTCTTGATTTTTATGGGGGGATCTGAGGTGTGCTGGAGGAGCAGCGTTATTTAGTTTTCTTCCTCATCGCTTTCTTCATCATCTTCATCGAAGCGCACACCGTATTTCTCGGCAATTGCTGCGTATTGATCTTCTTCGGTCTGTGCTTCTTTGCTACGTCCGCCAAGCCCAAGATCACTTGCGCTAGGACCGGATTGCTTTAATTTGCGCGCTTCTTCGAAGCGACGATGACGACCCTTCTTCACGGTAGGGCTCCGAACCTTGATCGGGTGGCTACCGCTGGGGCAACCACTTAGTGGATAAACATCGCTGTAAATCTTAGCGTGATAAGCCCGTATTTTGTGGCTTTTGGATCAGATTGTCTGATTATTGGTTGGCAACAGCCTCAATCTGCCATGTCCGTTAAAACTCAGTCCAGCCTCACCAGACAGGATGCGCTCGATGTCTTTGCCAACTATTTCCGCTCGCCAGCCAACGCTGAGACGTCCCTGAGGTGACTTTCGCAGTAGCGACAAAATGTCGTTACGTGTGCCAAGCAGTGTTGCATCAATGTGGTGGGTTCTGGCAAGTTCACTCATCCACGCAGTGATTAACCCAACTGCCGGACGCAGTTCCTTGTCGACATCATCGTTGTCGATCTGTGGCAGCGAAACGACTACACCCTGTCCACGTTCAACCGCCGCAAGTATCTCGCGACCAACGTCTCCACCAATCTGGCGCTGCTCTACTCCCCTTGCCTTGAGCAATTCATCCGCTGACGTAGGCATGATCTGTGCAATACCCAAAATTGCCATATCGGACAGAACTCGACGTGGAGGAATATCAGCCGCCATAGCTTTACGCTCGCGCCACTCACACACTGCCTGGGCAACTCCACGCGCTTGACCCTTGAGTGCACGTGCTTCTTTCACGCGCAACCAAGCATCAGCCGGTTCAGCCGGTCCAGCAGGTTTCAATCGCAACTCTTCGCAGGCTTCGTACACCCAATTCAATCGTTCCAATTCGTTTAAACGCTTCTCAAGATTGTCTTGGATTTCAAAAAGATGTTCAACATCTGTGGCCGCATAAGTTTTTTGATCTGGGGTCAACGGACGTCTTAGCCAATCTGTGAGTCGGTCGCCTTTGCTGATGCTGAATTTCAACTCGCTCAAAATAAGCGATGACAATGACGGCGTAGACATGCCAATAAAGCCCGCAGCTATTTGTGTGTCAAATATTCGTTGAGGAGCGGAACCACAAGCATGGTTGAGCACTTCAAGATCCTGCTGCGCAGCGTGCAACACACATAGTGAATTTGACGCAAAGAGATCTGTAAACAGCGCGAGCGTTACTGCTGTCGGATCTATCAAAAAAATCTTGCTGTTGTGCTTGATCTGAATCAGCGCCAATTGCGGAAAATATGTGCGCTCTCGATGAAACTCGGTGTCTAATGCATATCGATCACAACCTGCCATCGCTTCCAAAAGCGACAACAAATCACTATCTGAGTCAATCCAAGAAATATTCATGTTGGCGAATGCTGCGTGATGCCGATAGTTATTGCTGTGAGCCGAGATCGACGGGGTTCCCTAGAGCGATCCAACCAGAAGTGCCACCGATGACATTGACGACATTCGTAATGCCCTGATCGTGCAAATACTCACAGGCGCGCAGGCTGCGGCCTCCAGCTTGACAGATGACAAACACATCAACATCTGAACGGAAGATCTCCAGGCTTTCGGGCACTGTTCCTAGCGCAACATGCTGAGCGTCCGGTACATGACCAGATACAAATTCGTCTGCTTCTCGCACATCAATCAACTGAGCGCCATTCGCGAGGGCCAGCTTCAACTCATCAATCGTTATTTCTCGTACTGACACGAACAACCCTTTCGTCGCTGGTGCTAAATCGTACCTTGATCGGGCAAATCTGTAAGCGCATTAATATTGCGAACAGAAGCAGCATCAAATGCCACCCTCTCAATGTGTAGCCCTTCGACAGCGCCGTGAACCGACCGAACTCCTCGCTCGTATTCACTGAGCAAAACTGGCAAACATGTTGATTTCTTCCAGATTGAGAGGAGCCAATGGGCATGAGCCTCATCAGAATCATCCACTGCCACCACAACATCGGCGGGCGTCGCCTCCATTCGATCTTGCAGAGCAAGAAAACCACTCGATGTAAAAAACGGCGTATCGTTCGGCGAAAAGACAAAGTAATCGCTTATCGTATTTTCCATCGCATCAATGATCGCTGCGAGCGGGCCGTCACCTTCTCGTGGGCCAGAATAAAATTCCAAGCGTGTTTCTAAAACAGTTTGTGCATCGGCGCCGATGAGTCGCACCTCAGTGCCAAAAGCCGCCTGCAAATTGTTGGCCACCACAAGCACCATGTGTTGACCACCGAATAATGCAAGAGATTTGTTCGTACCAAAACGAGAACTTTTTCCGCCGGCAAGAACGAAACAACAATATGAGTTGATCACCTCATCGATATTAGAAGGTGTGCGATGGATCGAGTTGCAATAAGAATTGCTCGCAACGATCGGCTTCTGCGTTGTCTCCTATCAATCGAGACGTTTTAGCAAGACCTTGTAGGCACTTCAAAAATCCTCTATTTGGAAGATGCGACCAGCGAACATAACCAGATCCCTTCCAACCATTACCGCGCAGAGCGTCAAGACCACGGTGGTAACCCACTCGATAAGCCATGTATGAATCCATCGTGTCGCGTCCTAACGCACCCATCCATGCCCAACCTTCAAGGTAAGTGGGGTTTGCTGCGACCAACTGCACGACAGCCGAACGGCGATCTCGATCGCATTGATTCAATGCTGAATCGAGTGCAGCAGTCAACTGTGTGTCGACTTCTGGCAAACGCATGTCGGCTGGACCAACTCCTGACAAATTCACGTTTGCGCTCATATGTTCAGCATAGGGTCGCACTCATGGCAGAATATGTGGATGAATTTATTTAACTTGAATGCAGAACTGGCTAAAAATCTTTCAGTAGGCGCAATAGTTTCGTCTGTCGTCATATTGCTCGTTGTGCTGAAGTTTGTGTCTTCGCTAGTTACAAAACTGCTACTCGTGGGCATATGTATTGTTGTCGGATATCTAGGTTTTACCCAACGAGACAGCCTCATCGCTTGCATCGAGGTTGTCACCGCCCAAGCCGAAAGTGGTCAGCCGATTGAAACCACCTGCAAGCTCCTCGGTCAAAATGTTCGCGTTCAACTTCCTTCGCTACCATCTCAGGGATGACCGACACAGCAATTCTCGCCACGCTGATGGCGCAGTTAGATGCCTCTCCTACTGCACATCACGTTGTTGAGTGGTGGCGGATACGACTAAGAGAAGCGGGTTTCACGGATTGCTCTTCCACTGATCAATTGGCAATAGAACGTGGGTTCGTAACAAGAGGTGGAGCAATTGTCGCTTGGCGGTCGTCTCAAGACATGTTGAAAACCGGCTTTCGCATTGTTGGAGCACACACCGACTCACCTGGTTTGCACATCAAGCCACAACCGAACAAGAAACATGCAAACATGGGTCTGCTTGGCGTCGAGGTATACGGAGGCCCGCTGCTCAACTCGTGGCTCGACCGCGATTTAGGAATTGCTGGTCATGTCGTGTTGAAGGATGGCACATCCAAACTCTTCTCGAGCAATACAGCTGCTGCACGAATTTCGCAGTTGGCAATTCATTTAGACAGAGATGTCAACGACAAGGGACTCGTGCTCGACCGACATCAGCACCTCAATGCACTGTGGTTCACATCGGAAAATCATGCCGATTTCGATCAGTGGATTGCCGAAAAATGTGGCATAAACCTGTCTCAAATAGTTGCTAGTTCGTGTCAATTGTTTGATGTCCAACCGGCGTCAATCGTTGGCGCAGATCAATCGTTGCTCGCATCTGCTCGACTTGATAATCAGGCTTCATGTTGGGCCGCGATGACCGCATTGTTTGAGCAAACCACAACGACGTCACCGAGTGTCGTGGCGCTCTTTGATCATGAGGAAGTTGGATCGTCCTCAACGACAGGAGCTGCTGGACCGCTACTTGAGCACGTACTCGAACGACTTTGCCTGCACGCAGAACTCTCCCGACAAGACTTCATCAACGTATTGGCTAAATCACATTGCATTTCTGCCGATAACGCGCACGCTGTTCACCACAACTACCCCGAGAGACACGATACAAACCATTCGCCGTTGATCAATAAAGGCGTAGTCATCAAGTCCAATGTCGCACAACGTTATGCGACGAGTTCCACGTCTATTGCTCCATTTATTGACGCCTGCGATCGAGCTCAAGTGCCTGTGCAGTATTTCGCTTCTCGCAACAACATTGCGTGCGGCTCAACAATCGGCCCTATTACGGCCACCCGATTGGGAATAGACACAATCGACGTGGGAATACCTCAGTTGTCTATGCACTCTGCTCGCGAAGTGTGCGGAACGAAAGATCCGCTATTTCTGCGAGATGCACTGAGTGCGTACTTTGCTCGCTAGTCGAGTAGTTGGAATGCTTGATCGAACACTGCTTGCAGCGACTTCTGTAGCTCAAGAGTAAATTCGCTCATCAGTTCCCGGCTAGCACGTGCTCCGTGTAAGTCTTTTGGATAAATCGCATCACCAACTACGGCTACACATTTGCGTGGTCTTGGCAACTTTGTACCCGGTGGCCAAATTTCTTCAGAGCCGGCGATGCCAACGGGGATAATTGGCACACCAGTCTTGTAAGCAATGAATGCAGCGCCATCAAATAACGGTTCAATAATTCGACCGCGATGTCGAGTGCCTTCTGGGAAAAGCACGAGAGGGTCTCCACGTTCCAACACTGCAATGCAACGCTTCAGTGCTTCGAGATCGGCAGAACCACGAGTAACCGGAAAGCTGCCCAACGCTGTAAGCAATGATCCAATCGGTTTGAACTTCCACATTGAATCCTTACCCATGTACATCAACCGACGTCTCGTAGTTGCCGCGGCAACCGGAATATCGAGCGTCGATCGATGGCTGGGAGCCAAAATAAACGTTCCCGTTTTAGGAATTTTATGGGCATCGACTATTCGAAGTCGCAGATACACACGACAGATGGTTACGACTATGCCCCGGACAGTTCCATAAAAAAGTCGGTTCCCAAAAGATTGTCCTGCAAGTTTTGTTGTCACCTCAGCCACGAAACACCTCAGCAATCTGTTTCACCACATCATCAATGGATCGGTTGCTCGTATCAACCAGTATTGAATTTACAGATTCGCGCAAAGGACTATCAGTTCGAGTCGAATCTTTATGATCACGTTCGGCAATATCACGAGCAATCTGATCTACATCACCACCGATTTGAGCAACACGTCGCTGTGCACGAACGAGCGGACTCGCTGTCAAAAACACCTTCAACCTTGCGTCCGGAAACACAACCGTTGCAATGTCGCGTCCTTCAACAACGCCACCACCTCTTTCTTGCACCCAGCTTCTCTGACGTTCACGAAGTTCGCGACGAACTTCCGAATTTGCAGCGACAGAGCTCACTGCTCGTGTAACCGCTTCCCCACGTATGTCCAATGTTGCGTCGACTCCGTCTACGAACAGTGCATCGTCGGAAATATCCAAAATAGTTGAAACCGCCAGATGCGCAACTGCTGAGTCGTCGGTTGGATCGACACCGCTACGAAGCGCGGCACACGTGATACCCCTATACATGGCACCGGTGTCGAGATAAGGAAGGTTCAAAACGCGAGCTAATTGCCTTGAAATTGTTGACTTCCCTGCTCCTGCTGGTCCATCGATTGCAACCACATTGACGCTCGGTGTCATTACCAACTGGTGTCCCGAGCGCGACCTTCTTCGTATCCAGAAGCGCTTTGAATTCCCACCACAGCGCGTTCCGCAAACTCGGGTATCGATCGAGCACCCGCATAGGTGCACGATGAACGAACACCGGCGACGATTTGGTCGATGATGTCTTCAACGCTCGGTCGTTCGGGGTCGAGATACATTCGTGATGTACTGATCCCCTCTTCGAACAACTCTTTTCGTGCACGATCAAGTGCTGTCTCGCTGCGAGTGCGGTTTCGTACAGCACGATTTGACGCCATACCAAAACTCTCTTTGAAGAGACGTCCATCAGAATCTCGCAGCGTGTCGGCAGCGCTCTCGTACGTGCCCGCAAGCAGAGAACCAAACATCACATTAGAAGCACCAGCTGCAAGTCCCAAGGCGACATCTCGCGGATAGCGCACTCCTCCATCGGCCCAAATGTGTTTTCCGAGACGGGTTGATTCAGCAGAACATTCGAGGACTGCGGAGAACTGCGGACGACCAACACCGGTCATCATTCGTGTTGTGCACATTGCACCAGGTCCAACTCCAACTTTGATGATGTCGGCGCCTGCTTCAATGAGTTGTCGAGTGCCCGCAGCTGTCACTACGTTTCCAGCAACTACAGGCAAA
>CAFBMJ010000018.1_pt1 | contig 16651 bp, 15 predicted proteins | sample 7268701 | NCBI WGS metagenome assembly CAFBMJ01 (sample SAMEA6814063, study PRJEB35770) | uncultured Acidimicrobium sp. | biome: Freshwater; feature: Freshwater reservoir; material: water | place: Czech Republic | collected 2017-05-23 | depth 30m m
AATTCCCAATTGGCGCTCTGCTTCTGCTTCGGCGGGCAGACCATGACAATCCCAACCGAAACGGCGCTCAACTCGCTTGCCCTGCATCGTCTGATAACGAGGAACCGCATCTTTTACAAACCCAGTGAGAAGGTGACCGTAGTGCGGTAACCCGTTGGCAAACGGTGGTCCGTCATAAAACACATATTCGTTTGCACCGTTGGTGCCGGCATCGCGCTGATCTATGGAAGCTTGAAAAGTGCCGTCAGAAGCCCAGAAAGCGAGCGTCTCGTTTTCGACTGCCGGAAAGTTCGGTTGAGGATCAACCTTTGGATAAGTCACGGTGCGTCATTGTAAAGGCAAATGCGTGCTACTGGCTTGATGCCTAGCAGCGAAGCAACAAGCCTTGTACGACGATCTGCAAAAACAGCAACACCACAAGGGGCGAAAGATCAAGTGGCCCTGCAAGGGGCAATGCTCGCCTCACCGGCAAAAGCACAGGATCGGTCAACATCATTACAACCCGCACAACTTGGCCAAGAGGACCGTTTGGGTTAGCAGGAAACCACGAAAGAATCACTCTTCCGATAATGAGGTACGTGTAGAGACCTACAAGAGAGCAAAGAATTTCAGTCACGAATAACGCGCGTGCCACGAGGTGTCAACAAGAAGACACCCGGTGCAATCTTTTCCATCTTGCCTTCGATTCCGTACGTAACTCCGCTTGCAAAATCAATCAGTCGACGCGCAATTTCGGAATCTGCAGCGCCGATATTCATCGCAACTGGCTGACCGGACCTGAGCAAGTCTGCAATCTCTTTTGCTTGGTCGTAACGAGTTGGGCGAATCGCAACTGGCTCTGCAGTTGTTTGCGTGAGCTTGCGCACTGTGCCACCTGTACTTGATCCACTTGGTCGCAATTGCACACTTGAGTCATCGCGTTGTGCCTGCGCGCGCACTGTAGTTGGTCGTGCTGCAGTTCGTGGGCGTGGCGCCTCTTCGTACTCATCTTCAATTTCATCTTCGTAATCATCGACATATTGCTGAGGCTGCGGGCGTCGTACTGCCCCACCACCGCGCGTATTGCGAGCGGCAGGACGCTCGACCGCTATCGAAGCGTCGTAGTCGTCATAGGCGTCATCTGGGCCAAGACCCAAATAGTCCATCGCTCGTCGAAACATTGACATTAGAAAGAGGTTACAACACCCAACTACATCGAACGTGGACGTTCGCCGAAAAGCGCTGTTCCGACCCGCACCAGTGTGGAGCCTTCCTCAACCGCGATTTCGACATCGGCCGTCATGCCCATCGACAGCTGTTGGACCCCTAAATCCGCAGCCATCTGGCTGAGCAATCGAAAAGCGGCGCGAGTCTTCACTACGTCCATATCGGTCGGGCCAACCGTCATCAGACCCGTCACGTCCAGCCCGCCTTGACGCGCCTGATCCACAAGGGCTTTCGCCTCGGATGGATCACATCCGCCCTTGTCGCTTTCGCTCGTCGTGTTGACCTGCAAGAGCATTTCACATCGCCCGTTTGTCGCCCGTCCTGCATGGCGCTTGACAAGCTCTGTCACAACCGATGCCCTATCCACCGACTGCCACACATCCACAACATCAAACAGTGACTTGATTTTGTTGGTTTGTAATTGCCCGATGAAATGGATCGGCAATCGATCGGTACGGTCCATCTGCTGAGATTTGGCGATCAATTCCTGGGCATAGTTTTCGCCAACAGCCTCACAACCCGCAAACTTTGCGTCACTCCACGCATCGACGCCAAACGTTTTTGTAACGGCAACGATGCCAACCCCGACCCCACCTGCGCGCGTTATTCGATCGCGTAGTTCGGCAACGCGAGATGCCACAAGCGTCTGATTCATAAGATGCCGAGAGTGATGCTGCTGGCGAATGCGCCAACCATCGGACGTGTTACTTCAAGAAGTCTGGAACGTCAAAGCCATCGGATGAATCACGCAATGGATCTTCGCCGGTACCAAACAGTTCTTTGATCCGACTTCCACGTGGTTCGCCACGCGTATCGGCACGGCCATCACCTCTCGACGACCGCGACAAACCAGCGTCCGAACGATCGAAGCCTGCAGCAATCACCGTCACTTGCACTTCATCTTCAAGCTCGTCATTGATCACGGTACCGAAAATGATGTTTGCGTCTTGATGTGCCACTGCGTGCACAATCTCTGCTGCAGCATTTAGCTCGAACAGGCCCATGTCTGAAGGGCCCGTAATGTTGAGCAAAATACCGCGTGCGCCTTCAATTGACGACTCAAGTAGAGGTGAGTTAATAGCGGCTGTTGCGGCCGCAATTGCACGATTATCGCCCTTTGCCTTGCCAGTACCCATGAGAGCAGTACCCGCATTCGTCAAAATCATTTTGACGTCTGCAAAGTCGGTGTTAATCAGACCTGGTGTTGTGATCAAGTTGGTGATACCAGCGACACCTTGCAACAGCACTTCATCAGCGCGCTTAAACGCATCGAGCAGACTCGTCTTTTCTGTAGCGACCGACAAGAGACGCTCGTTCGGAATAATGATCAAGGTGTCAACCTTGTCGCGCAACTTCGCAATGCCGGCTTCGGCTTGCATCGCGCGACGGCGACCTTCAAAACCAAACGGACGAGTCACAATGCCAACTGTCAATGCACCAGCAGCACGAGCGATCTCAGCAATGATTGGGGCTGCACCAGTACCGGTACCACCACCTTCGCCGGCGGTGATGAACACCATGTCCGCACCGCTAACAATTTCTTCGATGTCGCTGCGACTTGCTTCGGCTGCATCTTGACCAATTGCCGGATCACTGCCAGCTCCGAGACCACGCGTAATTTCGCGACCAATGTCAATTTTGAAATCTGCATCACTCATCAACAACGCCTGTGCGTCGGTGTTTACTGCCACAAATTCGACGCCCCTCAAATTGGAGTCGATCATGCGATTAATTGCATTAACGCCCGCCCCGCCCACTCCGATTACCTTGATAACCGCCAAAAAATTTTGTGGTGCACCAGCCATTGTGTATTCCTCCTACGAAGCACTTGCGACAATGGTTTTGACTCTGTCACAAACGCCGGTTCCTATGTTGGGTACAGGCTAGTTGATCGTTCAGGCTCGCTGTGATCAGGACTGGACTACTGGAGTCCCCGTGGATACGTCGATGCTGACGATTGAGTTGACATCTTGGCGGCGCAATAGGACCACGACATTGACGAGTTTGTTGCGCATATCTACGGGAGCCCCAAAGTTGATCACCGTGCCAGTTTTGAGGGTCATTGTGATTTCTTCAGTGCCAGCAACGCCTAAATGCTTGACCATAGGCGCAAGTTCGCTTGGCAGCGACATCGCCAATTGACCTGCCGCCCTATACGCAGCGGCCGAATTTGCCCCAGCGGTCAAGTTCGGACCGGTTCCTTCGATCCACAAGTACTCCGTTGGTCGCCCCTCCACCACACTGAGCACTAAACCGTCTTCGTCAATAACACGCGCTCGATTATCGACGCCTAAAAACCATGCAACAGGAACTCTCTCATTGATCTGAATCAATACGCGACTTGGGAGACTCGTCGTAATACGAGCAGATTTAATCCATGGGTCGCTTTCAAGTCGCTCGCTTGCAGTTTTGGTATCGACAGTCAGTACTGACTTGCCCTTCAGTGACTCAGAAACACTTCTCACCAAAGCAGCGTCTGCATATTTTGCACCTTCAACTTGCACTGTTCTTACCGCAACGATCGGCGACGCCAACACAATCAGTGCAATTCCAATTACGAGCACAACACCGAGACCGGTCATCACGAGACGCTTGCGTTTGTTGCCGCCAGCGATGGTGCTTGTGAGAGTGCCCAACAACTGGCGCGATCGAGGTTTATCGCTCCATTGAGTGCCAACAATTATTTCTGCATCGAGGTCTTGCGCAACATCATCATCGGTGATCAATACGCGAACTGATGTTGGTGCTTGGTGCACAGACTGAGATGCAGTGTCCGATGGAAAATCGCTTTCCGATGGCTGACGAAAGTCTTCGTCCACAATGACAACTCGACTTGGCGCAGTAACCGACTCAGTTACTGGTGCTTCAACAGGCAGAGTTACTTCTCGGGTTTTGATGTCGGTTACTGAAGCAATTACTGGCTGTTCTTGAGTGGTCGACGTGTCATCACCAAAGACAGCACGCAACTCGTCGAGCACTTCAGTCGGCACATCCAACGGATCCTGAAATGTCGTTGAGGTCAACACCGCAATCGGTATAGATGTGTCTGTTGAAACAGATGCATTTGCGTTGCGATCGAAGATATGTTCAAGCCGCACAGTTGCCACACTCGTGTCCGATTCGCTCGTCAACACATCGACAAGCGAAGGGTCTGTAGTCGCATCAAAACCGGCAAGACGAATCTCGCTGCGCAAGTCGTACCCGGTCGACTCTTTGACCCGGCGTCGAATCTCGGCCATCACCTGCACTACGTCTGACGCCAAACCACCTTCCTCGGCCTGGATGAAATTTGCATGCTTCTCCGAAACATGGGCTGTACCTATACGAAAACCACGCATACCGATTTGATCAATTAACGCACCAGCCGAAACTTCGCCAGGCACAGGGTTTACAAATACAGAGCCAGCATTTTGTCCACCCGGTTGATTCTCTCTGCGCCACTTCACGATGTCCGACAACTGAGTCTCTGCTGCTTGTATATCAGTCGCCCAACCCAAGTTGAGCGTTGCCGACAACACCACATGATGATCCGCAATCGCGGATCCTCTGAATCTCAGCCCTAGGTCGACGGCATCCACATGGGCTTCCACTCCACGCAGCAGGTGGAAAATGCGCGCAGAAACAAGCGAAGACGCCATGTCTGAACCATGGCCACCCGCATTCATGCGTACTGCACCACCGATTGTTCCAGGCACACCGACACCCCACTCGAAGCCAGTCAATCCGCGGTGCACGCTTTGCCGCGCGGCCACTGGCAACAACACAGAGCCACCGAACAGTGCGATTGGCTCAACGTCGAGACCGCCGTCCGTGCCATCAGATCGGTCGGGCAGATCGATGTATTCCAAAAAACTTCCAAACGTGATTGCCAAACCTTGGAAACCAGTGTCAGCAATCAACATGTTGCTTCCCCTGCCGATTACCAATAACGGAAGGACAACCTGCGCCAAAACGGAGCTAATTGCTTCAAGATCCTCGATCGATTCAACATGGACATGCAATGCCGCATTGCCACCCACGCGGTACGTCGTGAATTGCGAAAGAGACACATCGGAGTGTGCACGTTTTCCAAACAACTCAGTTGCCAATTGCAATTCTGCACCTGTTGCAGGACGCTTAAACGAACGCGGCGTATTCATTGCGCTAGCGCTTGCGTGCTTCGATAGCGCGATTGTTCTGGCGCAACGAAATCACTTCGTCAGGAAGTTGAGCAACATCACCGCAGCCCATAGAAATACAAAGATCACCGTTTATGAGGTGAGACGCAAGAAAACTCACGAGATCATCCCGTTGCGCGATCCACTCGACTCGCTTGCCTGGGTGACTCTTCTCGATCGCATCAACAACAAGTTTGCCAGTTACACCAGGTATCGGAGTGGTACCCGATGAATAGATATCTGTGATCACGACAACATCGGCATCGCCAAATGCATCCGCATATGCACCAGACATCACGCTCATGCGATTGAACCGATTGGGTTGAAAGACTGCTACCACCCGACCCCAATTGTCCGTCGCGTCTCGGGCACCGCGCAACACTGCGATTATTTCGTTTGGCAAATGCGCGTAGTCATCCACGAATGTCACACCTTCATCAACACCGCGCAGATCAAAACGGCGTGCAACTCCACGAAAGCTTTTCAATGCTTGCGCGGCATCCGCAAACTCCACCCCAAGCTCCATAGCCATTGTCAATGCCCCTAAGGCATTGCACACATTGTGTTCTCCCCGCAAAGGCACTGTGACAGATCCAACCAAAACTTGTTTTGCTGTCGAGCCAGATTGCCGCATCTCGACTTCAAAATGACTGCCCCCATCTGCAAGTACCACATTGACGGCACGCACATCGGCAGTGCTCCCGAGGCCATAGGTGCGACATGCGTGCACTGACGCAATTTTTGCGCATACTGCGTCATCGGCGCACAACACCTTTGGTCCTTCAATCTTTCTCACAAACTGCTCAAAACTTTCAACAATGTTGTCAAATGTTTCGAAATGATCGAGGTGATCAACATCAACATTGGTCAGTATTGATCCAAAGAGTGGCAACGCCAAGTGAGTTGAATCACTTTCATCTGCTTCAACAACAAGATGTCGTCCGTTTCTCCAGCCAGCGCCAAGTTCGAGGCCATGCACGTCACCCCCAATCACAAAACTCGGATGCATTCCAGCAGTAGTCAATATGTGCATCAACATTGCTGAAGTTGTTGTTTTGCCATGCGTACCGGCGACCGCAACCGACTGCTTGAGCGCGCAAATCGCACTGAGCATCTGGGCTCGGCTCAACATCGGCACAGACTGTGCCAGAGCGGCAACCAATTCAACATTGGTTGAAGGAATGGCGGTTGAAGCCGTCACCGCATCACAACCCTGCACCGCCGTCGCATCATGTCCGACGATGATGCTCACACCGATCGAGCGCAGACGGTCCAACACTTCAGACTCGTGAATATCACTGCCTGAAACTTCGTGGCCCATTTCGCATAAGACCTGAGCGATGGCGTTCATACCGGGACCGCCTATGCCAATCACATGAATTCGTCGTGGCCTACTGAGATCAAAAAAAGTTTCGCCGCTCATCGCACCACCACCTCGGCTGCATGAGCAATCACTGAGGCGATTGAACAGTTGCGATGCACATCCCCGAGTTTTCTCGCCGCTTGAGCAATGCGTACCCGCTTCGTGTCGTCAGACAAGAGTTCAAAAATCTGCCGCGAAAATACTTCATCAGTCAATTGTGACTCTTCAAGTAACACTGCCCCACCATGATCGCTTAATGACCTTGCGTTCGTGAGTTGATGATTTTCGGCCGCGTCTTTCCAGGGAATTAACATCGAAGCAATACCTACGGTGGCTATCTCGGCCACAGTCGACGCTCCTGCCCGCGCAACCACCAAATCGGCTGCTGCATAAATATCATGCATGTTGCTGCTGTAGGCAATGCGCTGATACATGATCGATCCATCGGATCGCTTCATCTCACTCGGCAGAGTCAAGTTGTTCATGTACCTCGACCCGGCGATGTGCAAAATAGCGACGTTTGACAAGGACGAACTTTCTATTTGTGCGAGCAGATGTTCAGTAGCGCTATTCAACACGGCCGAGCCAAGCGAGCCGCCCATCACCACAACAAGTTTTGCATTGGCGCTAAACCCCAATCGCATCCGTGACGCAACTCGAGAAGCGTCGCAGTCGAGACTTCGCAGTTCTGCTCGCACAGGCGCACCAGTGAGTTGAGCTCTGCGCAACGTACTCGGCTCGTGTGCCACTGCAACTGCCGCTGCATATCGGGCTTGCATCTTTGTTGCCATTCCTGGCTTGCTGTCATACGAACAGGTGACCACGGGTATCTTGAGATGACGGGCCGCTCGGCAGATCGGAGCGCTCACGTATCCCCCTACGGAAACCACGACACGTGGTCGATGCTGCACAAGCACCTGAGTAGCCAACTGCGTCGCCCGCATCATGGTTGGCAACATTCGTAGATTGCGCTTGATCTTCGAGAGGCTCATTCCGCGCTGGAGTCCGTCAACACCGAGAAACACGCACCTGATTCCTGTTTGTGGCACCAGCGTTGTTTCGACACCTCGATCCGAACCCACATACATCAGAGTTTCGCGAGGATGGCCGGCTTCTACCAACAATTCAATAATTGAAAGCGCTGGCACCACATGCCCACTTGTCGCGCCCCCCGTAATAACGGCATAAGTCGTAGGGGCAGGGGCAACCATGGCTCTACTTCATATTACGCGCAACATTAAGCAAAAGCCCAGAGGCCGCCATCACCATGAACAATGAGCTTCCACCGTATGAGATAAATGGCAACGTCAAACCCGTAACAGGAAGCGCGCCGATTACTCCACCAATGTTGATTGTTGCTTGGATGCACAACCATGTCGTGATGCCACCTGCGAGCACTGCGCCAAATGGATCTCGCGCGCGAAGTGCAACCTGAATGCCGAGCAGTGCAAGTGCCAAAAAGAGACCGATCACCATCGTCGATCCGATGAGACCGAATTCTTCGGCGACAATCGCAAAAATAAAATCGCTGTGCGCTAATGGCACGTATCCCCATTTGCCTGTGCCGCGACCTGCACCGACACCAGTGATTCCTCCATTGGAGATGCTCAAAATTGATTGCCACACTTGATATGCCGAGTGACCCTTGTTTTCTTGGAGATGGATGAACGACAAGAAACGTTGCTGCATGCGCGAACTTGAAGAAATAGCTACCACAGAAGCGAACACCGTGATCGCTCCAATGGTGCCGATGAGTCGCAGCGGAATACCGGCCACGAACATGGTTGAAAGAATTACGCACGTAAAGACAATTGCAGCACCAAAGTCTTTCTGGATCATGCACAATGCAGCCGACAACACCCACACAGCCACGATTGGCCAAAATGTTCGCTGAGCATTTTCCATTTCTTTACGACGTCGCCCCAAAACGCTCGCGCAATAGAGAAGCACGGCAACTTTCAAAATCTCAGATGGCTGAAATCTCACCGGGCCAATTTCGGCCCATGCACGTGCACCGTTGATCGTCACACCAATCGGCGAAAATGGAAGAACCATCAAAACGAATCCAGCACCCAGTACATATTTCACCCATTTATGCCAGATGTGATACGGCATTCGATACGTAACAAGAAGCGCAAAGAAACCACACACCGACCACGCAAGTTGTTTGCGAAACATATACCAAGCAGATCCGCCATTGTTGATCGAAACGATTGACGATGACGACAAGACCATGATCAGACCGAACACAACGAGCACCGTGATTACGCCAACAATTCCGTAATACACCTTGCTCGGTACTTCGGTTGCAAGTCTGCTCGCCTGTGCTTTACCGGATTTGTTTAATACAGCACGACGCCTTTCGGCCGGTGTGAGTTGACTATCTGCTGAAATCGTTGCCATAAGTGCCTTGTCTGATTGTGTTGTCTAGTTGCCTTGTTTGTTGCTGAGCTTTGCTTCATCACGCACGCATCGCACAAAATCATCGCCGCGTTCCATGTAATTGTTATACCAGTCGTAGCTAGTGCATGCAGGTGATAGCAACACCACATCTCCACTGACCGCAAGTGTGCGAGCAAGATGAACGGCTTCCTTCATTGATCCCCCACGCACCACGCGACACACGCCATCAAATGCTTTTTCAATCTCTGGCGCATCATCACCTATTGCCACAACAGCTTTGATCCGCTGGGGTTGGCTTGCAAGCTCCGTCAGATCAAGATCCTTGTTTCGTCCGCCAGCAATCAGAACAATATTTTCGAATGACTTAATTGCGACAGCAGATGCATGGGGGCTTGTCGCCTTTGAGTCGTTAAACCACTTCACTCCATCAATCACTTCTACAAACTCAATCCGATGCGGAGCATTATCAAATTCCGAAAGCGCCCTTGCCACATGGCTCGGTTCAACCAAACCACTCTCGATTGAAATTGCGGCAGCTGCGAGCGCGTTGGTGATGTCGTGTGGCATCGCTCGCTTCATGTCAGAGATCTGCATGATCGATCCATGTGGAGTATTGAGGCGACCGTCTTGCACGTGGTAGTCGCCATGCAGTGCCCCAAATGTGACCGTGCGCGCAGTGCTCTGTTGGGCGATCCGCAAAATACGTTCATCGTCAACAGGCGCGACCGCAACATCACCCGCTCTGGTGTGCGCCCACAATTGAGCCTTCGCATCTGTATAACTCTCCATGCTGGAATGCCAGTCGAGATGATCTGGCGCAAGATTGAGCCATACAGAAGCGCGAGTACGAAAGTGTTCGCAGTTTGCCAATCGAAAACTGGAGCATTCAACGGCAAAAACTTGAGTGTCAGTGTCGAGAGCAGCAATCAATGGCGTATCGGTGTTGCCAACCGCCATGCATTTGTGTCCGGCTGCATGCAGCATCGCTGCCGTCATCAACGTAGTTGTTGTCTTGCCATCGGTGCCGGTGATACCGAGCATTGGTCGCGGACCACCACTTCGCTGTTCCTCAAAGTTGTAGGCCAACTCCAGTTCAGATGAAATTGTTAGTCCGATCTGTCTGGCAAGTTTCACCACATGATGAGTTTCTGAAATTCCAGGCGCAGGGGCAAGACGAGTGATGCGCTTCAAAACATTTGCCACCGCCATCTCGTCCGTTGCATTTACCAATTCGCAGTTCAACCCACGTGCAAAATCGCTGTGCTGTTTTGTCGCTTGATCATCGGCGAGAATTACATTCTCTCCCCGCTTCTGCAAAGCGTTTGCAACCGCTATTCCTGCCACTCCAAGTCCAAATACCAAAGTTGTTTGCTCGGTGGTCAACGCAAACCAGCCTGACGCGTGAAATCAGCGATGAAGAGCGCTACAGCGGTAGCAACACAAATTCCAGAGATGATCCAGAAACGAATAATCACGGTGGTTTCAGGCCAGCCGCTCAATTCAAAATGGTGATGGATCGGCGACATTTTCAGAAGGCGTCGCTTACGACCCGATGCCTTGAAAACGCCCATTTGCACAGCGACTGAGCCTGCTTCAAAAACATTGATTCCACACACGATTGGCAAAAGCAAATGAGTGTTGGTCGTAACTGCCAACATTCCTAATGCCGCTCCGAGACCGAGTGCTCCTACATCGCCCATGAAAATTCGGGCGGGAGCTGCGTTCCACCACAAGAATCCAGCACACGCTCCGGCCAAAGCTGCCGACAACACGGCCAGGTCGAGCGGATTCACGATGTCATATATACGAGGATTACGAAACGCCCAATATGCAATCACGGTGAACGCCAAGAATCCGAACAGTGCCGAACCTGCTGCCAATCCATCCAAACCATCGGTTACGTTGACCGCGTTGGTAGTGCTCCACACCATGAATGCCGTCCAGACGATAAAGATCGGCCCAGAAATATCCCAGCCAGGACTTGTTGCTCGTGTAAACGAAATGGTCTCGACAACACCGGTTGTACTCGACAACAACCACAGCAGCAACAATGTGATGCCAAACGTGATCCAACCCTTTTTCTTCCAAAAGATTCCACGGTTGTGCTGACGGCGAACTTTTAAGTAGTCATCAAGAAAACCAATTGCCCCAAGCACAAACACCGTCAGCCAAATAATTGCTGCCTGATCAGAAAATGGAAGACCAGCACGAATGTGTGCGACAGTCCAACCGATTGCACCCGAAAACAAAATGGCAATGCCACCCATTGTCGGAGTCCCCTGCTTGCCCATCTGATGTGCCGGACCATGATCCTCTGCGCCAAGTATTGGCTGACCCTTACCAAGCCGCGCAAAAACGACCATCAGCGCACGCGTGCCGATGAGCGACAGAACCATGCCAATTGAGCCTGCAATAAAAATAGAAATCATGAGATCGCACCTATCAATTCATTAGCAACTTGAGCATCATTGAATGGCAGAACCTGATTGCCAATGGTTTGGGTTGTTTCATGACCCTTGCCAGCGATGATCACGACATCGCCTTTTCTGGCTGTCATGAACGCCAACTCTATTGCAGATCGTCGATCCAACTCGACAATTACCGCCGACCTGTGTTCGACATGTTTTATTCCAGAAATAATTTCATGCGCAATGTCCATGGGCTCTTCCGAACGCGGATTATCAGATGTCACGATCACACAATCTGCATGTGCCTCTGCGATCGCTCCCATCAATGGACGCTTTGCTTTGTCGCGATTGCCACCACAACCAAACACCAAGATTATTTTTCCGCCTGGCGTGATTATTTCTCGCGTTGTGTCCAACAGACGTTGCAGAGCATCAGGCGTATGCGCGTAGTCGACGATCACATCAAAAGGCGCACCGTTCGAGATCGATTGAAATCTTCCAGCAACCGTTCCTGTAGCAGCCAATCCTGAAATGATGTCGATGATGTCGACTCCAAGACTGGCTGCCACAGTGGCGGCAGCAAGCGAATTTGAAACGTTAAATTTTCCACCGACAGGAACATGCACTGTCTTTTTTCGCCAAACATACGAATGGCTCGTCGCAGTGACGTCAATATTTTTTACATCGTCCAGTCCAAAGCTCACCGTATTGATCTCGGTCGTATCCAACAGCAATTGGCCGTGCACATCGTCCCGATTAATGATGGCAAGACTTGAATATTTCTTGTCGAACAAACTTGCTTTGGCAGCAAAATACTGCTCGAGCGTTTTATGAAAATCTAAATGCTCCGGTGAAAGATTAAGAAAGACCACAGCATTAAAACTCGTACCAATAATGCGTTGCAACACAAGAGCGTGTGAGGTCACTTCCATCACCACTGCTTCAACTCCTGCATTGGCTGCCTGCCACAAACTTCGTTGTAAGTCACAAGACTCAGGAGTGGTCCGGACACCAGACAACGTTCCAAATACTTCGGTCTTTAAACCCTGTTGACGAAAAATTGCACCCAACAGATGCGAAGTTGTTGTTTTTCCATTCGTACCCGTAATACCGACAACACGCATTTTTTGACTTGGGTGACCGTAGAAAGCACTAGAGATCTCGCCCATCGCGCGGCGACTATCAGCAACAACGATCTGGGTGCATTTGAGTGGAAGTTCGCGCTCAACCAAGAGTGCTGACGCACCTGCATCCAAAGCAGCTTGGGCAAATTCGTGACCGTCCGTGTGGTCGCCAACTACGCAACAAAATAGTGAATCACCACTCACCTGCGACGAATCGTGAGTGATGTCTCTCACTACTGCATCGAGCGAACCAACAGTGGCGTACATCACTCCAGGCAAATGACCGGCGTACGTAGTTTCGAGCAATTTGCTGAGCGCTGCAGGCGCGACCGTATCCGTCGTCGCCTTCATGATTAGTGCGCGGCCCCTAGTTCGGCAGGGCGTTCTTTTGGACATCCCATATCTGTTGCAGCAGGTCGAATATCGAGTTCATTGATGAGCACCTGAGCGATGTTTGCAAATACTGGTGCAGCCGCAGTGCCACCGAAACGGTCGCGTGATGCTGGGTCTGGTTCGTCGATCGAAACCAATACGGTGAAGCGTGGATTTTCTGCGGGTAAGAATCCGACGAATGAAGCGAAGTATGCGCGCGAACCATCATCCTTGACGTAAGTGCCGTTGTCCTGGCGTTTGTAACCAGTGCCCGTCTTTCCGGCAACGGTCATTCCCGGCACCTTCGCGAGTGATGCAGTACCGAAGCACACGACGTCGCTCATCAGCGAGCGCATTGTTGCTGCTACTTCTGGCTTAATCACTGTGTGCGTAGCCGAAGGTGCACTTGGTTGGTTAATACCTTGCAAATCAATCACCGAATTGACAAGTCGTGGTGCGACATAGACGCCGTTGTTGGCAACAACATTGACACCAGCGATGAGCTGCAATGCACTTGCTGAGTACCCATATCCGTAAGCAGTCGTTATTTTCTCGGTACCGCGCAACTCATCAAATGACTTCAGTAAGCCCTTGCTCTCTCCTGGGTACGCGACGTCAGTCTTTGCTCCAAATCCATATTCTTTGAGATACTTGTGCAGCGTCTCCGCCTGCATCGTCTGCGCGATTTGCACCGTTCCAAGGTTTGACGAATCAACGATGATCTTTCGCACTGTCATATCTTCAAGACCGTGTGGGTATGCGTCAGTAATTGCGTGTGCCCATTTCGTTCCTTCGTTAAATACTTGCTTACCTGGAACTTTGAATACCGAGTTTGGCTCAACAGTTCCTTCGTTGAGCGCGGCCGAAATACTAAACACTTTTGCAACCGATCCAGGTTCGTACGCATCTACAGCAGCAAAGTTGCCCGAATCTGCGGTGTACGTGCCATCAGCGTTTTTGCGAATTGTGGACATCGCATAAATCTCACCGGTTGACGAATCCATCACGATCGCTGCCCCGCCGCGTGCGTTGAGTCGGGTGATCTGTTGCGTCACAATTGCATCCACTTGAAACTGAATGTTGCGATCAATCGTTGTTACTAGGTCTTGACCCGGAATTGCGGCCTGACTGGCATCATCACCTGTCGGTATCGATTGACCCTTGCTGTTGATTTCACGCACGGTTCGACCGTTAGTGCCGGCCAGCAACTCGTCGAACTGCTCTTCAAGACCCGAGATACCAATGCCGTCTATGTCCGTGCGGCCAACAAGTGCGCGCAGACCATCTGAGGTCAGCGTTCGACTTTGCTCTGCGTACGACGAGATCCCTGCAAGATTCAGTGCGGTCAGAGCATTAGAGACCTCAGTTGTGGCCTGTCGAGCAATATAAACAAAACTTGAACCCGTATTTTGGAGTTTGCCTGCAAGCACCAACTCATCTTCCGGCGACATGCCAAGAACTCCAGCGATCGCATGTGCAGTTGCGACCGGGTCGACAATGATTCGAGGATCAGCAAACACGGTGCGCGTTGGCACCGGCAAGGCCAGCTCCAAACCGTTGCGGTCAAGAATCGAGCCGCGCTCTGCAAATGCTGTGGAAATTCGAGTTCGTTGGCTCACGCTCGCCTCGCGGTAGACGCCAGCACCTACGGTCTGCAAATACGCAACCCGAACAAGCATTGACATCAATAACAACGAGACCAACACATACATTGCGACAAGTCGAAATCGAATCTTGCCACCCTGCAGGTTGGTATAAAAATCTGTAACCGAAGTGCGAGCCCGTTCTCGAACTACATCAGCCGCATTTGGGCCACGTCGAGTTTGCTGACCCGACCGATGTCGTGGCTGTACGCGTGCTGTAGGTACTCGCCCACCACGTCCTCCGGCTACAACACTCACGGTGTTACCTGTTGCTGTTGCAATGTTGTGAGCGGAGCAAGCGGATTGAAACTCGACATCGCAGATGGTTCGGCAATCTTGGGATCCATCGAGGCGGTTGCTATCACTACTTGCGCTACGACATCTTGAGGTATTTCAACAAATCGCGAACCAAGACCTTGTGCCATGCCCTGCAAGCCGGCCTGTGTGCGCAAATATTCTGGAGCAAGTAAACCTGCTCGCTTCTGGCGAAGTTGATCCTGATACAACTTTGCCAAACGCAATTCACTCGAGACATGGTCCAGCTTCAACTGCTGTTCGGCAATAACTGCCTGGAAACCGATTGCGATGCTCATCAGTAGAAAAAGACCAACAGCACCAGCGGCAAACAACCGAATTGTTCGACGAGTTGCTTGAGGAACGAGAGTGAGATGGCGCTCAGGGGGTGTCGACTGACCTCGACGTGGACCAGGCTGTGGTCTACGTTCAACTGCAATCGCTAGCGCCATCTCAACTACTCACTTTCTCAATGACCCGCAAACGTGCCGAAGCAGCTCGTGGGTTAATTTCGATCTCATTCGCACTCGGACGCTCACTCACTCGCACTTTGCGAACAAGTTTGTGTAGCGGTGATGCGTGGTGGTGATACGGAGATGCCACTATTTGCATCTTTGGGTCGGACTCAGCATCTTTAAATGCTTGCTTGACAATGCGATCTTCTCCGGAGTGATACGACAGCACCGCGATGCGTCCGCCAGGACTTGTTGCACGAATTGCTTCGTTCAATGCGTGAGGCAAGATGTCGAGTTCTTTATTGACCTCAATACGAATGGCCTGGAAACTGCGCTTTGCAGGGTGGCCACCAGTGCGCCGCGCTGGAGCAGGTATTGCTCCTGCAATGATCTCGGCCAATTGGACCGTGTCAGTAATTGGGCGTGCCGCGATGATTGCCTTGCTGATGCGATACGCAAAACGCTCATCTGCATTGTTTCGCAAAACATGAGTCAGTTGATCTACGTCATACGAGTTCACAACATCAGAAGCATTGAGTTGCTGCGTGGTATCCATACGCATATCAAGTGGGCCTGCATTGCGATACGAAAAACCGCGGTCTGCCATGTCGAGCTGGGGCGACGAGACGCCTAGATCAAACAGTGCTCCTGATATTTCGGTGACGTTGTTGCGTTCGAGCATCGCTGACATCTCGTCAAAGCGTCCCTGTTCAATCATCAGGCGATCGCCTACTTCGGGGTTTTCGCTAGCCAGTTTGCGACCGTGCGCAATCGCAAGAGGATCCTGATCGATGCCAAGCACACGCATCCATGGATACGCGGCCAGCAGTCGAACAGTATGACCTGCGCCGCCCATCGTTGCATCGACAATGACACCGTGTGGCACCGGCGCAAACACTTCTACGATTTCTGCAGCCATGACTGGATCGTGACCAAACGAATTTGGGTTATGCGAAGTTGTTGCAATATGTACTTGGCTGTTTAACGAGTTCGACATAATTATTTGTTCACGATCGCAATATTTTTGCGTAACTTCAGGACACCTGTGCTTCGCTCTTCAGCAGTCCCCCGGCTCGCGATGCCGCCGGGATGTCTCCCCGCGCGTACGAGATAGAAGCGGGCGGAGTTGATGCTGTCTACCTTGCTCACCGGAAGACTGCTGAAGATCGAAACCTTGGTCTCGAACTTGCTACACGTTGCGTTGGTTCGTGACTTGTCTCCCTTCG
>CAFBMJ010000019.1_pt1 | contig 16492 bp, 16 predicted proteins | sample 7268701 | NCBI WGS metagenome assembly CAFBMJ01 (sample SAMEA6814063, study PRJEB35770) | uncultured Acidimicrobium sp. | biome: Freshwater; feature: Freshwater reservoir; material: water | place: Czech Republic | collected 2017-05-23 | depth 30m m
CACGATTTCGTACATTGGCAACACGAGCACCATGCCAAGTTCTTTTGCAAGTGCTTGAAAGCGCTTTGTCGTCGGACCGTCGGGGATTGGCTCGGTGTATGAAAAATATTGTGGGTCTTGTACTTGACAAAAGTACGGACCATAAAACAATTCTTGGAAGCACATCACTTGTGCGCCTTGCTTCGCTGCTTCACGGGCTGCTGCCTCGTGCTTGTCGATCATCGACTCTTTGTCGCCTGTCCAGTCGGTCTGCAACAACGCTGCTTTTACGATTCTCGCCATGGCGGCTTCTCCCCTTTGAGTTACAACCCTTATTAATGAATACCTAAGGGAATCAGGCTAGTTGCCTATGTGCCAAACGGTAAAGCCGCAATTGGAAGTGGTGATTTATGAGGAAATAACGGCTCTGCGGGCTGGCAGAAATTTGAGAGCAAACAAAGCACCGGCAAGCGCAACACCTGCACCCGTAAAGCAGGCGGTGTGGAATCCATGCATGAATGCATCGCTCACTGCTTGGCGCACGGCTTCGGCGGCCTCTGGGGTTGGGGCCCGTTCAGCAACGGCAAACCCGGCACCTGCAGACTCTTTGGCTAACGCCACAGCTTCAGCTGGCAATTTGAAGTTGGCAAGCAACTCACCAAGCTTTGGTCCGTACAACGATGCAAATACTGATCCGCTAATTGCAACGCCAAGTGTTCCACCCACTTCACGACTTACGTCGTTAACCGCAGAACCAACTCCGGCCTTTTCGCGCGGAAGTTCGCCCATGACTGCATCAGTTGCAGGTGACGTAACAAGCGCAAGACCATTTGCAAGAAACAACATGCTGATAATGACCGGACCCCAGTAAGCGGTTTGTGCTCCACAGAATCCGATAATGATCAAACCAATAGACATGTTGGTGAGACCAATCGAAACGATTCGTTTTGTTCCAAATTTGAGCGCAAGTCTTGCTGCGATCGGTGCGGTGACACCAGCGCCGATTGCGAACGGCAATGTGTGAACACCAGAAGACAGCGTGCTGTAGCCGCGCACAAACTGAAAGTACTGCGTGACGAGAAACGTAAAACCAAACAAAACAAAAAACGCAATGCCGATTGATCCAGTTGCTGCCGACAACCTTGCATTACGAAACACGCGAACATCGAGAAGCGGTTCGTTAGTTGAAAGCTCTCGTTTCACGAATAAAGCAAACAAGATCATGGTGCCAGCGAACGATGCCAATGTCGAGATGCTTGCCCATCCGCGATGCGGGCCTTCAATGACGGTGTACACCAGCAAACCAACCATTGCGATCGAAAGCGCAAACCCCGGAAAATCCATGCGATGCGGATTTGGATCTTTTGATGTTGGAATAAAAATTGCGCCAAGAACCAATGCGATTACACCAACCGGAACATTGACGAGGAATACCGAACCCCAATAAAAGTGTTCAAGCAAGAAGCCACCCGTGATTGGACCGAACGCAACAGCCATTCCCGAAACCGCAGACCAAATGCCAATCGCTTTTGCGCGCTCTATCGGATCACGAAAAACATCAATGATGATTGCGAGTGTTGCTGGGAAAACTGCCGCAGCGCCAATGCCCATTGCCCCGCGCGCAATAATCAGCGACGAAGTGGATGTTGCAAATGATGCCCACACCGAGCAGCCAACGAAGCCGATCAAGCCAACCTGAATTGCTCCTTTGCGTCCGAAGCGATCGCCAAGACCACCAAATGCCAGCAGCAAACATGCAAAGACCAGCGCATACGAATCAACGATCCATTGCAATCCACTTGTCGATGCACCCAGTTCTCGCGACAATGTCGGTAGCGCAACGTTGATGATGAGGTTGTCGACAACCACCATGAACAAACTGATGCACAGCACCAGCATGATCATCCAGCGACGATCGTGAATTTTGGGGTCTAGTTGAGTATTCATACATCACAATGTCTAGCAAATAGCCACATAGTGTTAATTCATGGCGCAAACACCTACAGTTATCAAATGAATTCAATGCAGAAATCTATTGCTGCAATTGCATTCGTATTGTTTTTCTCTGCATGTGGCACCACAACTCAAAGCACTACCTCTGCGGTGGGATGCGAGCTGGGTGCGCCTGTAAGCGGAGCACTCACTATTGCTACAACCGTTGCGCCGATCACGAGCATTGTCGCCAACATTGCTGGCGGAACGAACACTGTTATCTCGGGCATTGTTCCGGAAGGAACCAACTCGCACACCTTTGAGCCAAAACCAAGTGATGCGAAAACGTTGGAGACTGCAGACATCGTTTTCATTAACGGACTCGTGCTTGAAGAACCAACAAAAGATTTGGCACTCGCCAACCTCAAAGATGGCGCAAACATCTGTGAACTTGGCACTCAAGTTTTGCCAGAGTCTGAATACATCTATGACTTCTCGTTTCCAAAAGAAGGCGGAAAGCCAAACCCACACTTGTGGACGAACCCGCCGATGGCTAAGCAATATGCACAAGTTGTACACGATGTATTAGTTCGTCGCGATCCTGCGAATGCTGCAACATACGACTCAAACTTTGCTGCGTTTAGCGCAAAGGTCGACGCGCTGGATGCTGCGATGGTGACAGCCACTGCAACCATTCCCGAGTCACAGCGCAAACTCGTGACGTACCACGATGCTTATGCGTACTTTGCCAAACATTACGGCTACACCGTTGTAGGGGCATTGCAGCCTTCGTCATTTAGCGAGCCAACTCCAAAAGAGATTGGCAACTTAATTAATCAGGTCAAAACCGAAAACGTGAAGGCAATCTTTGGTAGCGAAGTATTTCCCAGCCCAGTTCTCGAACAAATTGGTGCCGAAACAGGCGTGCGTTATGTGGACGTGCTGCGCGATGATGACCTCATTGGCATGCCGGGCGATGCCGAGCACTCGTGGCTTGGATTAATGAGATTTGATTTCGCCACAATGGTCGAAGCCCTCGGAGGTGACACATCTGCACTGAAATCTTTGGACGTACGCGATGTAGCCAAGGACTCCGCTGTCTACCCTCAATAGGGTTCTCATGACATCAACGCCCCTGATCGACTGCTCACACGTCTCGTGCACATACGGCAATGCGCCCGTAGTTGATGATGTCTATCTACAAATCAATCGTGGAGAATTCGTTGGCATCGTCGGGCCGTCCGGTTCTGGCAAAACAACTCTGCTCAATGCGATCATGGGTGCGCATCCAGTTGCGCATGGCACCATCACGCTGCAGCCAAACCTGACAATTGGTTACGTGCCGCAAGTTGAAACTGTGGACTGGTACTTCCCTGTCACTGTTGAAGAAGTAATCGTGATGACACGTACCAAATCAAGTTGGTGGCCACGCATTACTGCCAGCGAACGCAATGCTGTTCGCGAAGTACTGGGCCAACTCGGCATTGCCGATGTTGCTCACCGACATATTCGTGAACTTTCAGGTGGTCAGCAACAGCGAGTCTTTTTGGCACGCGCAATGTTTAGCCAACCAGATATTTTGATCATGGACGAACCGACGTCTGGAGTCGACGTGCGTACACGGCACGAGATCTTGCACTTACTCGCTGACTTGCACGAAAAAGGCCTGACGATTTTGCTCACCACTCACGACCTCAACGGTTTGGCTGCCCACTTGCCACGCTTGGTGTGCTTCAACAAAAAAGTTATTGCCGATGGCAACCCACGCCAAGTTCTGACTCCACAAGTTCTTGAGCAAACGTATGGCGCACCGATGGATGTGCTCGAGCATGGCGGCATGCCACTCGTCGTCGATCACGGTCGCGTTGCAATGCGAGGTGAAGGCAAATGATTCTTGCCATAGACCTGATGGAACCATACGGATTCCAATTTTTTAGACACGGACTTGTTGTCGCCACAATCGCTGGCGCACTCTGCGGACTTCTTGGTGTGTTTGTGGTGTTGCGCGGTATGAGTTACATCGGCCACGGACTCTCGCATGCTGTGTTTGGTGGTGCCGCAGCCAGCGCTGTGTTACGCATCAATTATTTTCTGGGCGCTGGCGTATGGGGAATTATTTCAGGCTTGCTCATTGCACGAGTTGCAAGACGACGCGTGCTCGGTGCCGACGCAGCAATTGGTGTTGTGACGACAGCATCGTTTGCACTCGGCTTGGCGCTGATGAACCGTTACGGTCAGGCCGGCAAGAGCATCGAGGCCGTGTTGTTTGGCAGCGTGCTCGGAGTTCAAATGGTTGACATTTACGCAGTTTCTGGCGTTGCATTGCTTGGCTTGGTTGTTGTGGTGCTTGGCTATCGCAGGTTGTTGTTTTCCACGTTCGACCGCGACGTTGCACAAGTAAGCGGCGTCAATGTTTCTGCTGTTGAAGCAGGACTCCTCGCCATGTTGTCGATCACCATCTTGGTCACGATGCGCGTCATCGGCACATTGCTGATTTCGGCACTGCTGGTTATCCCAGCAGCATCAGCGCGCATGACCACCAATAGTTTTGCTCGCATGTTGTGGATCTCACCGATTATTGGTGCTTCAACATGTTTCGTTGGAATGAACCTCAGCTATTTTCTCAACACATCTGCGAGTGCAACAATTATCTTGCTCGATGCGTTGGTGTTTGTCATTGTCTACGCAGTTGCCGGTACGCGCAACCGTATGAAGATGGCCTCACTCGGCCACATCTAGCAATCAGTTTGCTTCAGGATTAAACACGGCAAATCCAAGTTCGCTAGCAGCACGACAGAGTTTTACATCGGAGCTTCCAAACATCTCTGCATTAACCGCAACAGCAGATGCCAAATGAATTGCATCGAGCGAGCGAAGCCGTGTGGACTCAGCGATCTCGCAGGCAGACTCTGCAACCTGCTCCGAAATCTCTACAACAGTCAAACGGGCCCACAGGTCGTCAAATGTTTGCACAATAATTTTGCTCTTCTGTGACGTGATGCGTCCATCCAGTTTTCCGCGAGCGAGTGTCGCTCGTGCTTCAATGCGTAGTAGCCGTGAAGAAATCAGTACCGGATCACTATCCCACAGCATTTGAGCCTGCGTGGTTCCCTGCTCATCAAACAAAAGTTTCAGGAAAAGCGACGAATCGATATAAGTGATCACTCGCTTCGCATTTCAATTAACAGCTCGCTCATTGATCCATCAATTTTTATGGGCTTGGGTCGTGGTCGAGTTGCATCAAGTGGGGGCTTCACAAGTCCCGCTTCTATGAGCAGTTGTAATTGTTGATGCGACGCATCCAGCGAAACGAGTTTGACTACAGGTTTACCGTGCTCAGTCACAACGACCTCCGAACCTTGCTGCACTAAGTCGATGTAATGACTGAGTTTGCTTTTGAGCTCGCGAACACCAACTTCTATTCGTTGATTTTTTACGCTTTTTGCCATAACTGGATTGTAGGCACATTAAGCACCTGTTTGTAACTACATTTATTGCCATACCTAGATGTGTGCGGCAAAGGTCTAGTTGCGAAAGCCCCATTCGGCACCTTGTGGAGTGTCTCGCACTTCCACGCTGATCTCGGCCAAGCGGTCACGAATCAAGTCAGATAAATCAAAGCGTTTGTCGGCTCGCACCTGCACACGCAAATCGAGCAATACCTGAACAAATGGCCCAACTACTTCACGTGGGTCACGCAAGCCTCCAGTTGCCGCACCAGCAAGTCGAGTGATCATGCTGCGCAACACCGATCTTGCGTAGTCGGCATCATCGCTTTGCAACGTGTCGTTTGACCAACCCGCAATGGCGTCATCCAAATCGAGAGCAGCACGCGCTGCGGCATCTGCATTGCCGGCAGTAATCGCTTGGGCAAATGCATCGTTCAGACGCTCATTTGCTTGACGCAAATTACTGTCGGACACCGCAACATCTTTGGCCACAGGCATTGCTGCTGCAGCGTCGTCTGCATTTTTCGACGACGTACCAGAGCTTGCAACAGACTTGTTGTTCGCCAACGGATCACGCAAGCGATCGAGTGGCATCACTTCGCCACTAGCAATCTCGGTTGACACACCCTTCACACGAATGGTGAGTACACCTTTGCCAACCACGGTCGCTGTCTGGGCATCAATATCAATCACCACACCGGTGTGTTCGTCTACACCCAACACGTAGACATCGTCTGGAAGCTCGCGCTCGAGAATTGCGAGGCGACGTTCGCCCATGTAACAAAAGCGTGTGTCGTGGTGACCGCCTTCGGCGTTGTTGTAGTGCGGAATCAGTGCTGCGTTGATGCCCACTTCACCGAGAATGTTGAGGCCTTCAAGCCATCGAGGCTCCTCGCCCACTTTGTAGATCTCGTACACCGGCAATGTGAATCGACCAAGAGTGAGTGCGGCCGCAGATGCAAATGTGACGATGCCACCATCGCGAAGTTTCTTGGTGAGCAGACCAGCAAGCGGAGTGCCCGACCACTGACGTAAGGCATACGTCGGCGATCCGGGTCCGGCAAAAACATATTGTGCATCAGACACCAATTGAAGTCCGCGCTCAACTGCAAGAGCATCTGCACCAATCATTTGAGTCAGCCCTGCAACGTCAAGCGTGATGTTGATACTGGTTTTGAAATACTCAACGGCCTTTGTCGCAAGCTCTGGCGCATTTTCTTGAAATCCATACGGAGTGTCGAGCAGTGTTGCCCGCGCAGGTTTTGGCAACTTTGCCGCAATCATGCGATGAGTCGTCACCATGGTTGGCGCCGTCTCGCCAGAGCCCATGATGGTCAAGATGCGTGGAAGTGTCATGAAAAGAATCCATCTGTAATTGCTGCGTGCACAACTTCGGCAAAGCGCGAAGGGTGTTGGGCATGCAGATCGTGGTCGGCTGGGCTAAACCATTCAACCCGCACATTCGGCACTAACTGCACAGCGTGCTCAACGGCACTTCGTTTTGTTTCTGCAAAAACACCGCCTGGTCCCTCGGCTGGCACGAACAACACTGGCACTTTGAGGTCGCTATATAAATGAGTCGGCTTGTGTTCCCATAAACCACGCAACACCAACATGTGGCGCTCAAGAGTCAGCCAAGGCTTGATTGTGCCATCGGGCAGATGCTCCATGTTTGCCATCGCTCCATCGATTCCGGTCTGTGGCCAATCAGCATGTGCCGATTGCATGTACGCGCGCATTTGTTTTGCTGGAGTACCAATCAAATTTGGTGGACGCAATGCAACTGAGCACGTCTCCCAGTCAGAAAAATTACTTTGCAATTCCAAAAACCCACCGTCAACCGGTACCACTCCGCTGATCAGCGACGAATACTTGTGAGCGAGTTCGATAACGACATTTCCGCCCCACGATTGACCGCACACAACAGGCATTGCATATCCGCGAGGCGCGATTGCATGCAACAACCCCGCCAAATCTTCGGTCACTGAGCTCATGTCGTATCCACTATCGGGTTTGTCACTCAAGCCGTGACCGCGTAAATCAACTGCGATAACTGGATGTCCAAGTTGCACAAGTGCAAGCGCCGCTCCTTCCCACAACATGGCATTAGAAGCGAGTCCGTGAACCAACACAATTGGCTTGCCCAAATGAGTTGCAGGATCTCCCCACCGCACCACCCGCAAGCGCACCCCAGTGCCAGTGGCAATAAGTTCGCTCATTGGCAATCCGTCATTCATGCCTTTCACACTACGCTTCAACATTGATGTCACTCAATGTCCTGCTCATCACACTGGATCAATTTCGCGCAGAATGTCTTTCTGTTGCCGGCCATCCCCTTGTGAAAACGCCAAACTTGGATCGCCTCGCACAACAAGGTGTGCGACTCACCAAGCATTACAGCCAATGTGCACCATGCTCTCCGGGTCGCGCAAGTTTGTACACGGGCATGTATCAAATGAATCACCGTGTCGTTGCTAACGGCACCCCGCTCGACAGAAGTTTTGACAATGTTGCGCTGCTTGCTAGACGTGCCGGATATTCGCCGGCACTTTTTGGTTATACCGATCAAGCAATTGACCCGCGTGATGCAACTGGGCCAGACGACTTGCGGCTCAACTCATATGAGGGCATTCTCCCTGGGTTCGACTGCAAACTCTTTATTCCCGAACCACACGATTTGTGGATACAACATTTGCGTGCCAACGGCTTTGATGTGCCGATGAATGCGCAGCAGGCGTTGACGACCGAACCAGAACGCCCAGCCGAGTTTGGTATCTCGGCATTTTTAACAGACCACTTGCTCACATGGCTTGATGAACAAAATGGCCCTTGGTTTGCGCACGCCAGTTACTTGCGACCACACCCGCCTTACGCTGCTGCAGGAAAATGGGCAACCGCATACGACCCGGCCGATGTTGAGTTGCCACTTCCACATGGCGATGATCTGCATCCTTCGCACCAAATGTTTTTGCAACTTCCCGATGCGTCGGCGCCACCCGACGACGCAGGAAAGCGACGCATGCGTGCGCAGTATTACGGAATGATCAGTGACGTCGACGAACAGCTCGGTCGTGTGTGGGACAAACTTGCCGAGTTGGGCATGTGGGAGAACACCATGATCATCATCACGGCAGATCACGGCGAGCAACTTGGCGATCACGGTCTCAAAGAAAAACTCGGCTTCTTTCCGCAGAGTTATCACATTCTCGGACTCGTTCGAGATCCACGCAATATACAACAACATGGAACTGTCGTTGACAAGTTCACAGAAAACATCGACATCCTTCCGACAATTGCTGAAGCGCTCGATCAACCTGTTCCGATGCAATGCGACGGACTACCGCTCACACCATTTCTTACCGGTGCCACGCCGGCAATCTGGCGTGATGCAGCGACTTGGGAATACGACTGGCGCTCTGTGTTTATCCGTATGGGTGCACGCGAGTGGCCATGGGACCAGCGACTCGAGCAACAACACCTCGCTACACGTTGCTACGACGATCGCGCATACGTGCAATTTGGTAATGGCTCTTCACTTTCGTTTGATCTTGCAGCCGACAAAACCTGGCGAACATACAGTCATGACCCTGCGACAACCTTGGCGATGGCGCAAGACATGTTGGTTTGGCGATCGCGACATACCAATCGCAAACTTTCGGGAATGTTGATCGAGCAAGGTGGCATTGGTGAGTGGCCCACCGATGTCTCGTGGCGCAAATAATTTGCTCACTGTTAATTTGTTAGTGAACTTTGCCATGGGTCAATTCAGCACTAAGTAAGGCATACCCGACTAACCTTGAATTTGTTCAAACGCAAGCCAGGCTTGCATTACCCCCGAAAGAATCCCCCCACATGTTGATTGCTCTTGCTCGTTTTTCCGTATGTCATCGCCGAATGATGATCGGATTTTGGCTCTTACTCGTCATCGCTTTAGGTGCAATCTCCAATTCGGTTGGACCAAACTTTGCGACGCAATTCGAGCTTCCAAAGAGCGAATCGAACGATGTTCGCGAACTGCTCAAGGCCAACAGCCCTGACCTCGCAGGTTTTGGTGGGCAAATTGTTTTCACCTCACCATCAGGCATTGACACTGACGAAACAAAATCTGCAATGACCGAAATGTTTGCCAAAGTTTCACAAATCGCTGGAGTTTCTGTGTCGAGCCCATACGACGCACCAGGAAAAATCAATCAATCTGGTACCACGGCATTTGCATCAGTCGACGTCACCATGCGTTCACAAACAGAACTGATGAAACTAGGTACCGATATTCAAGACATTGGCAGCACTGTCAAGATCGATGGATTGCAAATTGAGTACGGTGGAGAAATTTTTGCTGGGTTCGAAATGCCAGCAAGCGAAGTGTATGGATTACTTGCAGCAGTAATCATTCTGGTTCTTGCATTTGGATCGGTGCTTGCAATGGGCCTCCCCATTGGCACTGCACTGATCGGTCTCGGCGCCGGCACTTCACTTGTCACTATTTTGAGTCACGTTGTTGGCATGCCCGACTTCACGACATCGCTTGTTGCAATGATCGGACTCGGTGTTGGCATCGACTACGCGCTCTTCATTGTTACGCGTTATCGAGAAGGCCTTGATAACGGACTGAGCGTCGAAGATGCCGTCGTTGATGCAGTCAATACTTCTGGTCGAGCCGTGATTTTTGCTGGCATCACCGTCATTATTTCGTTGCTTGGGCTGTTTTTGATGGGTCTTGCATTTGCTCGTGGACTCGCAATCGGCGCTGTTATCGGCGTGCTGCTCATGATCATCGCATCAATCACATTTCTTCCAGCTCTGCTTGCGGTTGTCAAACACCGCATTGGTGTCACGACTCGCGCAGCGATGATTTCACTTGTTGTATTTATTTTCTCCGCACTTATCTCTGTTATTTCTGGATTACTCCCAGTATTTTTGATTGGATTGGCATTGACGGTTGGAATTAATGCGTTGAGCTTTGTCGTGAAGTCGTTGCGCAAACCAATCCCACGCCGAGTTGCCAAAGCAAAAGAACTCACGTTCTGGTACCGCTGGAGTCGTTTCATTCAGCGTCGCCCATGGACCGCGGCATTAAGCGCAACCGCTGTGCTGCTTGTTCTTGCTTCACCACTCGCGTCAATTCGTCTCGGTTTTGGTGACAATGGCAATGCTCCAACCAATACGACAGTGCGCAAGGCATTCGACATGTTGGCCGATGGTTTTGGTCCAGGCTTCAACGGCCCACTTTTCATCACCGTGCAGGGTGATGCTGCATCCAACTCAGATGCACTTGCCTCATTCGTGGGCACGCTGCAATCAACAGATGGCATTGCATTTGCTCAAAGCACGCCCGCATCAGCCGACGGTTCGCTCTCACTCGTTATTGCATACCCAACAACCGCCCCGCAAGACGCTGCGACATACGATCTCGTCAAATTCTTGCGTAGCGACGTCATTCCTCCAACTGGCGTTGAGGCAAAAGTCGGTGGCTTCACTGCTGCTGGCGCAGACTTTGCAACCGCCATCGGTGGTCGCATGCCGTACCTATTTATTGGTGTGCTCTCACTGTCATTCTTGTTGCTCATGTCGGTGTTTCGCAGTGTGCTCGTGCCGCTCAAAGCAGTGATCATGAACTTGCTTTCAATTGGTGCTGCATACGGCGTCATCGTTGCAATCTTCCAGTGGGGTTGGGGCATCTCGCTCATTGGCATCGGCAAAGCCGGCCCAATCGAGTCATGGGCGCCAATGATGTTGTTTGCAATCGTCTTCGGTTTGTCTATGGACTACGAAGTGTTTTTGCTCTCACGAGTCAAAGAAGAATATGACCGCACTGGTGACAACGCTTCAGCAGTAGCTGATGGACTTGCTGCAACCGCTCGAGTGATTACTGCTGCTGCATTGATCATGGTCTTCGTGTTCTCGGCATTCGTGCTTGGCTACGACCGCAACCTCAAACTGTTTGGCCTCGGTCTTGCAGTTGCCGTACTCATCGACGCAACGATCGTGCGCATGGTGTTGGTGCCAGCAACGATGGAACTCTTGGGCGATCGCAACTGGTGGATTCCAGCGTGGATGAACCGTCTCTTGCCAAAGATAAATGTCGAAGGCAAAAACTAGCTAGAACTTCACTAAACACTTGCGCGGGCCGTGCACTTGGCCGCCCGCCCACGTCACGTCGGTTTTGTCAACAAGTTCAAACTCGGGAATTCTCTCGAGCCACGTCTGCAATGCAACGCGTACTTCGAGTCGCGCCAAGTTGCTGCCTGCACAACGATGAATGCCTGAGCCAAATGCAACGTGGCGATTGTGCTGTCGATCCAAGATCACTTCGTCAGGGTTTTCAAATTGTCGCGGATCGCGGTTTGCTGCAGGAAAAGCCATCAAGACTCGATCCCCCGCCTTCATCGGGCAACCCTGAAACTCAACGTCGTGATCAACAATGCGGGCCATCGTCACTGGCGCATACATACGCAGCAACTCTTCAATAGCTGTTGGCCACAAGTCTGGATTTTCGCGCAATTGTTTGCGGTGTTCCGGATGCTGGGCCAGGTGCCACATGCATGAACCAATTGCAGACCACGTGGTGTCGACACCGGCAACGAGCATCAAGTTGCATACTCCAAGCACGTACTCGATCGGCACAACTTTGCCTTCAACTTCGGTGTTCATCAATTCGGTGATGAAGTCGTCTTCACGAGGATTCTGTTTACGTTCTGCAACCTGCGCCAAAAAGAACTCAATGATGTTCTTGCGAGCCCATTTACGCCCTTCTACATCGGTGATGTTTTCAAGCGCTGCACGCACCCAAGCAGTGAAATCAGATTCCATCTCGAGTGGCACGCCGAGCAAAGTTGCGATCACACGAACGGGAATGTGCTGTGCATAATCGGCGGCTGCATCGGCAGTGCCTTTGTCAATCACCTCGTCGATGAGTTGGTTGCACAAGTCACGCGTTCCCTGCTCAAACTTGGCAACCGACTGCGGAGAAAAAACTGGCAAGATCAGTCGACGATGCCAGTGATGATCTGGTGGATCAGAAGTGATCGGTGGTGCTGTAACGCCGCCGTAGGCGCCTTCGCCCTGTCCAGGGAATGGCGGCACCACCAAAATGCCACGCGAGGTAAATGTCTCGTACTCTTGCGCGATTGCTACAACATCTTCATAACGAGTTGGCAACCACGATCCTTCATAGCGCTCAGTGCGCGCGATCGGACATTTCGATTCGCGAATCTCAGAAAAACTTGGATACGGATCTTTAACAAACTCTGGCTCAAAGATGTCGTAATCGGTCAGTAGATCTTCTACAGGTTTACGGACTTCAGTCATGTGCAATAACCCCCCAGTTATTTATGAACGACAACTAATCGGTGATGACAATTGCTCGTTCTGGGCAGTTTGATTCTGCTCGTCGAGTTTTGGCCTGCAACTCTGCAGGGATATCACCGTCTATGAGCACAATCGCATTGCCCATCTCATCGCTTCCAAAAACTTCTGGCGCAGCAATTGCGCACATCTGGTGGCCATGGCATGCATCGTCGATAACAGAAACTCTCATGGTCTACAGACTAATGAATCTGGTCCAACCCGTCAGAGTTGGAAAACCCAATCGCTTTAGGCAACCTTGAATGGAATGTGCATTCCTGAGCCATAGTGTGCCGGAAGGTTACAAACCAGTTGGTAGTTGCCAGCTTCAAGATTGAGAGTCAGCGAATGTGTTTCGCCAACTGCATATTCGCCAATTTCGTCAATTACTTCTAAGCCTGGGCTTGGCTCTTCGAAATGGTCACCTGCAAGTGCAATTTTGCCGTCCTCAATATCAGTCTTCACTACCAAGAACTCATGACCAATTTTGCCGATGTTGGAAACAACGAATGTGACATATCCAACCTTTGCTTCTGCATGATCGATCTCAATCGCCCACTCTTTTTCAGTGCCCACGATGATGTTCGAGTTTCCACTCGATTGAGGAATTGCGGCATTATTGGTTACGTTGCCACCGCTTGATGCGTCGTTACTGTCTGCGGCACAACCTGCCGTCGCGACAGTCAAGAACAGTGCTACTGGAACTACTTTAAGAATTGAACGCTTCATCATGATCCCCCGATCGGTGCTACTTAGTTATCCCTAACATACCCCAAGCACTCGGGCTTTGCATGAGTCAACCCCCTATCGTCTAGGTATTCCATCTCTTGATTCACTTCTCACCTTCGCAGCAGCTTCGCTCGCGCTGCTCGTCATTCCAGGCCCAGCCGTTCTATACATCATTAACCGCAGCGTTTCCGACGGCAGAAGCGTCGCACTATCTGCAGTTGCCGGACTCGAAATTGGCAACTTCTTTCACGTTGTAGCGGCCACTGCTGGACTCTCTGCAATCATCGCCGCCTCACAAACAGCATTCACTGCAGTCAAATGGATTGGCGCTGGATATTTGGTTTTCATTGGCTTGCGCACGCTCCTTCGCAAACCCGCAGTATTTTCGGACACTTCAACTTCGGTTACATTGCGTCGATCGTTCACTCAGGGAATCATTGTCAATATTTTCAATCCAAAAGTTGCATTGTTCTTTTTGTCATTCTTGCCGCAATTTATTGATACTGGTCGTGGTTCGCCAGCGCTGCAGTCGCTGATCTTGGGCTCAACATTTGTACTCATTGGTTGCATCACTGACGCAATGTATGCACTCACCGCAAGTGCGCTGCGGGCGCGATTACTCACCGGTCGATCGCTTCCATTCGTGCAGCGGTACGTGGCTGGCACTGTTTTTGTGTTGCTCGGTGTTGTGGCCGGCACAGCTGTTGCACCAACCAGCTCTTAACAACTGAGCCGATGCCGTACGAATATCTAGTGCCGCACCGTTATTGTTGATATCTATGAATTATCAACACATCAAGCAACGCCTAGACGCCAACGACATCATTGTTCTGGACGGCGCAACAGGAACCGAGTTGCAACGCCGCGGTGCGCAGATGGACACCGCTGCTTGGTGTGGTCCTGCTTCGCTCACCAATAGCGCGCTACTCACCGAGATTCATCTCGATTACATCAAGGCGGGTGCCGACGTCATTACCGCTAACACATTTGCATCGTCTCGCCTCATGCTGACAGATGCAGGCTTCGGCGACCGTGTTGAAGAAATCAATACCATCGCTGTTGAAGCCGCGCTTCGCGCTCGCGACTTGGCGCCAGCAGGTCGCAAAGTTGTTGTTGCCGGTTCGCTCTCACACATGGTGCCAGTCGCAGAGGGCACTGCAGTTGTCGATCCAACCAAGACACCTCCGCTCAATCAAATCTCAGATGCATTTCACGAACTTGCACAGGTTCTTAAAAAAGCAGGCGTTGACCACATCATGCTCGAAATGATGTACGAACCAACCCGCGTTCCACTTGCACTTGAGGCTGCGCTTGCAACTGGACTACCCGTTTGGTTTGGCATGAGTGCTCGGCGTACGAGCGACGGCCGTGTTGTTGCATTTCATGCCTTCGAAGATTTGCCACTGGACGAAATCACTAAGTTCATTCCAAAAACCGGAGTCGATGTGGCTGGCGTAATGCACACCAGTGCCGAAATCGTTGGCGAGTCACTTAGGACCATTCGCAAAACCTTCTCTGGCCCACTTTCCGCATACCCAGACGGTGGATATTTTGAGATGCCGGATTGGAAATTTGTCGACGTCATTGAGCCAACACGCCTAGAGACATTTTTTGAGCAATGGCACAGTCTCGGTGCACAAGTTATTGGTGGATGTTGTGGGCTCACAGTTGAGCATGTTGACGCAGCACAGCGCGTGCATCACGCACACTCAACTCGCTAACTCATCATCAATCGAGTGAGGTACAAGTTAGGTACACGCAACAATTAGGTGTGCATAACACCATCTGTGAATTAGATGACAGTCGTTTTTTCAGTTCATTTAGTGATGCACTCGTACTCTTGTTTGTAGGAGGTGATCGTCGCTTGATAACTCCCAACAATTTGAGCGACAAACTTAATGAAACGCAAAACACTCGACATGGTATTCAGTGCAGGAGGTGTAGCAGTAGCAATCTTGCTAGTGCTTCTCGGTTTCGTCTTTAAGACCAACGCCGACTTCGCAGACACATACGTCCACGACCAACTGTCACAGCAGCAAATTGGCTTCACACCAGCAGAGTTTCTCTCTGATGAAGAAAAAGCATCTACTTGCCTCACTGAATATGCCGGAACCCCGCTCGATTCGGGCAAAAAAGCAGAGTGTTACGCCAACGATTACATCGGCATGCACCTCAAAGGCATTGGTGGTGGCGAAACTTATGCAACTCTGGGCGCTGTTCAAACCAAAGCAAAGACAGCTCTTGCTGATGCAACGACAGCCAACGCCAGCAATGTCGATGCACTGAAAGCTGACCTAGACAAGATCAATGGACAACGCGAGACAATGTTCAAGGGTGAAACCCTTCGCGGGCTCTTGCTCACTTCATATGGTTTCAGCATCTTCGGCGAGAAAGCCGTACTTGCAGCAATGCTCAGTTTTCTCGGAGCACTCGTGATGTTGCTCGCAAGTATCGCAGGCTTCATTCACGCTTTTTCTCCAAAGGGCGAAAAGAAACTGATCTAATACAAAATATTTACGCTTGCACCAGTCGGAATGTGAGATTGACTCTCGGACCGACTGGTGTTTTCGTTTTTGCAATCTGATGCACCCAACAGTGCTGCGAGAGACCAGACATCACCAAGAGTGATCCATCTTCAAGGTCTGCACGAACCATCTCTTTCGTTTCTTTGTGGCGCAGATCAAAACGACGCGTTGCACCAAAACTTACAGATGCAATTGTTGGCTCCTTGCCGTTGACTGCTTCATTGTCTGAATGCCAACTCACACTGTCTTGCCCGTTTCGATACAAATTGACGAGAACCGAGTTGAATTGTGCGCCAATGTGTGCTGTGCACATGGCCCCAATCTTCGTGAGCAGTGGCGTCATCGGATGAGCATCCCGCACGATCCCCGAGTACTGGTATGAAATTTTGGTGTTGGTAAACCATGTAGACAACCCGGCCTGAACATGCTTTTGACCAAACATGACCATCTCTGGCTGCTCCCACGGCGTTGCAGTTTTCAATTCATCAAATGCTCCGCGAGCAAAGTCGGCATCAAAGAAACGTGGATACAACA
>CAFBMJ010000022.1_pt1 | contig 14202 bp, 15 predicted proteins | sample 7268701 | NCBI WGS metagenome assembly CAFBMJ01 (sample SAMEA6814063, study PRJEB35770) | uncultured Acidimicrobium sp. | biome: Freshwater; feature: Freshwater reservoir; material: water | place: Czech Republic | collected 2017-05-23 | depth 30m m
AGTGGCTACTAGTTCAAAGAGATCAATTAAGCAGACACTGCGGAAAGACCGCGGCGTGATGCTTCTTGATCTGGCAAACGGAGAAGTTTGTGGCGGAGGACATCGTCCGCAATGCGAAGGCTGCGCTCGAACTCGTCGAGTGCGCCACCAGGTGCCATGAGGTTGAACACCGCGTAGTAGCCGTCGTTCTGTTTTTTGATTGGGTATGCAAGACGACGCTTGCCCCACCAATCAGGTGAACCGTGGACTGTGCCACCAACACCTTGAACTGCTTTGGTCACAGTGGAGATCCAACTGTGTGCAGCCGATTCTTCTAAGTTGCCGTTAACTATGAGCATTAATTCGTAAGCACGCATGAACGTGGTAACTCCCTTCGGTTCCAACCGGGGCTGGAGCCCCCTAGGGGGCAGGGTGGATATGTGGACTTGGGATCGTATCGGCACGAAGTGAGCGTGCCACACCGGTGTTGCAGAGATTGGTCGAACTAGCGCCGAGACCTACGCCTGGTTGACTCTGTGTCGGTCTTTGGCGTTGTGGCCATTGGCAATGAGCGCAATAAATGGTGCCAACGACACGTCCGACAACACTCGACGACATAGGCCGTATATGTAATAGACAAGCTTTGATCGGTTGAGTATTCAGCGATGCGTTGCTGTTCAGTGCGCTGAGCGAGTTGACGAAATTCTTCAAGTTCGTGGGGCTTGGTAATACAGCGCCCATGGCTTGGGAGGCGCGGACCAAATACGTATGTCACCAATGCAACATTGTCCTGCACGCAAATCGGGCACTTCACACCTGTTGCATCGCCAAAGTTTTTTGCAGCGCGCACGAGATCGGGGTGAGCATCACACAGTTGCTCTCTACGAATACGACCGCGGCGAAACTCATTGATCAATGCGCGACGAGTGAGTCGGTGGTCAATAACGCCACCAACTATTTCACCGCTGTCGTCGGTGAGAGTGAGTTGGCTCAGCCAACCTGTTGGGCGTCGAAAAGAATTCATTGCTGCGAACGCTAGTCAGTTTTAGTTGCCCACCACTGTTTGAGCCTGTGACGAATTTCTACATCGCCCAACAATCCTTCTTCAAGACGAATTTCCATCAAAAACTTCAAGGCATCACCCACCTGCCGACCGGCACCGATAGACAACATCTCCATCACCTGTGCTCCGTCCAACTCGGGTCGGAGCGCTGCCAACTCTTCGTGCTTTGCCAACTCCGCAATGCGCGCCTCGAGTTCGTCCATGCGTTGCGACAGCATCAATGCTTTTCTTTCGTTGCGAGTTGTGCAGTCGCATCGCGTCAACACATTGAGTTCGTTGAGCAATGGTCCGGCGTCGCGCACGTAACGGCGTACCGCCGAATCTGTCCAACCCATTTGATATGTGTGAAAGCGCAGATGCAATGCAACCAAGTCGGTGATTGCATCGGTGTCGTGCGTTGAATACTTCATCGCCTTGAGGCGTGCGCGCGACATCCTTGCGCCAACTACCTCGTGATGATGGAAAGTAACACCTTTCCCGTCTTTGATTCCGCGCGTTTTGGGTTTGCCAATGTCATGGAACAACGCTGCAAGCCGAGTAATACGGAAATCAAAATCTGGAGATGCATCTGGTCGCACGTTTTCCACAACCGCGAACGTGTGAGTCAAAACATCTTTGTGGCGATGAATTGGATCTTGTTCAAGTTTCATGGCCGGCAATTCTGGAAAGAAATGCTCGGCCAAACCCGTGTCAACCAAAAACCACAGCCCGCTTGTTGGGTGATCACAAATCATTAAGCGATCGAGTTCATTGCGCACACGTTCTGCCGACACAATCTTGAGTCGATCATGCAGTTTTTGCACCGCCGTAACCATTTCTGGCACTGGTTGAAGTTGCAGTGTTGCGATAAAACGCGCGGCACGCATCATCCGCAACGGATCATCGGTGAAACTGATTTCTGGTGACAGCGGCGTACGCAGCGTTCGACTCATCAAATCGGCTGCACCACCATATGGATCAACAAGTTCTGGAACATCGCTCGTTACTTCGAGAGCCATCGCATTGATCGTGAAATCGCGGCGAGATAAATCGGTGGCGATGTCATCCGAAAACTCCACATCTGGCTTGCGAGAGTCTGGGGAGTATGCCTCGGCGCGGTGCGTGGTTATTTCGTATGTGCGGCCATTCTTCTGAGCAGAAATAGTGCCGAAGCGTTCGCCTGTTGTCCATACGGCGTCGGCCCAACCGGTTAAGAAGCGCTTTGTTTCTTCTGGACGAGCATTGGTCGTGAAGTCAAAATCCACTTCGCCCATCTGCCGATCAAGCAAAAGATCTCGTACGGTTCCGCCTACTACATAAAGACGTCGATCAGCTTTGCGAAAAATATCTCCGAGAGGCGCAAGTTCGGCCAATACTGGAGCAAATCGCTGCGGAACCACAGTGATTAGGTTAGGCGTTGCCGATTGAACTTGAGGGACTGGCGCAAATTGAGACAATTATCGGTGAGACTGGAGACCATGGATCGACTACGACGCGCCGGCATGGCCGTGATCATCGTGCTCGGTGTGACTTGGTCGTTCCTGGGTGTGTTTCCCCATCCAACAAGTGCGTTACGTCCCACGGCAACAAATTCGGTTGATGTTCGCTTAGTCGCACAAAATTTCAATGTTCTTGCCGACACACAATTTCGCTTTACGGTTGGTGTGCCCGATGCGGCAGTGAGAACTCAACTCGAACAAGACCCAACGACAACGCTTCGAATCACCGCATTTGCACCTGTAACCACCCGAGAACAGGTGCGCTCAATTAGTGCTGGCACTGATCCGGTTGGGCAACTCGTAGTAGCCGACTTGAAACTTATTCAATTGTCGCGAACCGAAACCAATAACTACACCGCATTTCTTTCGACAACCGGTCGCACCAACTCGTTACGCCTCACAAAAGATGGCGTGTACCCGATACAGATTTCTTTCGTTCGCAACGGAGAACCGATTTCCAAGTTGAACACATTCGTCAACTTCTTCAAATCTTCCATCGAGACATCGCGTCTTCCAATATCAATTGCATCAACGATCACTACGCCGCTCGCTCTTGCTCCCGACGGATCAGTTGTGATCAGCGACGCCACAAGAAAACAATTAGTAGACCTCGCCCAGTCCTTGGAAGGAGGCGCCGCGCCGCTGTCTGTGCAGGTTTCGCCCGAAATCCTGGACGGTCTCGCCCGATCAACCCAACCTGCAGATATTGCAGTATTAACACGTCTTCAGTCTGCGTTTGCAAATCACGATTTGATGCGCGCGCCATTTGTTCCACTTGATCCATCAAGCGCCTTGCGCACGGGACGAACCAATGATTTCTCACAAATACTTGGACTTGGAGATGACATCATCGATCTCCGCAACGGAGAGAAGAATCTTTCGTCAAATGTTTGGTTTTCCAATGTTCTTGTCGATGTGGACGGAGCCGAAGTGTTGCACGGGTGCGACGTGAACACTGTTGTTCTCACACCGCAAGCAGCAGCAGAGATCGGGAAGCTGGACAACTATGCAAAGCCGTATCGCATTTCGGGTGATGTCGCGCTGCGAACAATAGATCCGTTGTATGCAGCGGCACTTACGAACACTCAAAACAGTCCAGTAGTTGCTGCTTATTCTCTTGCTGCCGAACTTTTGGCTCAACGACAAGAAGTTGTCGATAGTGGTGGAGTTGTGGCGTCAAACTTTGTAGTTCTCACCACCACAACCGGCGCACCAATTGAACCTGCATTGCTTGCATCGTTGGCGGTTGCAATTGACCGCGCACCACAGCTTCGACTGCGAGCATTGAGTTCGCTCCCGCGTGCCAGCAGCGAGGCAACACTTGTCAAAATACCTCGTTCAAATAGGGTTGACGTCTCGGTTGCAGGAAAGGCAAGCGATTCTCTCGCCGATGAATACGCATCAACATCCAGGATGTTGCCAACTGATGCTCCGCAACATGTTGCTTGGAACACTTCACGATTGGTCATGCTCGATGACCGACTGAGTACTGACGAATTTGCGTTGTACTTCAAAGGTTTTCGCAATCAGCTTCGAATACTGCGGGCATCGGTGAAGGTTCCGCGGTCGTTGAATTTTACGCTTGGCGGACGCAAAAGTGATTTGAGATTGCAACTTCGCAATGATGCCACTGTTGACCTCACAGTTTCTGTTGAGATCTCAAGTGCAAAGTTGCAGTTCCCCAATGCCGACCGTGTAGTAACAGTGCCGGCAAATGGCGCGATTGATTTAGTGATTCCTGTTGTTGCTCGTGCGAGCGGACGCTTCCCCATTGAAGTTGTGCTGTATACACCAGACGGATTAGTGCAGGCGGGACAACGTGTTCAACTCACTGCAAGAGTCGCTGCCATTGCTGGTCTCGGACTTGTTGTCAGTGGCGCAGCTGCTCTTGTGTTGCTTGCATGGTGGTTCAGTCACTGGCGCACCAATCGTCGCAAGTCTGCTGCAAAAGTCAATCAATAGTTGGATAAATACCCTGTTGTAGACTGAAACCTATGACCGTTCGCATCGTTACTGACAGTGCCTCAGATATTCCTCAATCGCTCGCAGACGCGAACAACATTTCAATCGTTCCATTGTCGTTTCGCTTTGGTGATGAAGAGTTCATTGATCGCCAACAGTTGTCCGTCGCACAATTTTGGGAGCGATGTGGTTCATCGGCTGTTTTGCCAGAAACTGCAGCACCATCGCCGGGTCAGTTTGAAGCCGAATTTCGTCGACTGTTTAATGCTGGCGCAACAGGCATAGTCGTCATCTCGCTTTCGTCCCAGCTTTCAGCAACTATGCAAAGCGCCGAGTTGGCTGCTCGCGCAGTTGCTGGTGATATTCCGGTGCGAGTAGTAGACAGCCGTTCGGCATCAATGGGTCAAGGTATCGCCGCCGTCGCGTGCGCCAAAAAGGCTGCAAGTGGCGCAAGTTTGGACGAAGTCGCTGCGTATGCCAATGATCTTGCTACCAGAACTCAGGTGTGGGCAGCGCTCGACACGCTCGAAAACCTCAAAAAGGGTGGCCGCATCAGCGGAGCAAAGGCTATGTTCGCTTCTGCATTGGCGATTAAGCCGATTTTACAAATCAAGGACGGCCTCATTCAAGAAGGTGGCAAGCAACGCACGCGCAGCAAGGCGGTCGCTCTACTTCTTGACACGGTAAAACAAGCTGGAGCAATTGAAAATCTCTCGGTATTGCAGGCCGAGTGTGACGATGTAAACGAGTTTGTTGCTTCACTGCGCGAGTTTTACTCGGGTGAGATCATGGTGAGCGACATTGGTGCGATCATCGGCTCGCATACTGGTCCTCGAGCGATGGGCGTCACGTTTCACACTAAGTAAGTTGCTCGTGTACTAGATATCCCCGTTTCATAAGGGGTTTGGGAAGTATTGTCGCATCACAGCGATGAGTCAGGACAGCCCACTTTCACGCCTTATTGGCGGCCGATATCAACTCGAGCACCGCATTGCCCGAGGTGGCATGGCCGAGGTGTGGCTAGCCAGCGACACTTTTCTACATCGGCAAGTTGCTGTCAAACTACTGAAACCACATTTGGCACATGATGCCAATGTTGCTGAGCGTTTTCGTCGCGAAGCGGTTGCATGTGCTGGCATTACTCACCCAAACATCGTTGCGGTGTACGACTGCATCGAACACGGCGGTCGTCAGGCTGTCATCATGCAATACGTGCAGGGTAAAAGTTTGCGCGATGTACTTGATAAGCAAAAGAAACTTCAACCACAGCTCACCATTCACATTGGGTTATCTGTTGCAGCAGCATTAGAAGAAGCGCACCGACAAAATTTTGTGCATCGTGATGTCAAGCCAGGAAATATTTTGCTCACTCCAGATGCGCGCTGTTTGCTCGCCGACTTCGGTATCGCAAAAGCACTCGTGTCAAGTGGCGACGATCTCACCAATGACAACATCATGATGGGAACCGCCAAATACCTTTCGCCGGAGCAAGTGCGAGGAAAACCACTTGACGGACGGGCCGACCTCTATGGCCTTGGGCTTGTTTTGTATGAGTGCCTTGCAGGTCGCGTGCCTTTTGTTGGTGAAACCGATGCAGATACCGCGCTTGCAAGACTGCAGCGTGAACCGACCGACCTCGCTCGTTTGCGACCTTCGCTTTCGCCAAACTTGGTCAAGGTCATTCACAAACTTCTCGCTCGCAATCCAGACCATCGATATGCAACCGCCGCAGAAACCATTGTTGCGTTGCGTGCAGCACGCACCGGAGAATTGGACCGCACCACCGAAATCACTCCCCCTTCAGGGTTAATGGTGGTGGGTGGAGAAATGTTGGAGCGATCAACTACACGATCTGCACCTTCTGCTCCGTCTAAACCTCAGCCCTCTCGACTCACGATTGTTGGCCAGCCGCTCTTGAATGCTCCTGAGCGCGAACGCGACCAAACCGCGCGATTACCAAAACCATCAACAAACGGTCTTCGCCAAATTGTCGCCGGTCTCGTTATTGTTGGGCTGCTTGGTGGCGGTGCGTTGTGGTTCACCGGTAGAAAAACTCAGACAGGTTCTCAAGTTGAAGCACCGGTTGTAGATCCAGTCACACCTGTTGCAACAGGACCAGCGTCAATTGTCTCGATTATGAGCTATGACCCAAGTGGCAATGATGGCGAAGAGAACGAAGCACTTGTTCCACTACTTCTTGACAGCAATCCACAAACCAATTGGACAACTACTTGTTACGCAAACAAGTATTTCGGTAGCAAAGAATTTGTTGGTTTGGTCGTTCAGTTTTCAGCGCCAACCACTGGCACTCTCAACGTATATATGGGTAACGCGCCGTGGAAAATAGATGTGTACGCAGCGCTTGACTCTGCTCCGCCCCAACTTGCTGGCTGGGGACAACGCGTTGCAACTGGCAACAATACGAAGCGTCGCGGTGCCAACTTCGTGATTGCTCAGCCTGCGCAATATGTACTTCTTGCATTGCGTGAAATTGGAAAAAGTGGGATGTGCAGTGGGTCTAATCCGTATCAAGGATTGCTCTCGGGAGTCACGTTCCAGGCAAGTTAGCCTTGTCGTATGCCTTCCAATCCGTTTACCGATCCGCAGTGGGCATCTCGCACGGTTGACGCGATCGACCGAATTGTTGCCTTTGTTCGCGACCGTACAACGCGTCCCGCAGTAGCGATTGTTCGGGCTCTTATTTTTGGAAGCATGGCAATTGTTGGCGCCATCTTTGTGGTGATCGTTCTTGTAATTGGCGGAATTCGCGCAATGCATTCACTGCTCGATATTTGGTGGTCTCGCGACACCGCAGTATGGGCGACCTATGTAATCATTGGTGGCGTATTTTGTGTCATTGGTATGTTGTTGATGCGCCGCCGCCATCCGCAAGACTAAATTTCGACCAAACAGAAAAGAAACCCCTATGACCACACCATTGCACAGCAAAGTTTTGATTATTGGATCAGGTCCTGCTGGACTGACCGCTGCGATTTATGTCGCTCGAGCCAACCTGCAACCACTTGTTATCGAGGGTGAGCCTTCCTCCACATCTGATCAGCCTGGTGGTCAGTTGATGTTGACAACCGAAGTCGAAAACTTTCCTGGTTTTCCAGAGGGCATCATGGGGCCAGAATTGATGATGCGCTGTCGCGATCAGGCGATTCGATTTGGAACCGAATTCATTACCGAAAAAGTTACAAAAGTCGACTTTTCATCCAGGCCGTTTCGCGCATGGGTTCGCGACACCGAATACACCGCCGACGCAATTATTGTCAGCACCGGCGCGCAATCGTTGATGTTGGGCCTCGAAGAAGAGAAACGCCTAATTGGTCACGGTCTTTCAACATGTGCAACGTGTGACGGGTTTTTCTTCCGTGGTCAGGAAATCGTTGTGGTTGGTGGCGGTGACTCGGCACTTGAAGAAGCCCAGTTTCTTACCAAGTTTGCATCGAAGGTCACCATCGTTCATCGTCGCGATTCGCTACGTGCTTCCAAAATCATGCAAGACCGCGCATTCAAGAACGAGAAGATTTCCTTCATTTGGAACAAACAAGTAACTCGCGTGATGGGTGACGACAAAGTGAGCGGCATCGAAATGACCGACACGGTTACTGGTGAAGTTTCCACCATGAATGTCACCGGCATATTTGTGGCAATTGGTCATCGACCAAACACCGATTTGTTTAAGGGCATCTTGCAGATGGAAGACACCGGATATTTGACTACAAAATCTGGCTCGACCTACACCAATATTGACGGCGTCTTTGCATGTGGAGACGTGCAAGACCACACGTATCGGCAGGCCATTACTGCTGCTGGTTCTGGATGTATGGCGGCCATTGATTGTGAGCGGTGGCTAGAGGCACAGCACTCATAGTCCAGAGTTGAATGTTGGCGTGGGTATTATGTTGCACAACGTCATTTACTCAACGATAAAAATGGACTGGACCACCATGGCAGACGGAATTATCACCCTCACGAGCAGCAGCTTTGACGAGACCGTAAAGAGCTCGAATACTCCAATACTTGTTGACTTTTGGGCAGAGTGGTGTGGGCCATGCAAAGCAATTGCGCCAGTGCTTGTAGAGCTCTCAGCCGAACTTGCCGGAAAAGTGACCATTGCAAAACTCGATGTTGATGCACACGGAGACATTGCACAGCGATTTAGTGTGATGAGCATTCCAACACTGTTGATTTTTAACAACGGTGAAGTACAAAAGCGTTTGGTCGGAGCAAAAGGTAAGGGTCAACTGCTACAGGAGCTTGCAGAATTTCTCCCAACTTCCCACTAACTCTCCATCAGCGCAATAACGCCGTAGCTGCAATGCAGCAACGGCTACACGCTCTTGGCATGCTTGATGATTCGCTTGTGGAACAAGGCTATTTCTGCGAATTTACCCATACAGCGCTGCGAGAATTTCAGGCCAATCGGGGTTTGCCCCAAGACGGTGTTTGCGATCGCAATGCGTGGGATGCACTTATTGAGGCTTCATGGTTGAGTGGTGCGCGTTTGTTGTATCTCACATCCCCGCATCTGCGCGGCGATGACGTCATGGCGCTTCAAACAAATCTTGCGCTGCTTGGTTTCGATTGTGGTCGCATAGACGGAATACTCGGACCCAACACCGTTCACTCACTCACCGACTTTCAACAAAACTACGGACTTGTTGCAGATGGCATTTGTGGTGCCGAAACACTGCAAGCTCTGTCACGAATGAGTAGCCAAACCGGAACTGGTCCGGGAATAGTTTCGGTACGCGAATCTGAGAAACTTTATAATGCTGCCAAGGTAGGCAATTCGCTCAAGATCGTGGTTGGTTGCTTTGGTGACTTGCAAAGTGTCTCGCGTGGTTTGACCAGAAGATTGCGTGAGCAATACGACGACGTCATGACTGTAGAAGAATCGGATCCAACTTTGCACGCAACGTCTGCCAATAGTTTTCAAGCAGATGTGTATGTCGGAATTGCAGCGTCAACCGCACAACACCACGACATTGTTTTTTATGAAACCGAAGGTTTCAGTTCGCCGGGGGGTCGCCGCCTAGCGGAGGCCATCGCAGCACAACTCGAGGCGGTTGGTTTTGGGCAATTTGCAGTCAAGGGCATGCGGCTTCCCATCCTGCGAGCAACACGAATGCCCGCAGTGTTATGTATTTTTGGGCAGGGTCTTCAACCAGGGTTTGACACTGTTGTCAGCGCTCTGAGTGCGGGGATTGCGGGCTGGTTTGCCCCTCAAAGTCCTTCTGAGTAACCGTTTCTCGGGTTATCCACAGGTTTGTTCACAGTCTGTGAGGACTGTCAAGTACTGGTTTACGCTCATGCTCCACGTGAGACGTAGGGTTTTCCGAGCGCTAGTGAGTCTCTGTGACTAATCCTCTGATTGAGGACCTTCGGTCATGAGTCGGTAAATCCGCTCAAGATCTTCCAAGTCAGCAAAATCAATAGTGACTTTGCCGTGTTTGCCACTCATGGTGACACCGACAGAGGTTTGTAGGTGCTCGGCAAGCAATCCTTCAAGTTCGAGCAGACCCGGTGGTCGCAACGTGGTGGTCTTTGCTCCGGTTGAAGCGGCTGATTTTCCAGACGACTTGCCTGCTGTACCCGCGCCTGCTCCCCCAACCGACGTGGTTGATGCGGGTTGGCTGTCACGAACTGCTTCCTCGACACCTCGAACAGTCCAACCCATCTCGACTGCGCGTTTTGCAAGTTGTTCTTGCAGCGAACGATCGGGGGTGCCAAGTAACGCCTTTGCATGACCCGCAGACAAACGGCCATCGGCAAGCAACGACTGAATGGATGGTGGAAGGCCGAGTAGTCGTAATGCGTTGGTGATAGCAGAACGACTTTTGCCCACCTTGCTTGCAACTTGCTCGTGCGTCATATTGAAGTCTTCAAGTAGTTGCTGATAGGCAGCCGCTTCTTCAAGTGGAGTGAGGTCTTGGCGATGCAAGTTCTCAACAAGTGCCTGTTCAACCGACGAAACGTCATCGGTTACTCGCACAATTGCTGGAATCATTTGCAATCCAGCACGTGATGCAGCGCGCCAGCGGCGCTCGCCTGCAATTAACTGATAGCGATTGTTTTCATCTGGACGCACCAAAATTGGCTGCAGCACACCAATTGCCGATATTGATGCGGTTAATTCAGCCAGTGAAGCTTCGTCAAAATGTACGCGTGGCTGATTTGGGTTTGGATCAATTGCGTTTACAGGAATGTCTTTAAGCCCTGTTGCCGATTCTGTGCTAGTACCGTCACTGGTACTTGTACCACTTGCGGTATTGCCAGTGTTTCGGTTGGTGGGGATAAGCGCGTCTAAGCCTTTACCCAATCCGCTGCGGCGCGCCACCACTCACCTCCAATGCAACTGCTCGGTAGGCCTTTGCGCCAGCCGAGTTGGAGTCGAATGTGGTGATTGGTTTGCCATGCGATGGAGCCTCGGCAAGACGCACGGTGTGCGGAATAACGGTTTGACAGACTTTGTCGCCAAAGTGTTCGCGCACTTCGTTTACAACATCGGCAGACAACTTGGTTCGAGTATCAAACATGGTGCAGATAATGGTGCTGACTGCCAAGTTTGGGTTGAGGTTTTGGCTCACCAGGTCAACGTTGCGCAACAACTGCCCCAAACCCTCAAGTGCGTAATACTGACACTGAATCGGCACGATTACTTCGCGCGCTGCGGTCAGACCGTTGACTGTCAACAGACCAAGCGATGGCGGACAGTCGATCAATACGTAATCAAATTGATCCAATACAGATTCGATCGCCTTCTTCAGCCGAGTCTCTCGACCCATGGCAGGTACTAGCTCAATTTCGGCGCCGGCTAGATCAAGGTTCGATGGAGCAACAAACAAGTTACGAACCGCGGTTGGTTCAAGACAGTCCTCCATTGGGGTGTCGTGCAGCAACACGTCGTACACACTGGTTTCCATCTCGCGGGTGTTCAGACCAAGGCCAGTAGAAGCATTGCCCTGTGGGTCAAGGTCAACAATCAGTACTCGATATCCCTGTTCAGCCAAACAAGCACCCATATTGATGGTGGTTGTTGTCTTGCCTACGCCACCCTTTTGATTGGCCATGGCAATGACCCGAGGTACGGGGTGTGGAGCGGGTTGTGCCGTATTCATATCCCTTATATTCTACCGAGGGTCGACCAACCAACGGGGGATACGGTTCCCTCTACCAACTGACTTCGCCAGGAATGTTCCACGTGGAACATTCGGGGCTGAAATGAGGGGTTTGGGGTCTACAAATGTTCCACGTGGAACATTGCAACCGGACCAAGCCTGGTTGGAGCGGAAACTCCAAGCTTTCCCAGGTCTACATCTGCCCAGCGATCTGGGCTTCCAGGTGGAGGTTCGCTCACGACCACGCACCCGCCCAGTTTGACCAAACTCACGGCCCATTGCAGGGTTTGAAGTGGAGGACCAAAACCTCTGGCGCATGCAGCATCGAAGGCGTGGGCAAAACGATCCTGGTTTCGCAATACCTCGACATCTCCACACACCACTTCGACCTGGTTTTGGATCCCCAACGATTGCACCGAACGCAGAAGTGTGTCCGTCCGCTTGGCACGGCGGTCGATCAGGGTCATCCGAATTTCTGGGCGGATAACTGCAATGACCAGGCCTGGAACTCCTGCTCCGCTGCCCAAATCAACGCAGGATGTGACTCCGACGGGAAGTGCATCGGCAAAAGACGCCGCATGTTCAATGATTTCGGACAGGGGGGCAGTCCCCAATGCTCCGATTTTCTGGGCCTCACCGAAGATACGGCGAAGACCTGGGTGATCTGCGGGCTTCATGGTACGGGCTTTATTGTATAAGCCCGGTGCTTACAGGGCTATTCGGTGGCTTCGGCCAACGCAACCACAACCCGGCGATGCGGATCTTGGCCTTGCGAGTGTGTGCTCACGCCGGTCGAGTTGACAAGGGCGTCGTGCACAATCTTGCGGTCGGCAGAGTTCATCGGTTCAAGCACGCGTGGTTGACCGGTGGCAATAACGTCATCTGCGACTTTCAGAGCAAAACGGCTCAAAGCCTCGCGACGGCGCTCGCGGTAGCTACCAATATCAACGCGCATATGGGTGTCATGGTCGCCAAGGCGGCGCTGGCTCACTACGCGAGTGAGGTCTTGCACGGCCATCAATGTGGCGCCGCGCTGACCAACAAATACAGAGACATCATCGCCCAAGACGTTGATGTCGATATCTTCGCCGTTCAGCGTGGATGTCACTTGGCCAACCAGGCCAGCAGCGGTCAACATTCCTTCAAGAAATGTGGTCGCTGCAGCACTCACAGTGGCTGGATCTACTGGAGGGCCTTCTGGGCGCGGTGCCCGCTCAGCATCTGATGCTTTTCGTGGCTCGCGGCGTGGTCGATCTGATCCGGCTGCCGACTTTGGTCCGCGGCGGCCCTTCGATGCATCGCCGTCTTTGCTGGTTGCACGCTTTGGACCACGATCGCGGCGCTCTGGCTTTGACCGTGGCGCTGTTGGACGAACTCGTGCGCGAACTCGTGCTTCGCCGCGTGTGCGTCCAAACAAACCAGGCTTTGGTTCTTCAAGAACATCGAACTCGGCATCTTCTTCTGAAACACCCAACTGATCAAGTGCCAAATTTTTTGCTGCTTCAAGTGTGTCAGCAGTTGTTTCTACCCATTCCATACATTTCCTCGTTGCTTATTTGATGTGGCGAATAAATTAATTATGGTTTTGGTCGGCGAGCAACCGAACCACTTCGATTTTTTCCTGGAGCTTGCGGACGTCGCGAAGTGCCAGAAGATTTTCCCTTAGGGGGAGTGACGCGCTTGCTCGAAAACGGCGCATCAGGATCTGCTGCAGGTTTGATTTCCTTTTTGTTGTCTTTCTTGTCTTTTTGATTCATGTCACGTGCTTGAGCGCTTGCAACTTGTGCTTGGCGTCCCAACGACGAATCGTGTCCATAAAAACGTTTGGTGATGTAAAACTGCTGCACGATGCGAATGATTGCCTGCACCATGTAATAAACGATCAAACCAGTAGGAAGGAAGAGCTGAAAAACAGCAAATAACACTGGCAAATACTGCATTAATTTGGCTTGGCTCGCCGACATGGTTGGGCTTACTGTGCGCGATGCAACCATTTTTTGTTGCACGAAATACAAACCGGCAAGCAGCGCAACAAAGCCGACATAGATCATGCCTTTGCCAAAGCCGGCCTTTACTGCAGCGACTGGAGTCTCTGCGAGATCCAAACCAAATGCAAGCATTTTTGTTTTGCCGAGCAACGAGTTGTACAGATCTGAAGTGTGATCGAGATATTTCGGAACGAACGCTGTGCCCGGACCATCGGGACGATTAATCAAACCGTGCAGCGCACGGAACATGATGATGAACACCGGCATCTGCGCGGCAATCGGCAAACACGAAGCCATTGGGTTGACTTTGTGTTCCTGATACAACTTCATCATCGCTTCGTTTAATTTTTGACGATCACCTTTGAACTGCGCTTGAAGACGTCGCATCTCGGGTTGCAGTTTTTGCATCTCGAGCATGCCTTTGGTGCTCTTGAGCGTGAGTGGTGTGATGAGCAGCATCACGACAACTGCCACCGCACCAATCGCCAAGGCGTAGTTGTGGGTGAGCGAATAAAACTGAGCGATTAATCGGGAAGCAAGTTCAAACATCTGGGGTCAACAACTTTCGTGGGGGCCGTTTTGGCCAGTAGAGACGGTAGGCG
>CAFBMJ010000023.1_pt1 | contig 14138 bp, 13 predicted proteins | sample 7268701 | NCBI WGS metagenome assembly CAFBMJ01 (sample SAMEA6814063, study PRJEB35770) | uncultured Acidimicrobium sp. | biome: Freshwater; feature: Freshwater reservoir; material: water | place: Czech Republic | collected 2017-05-23 | depth 30m m
ATCAATTCAACAATGTCCATTGTTGTTGCCGTGGTTGCGGTGTTGCTCGGCTTTCTCATTTTGCGCGACATTCGTGGCGGTAGCACTACAGCACCAGCCGCCGATGGTGGAGAAACAACAACAACCGTTAGCGACACAGTTCCGGTTGTGACAACAGTTCCTGCAACAATTCCGTTAACCGCATTCAAAATTCAAGTTGCTAATGCGTCAAAGGTTTCTGGAAGCGCCGGCCAGTTGACCACCGAGTTGCAGGGTCGTGGCTACATCGTGCAACCTGCAGTGAACTCAAGTGAGATCACGCCAAAACAAACCGCAACAGTCGTGTATTACTTGCCAGGTAGCGAAGTTCAAGCAGCCCAAGTTGCTGCCGAACTTGGCGGTGTTGCAACGGCAATCATGCCAGCTCCGATTCCAACAGAGGGTGGAAAACTTGGAGAAGCAAGCATTCTGATTTTGTTGGGAACCGATGTTGCGGGCAAACCGCTTGCTTCACCAGTGCCAACCGTGCCAGTCGCACCAGTTGTGACCACACTTCCTCCTGGCTGATCTCGTTCGCTTTCGCGAGTAATTAGTTGAAGCGAGCAACAATCGCAGTCGCTGCTTTCTCAATGCACATCAGTGGCTGAGAAAACGATTCAGCCTCACCAAAATTTGCAATCAAACTGAATGAATCGATGCGCTGTTGAGCATCGACATCAGCGCCACCACAGATAACAACAACAGGTTTGTTGAATTGTTGTGCAAGTTGCTGCACGCCACCGACAACTTTTCCATCAAAGCTTTCGTTATCTAAATATCCCTCGCCAGTAATGATCAGATCGCATTGTGCAATTTGCTCATGCAGGCCTACTTCGTCAGCAACAACATCAAAGCCCGGCACAAGGCTTGCGCCAAGTGCCCCAAGCCCGCCTGCGAGCCCACCAGCCGCGCCACCACCAATGAGCAGCGATACATCAATGCCGTAGTCGCGCAAGTATGACTGTTGCAGTTGCTCAAGGCGCCCAGAGAGAAATTCGATCTGCACTGGAGTTGCGCCTTTTTGCGCACCAAATAATCTGGCGGCGTCTGCAAATAGTGCGCGTACATCGCAAGCCACAATAAATTCGGTTCCCCGAAGTCTGGCAGGTGTGCCGATTGCACGAATTGCTCCGAGGCCACCGTCGACAGTTGCCGAACCTCCAACACAGACGATTATTCGTTTGGCTCCATCGTTGAGTGCAGTGTCGATGAGCTGGCCTGTGCCGATTGTTGATGCAGCAATGACATCGTTCTTTTTGGCTCCGCCCACCAGCGAAAGCCCAGATGCACGTGCCATTTCGATAACCGCGGTGTCACCGGCAAGGCGCCACTGTGCCTCGACCGGCTGGCCGAGTGGGTCGGTCACGCGAGTCGTGCGGTTTGGTCCGCCAAGTGCATCTAGCGTGCCTTCGCCACCGTCTGCAATTGGCGCTTCAACACAATCAACACCCAATTCCCAACATGCATGACCGATTGCTGATGCAACCTGTGCTGCTGTAGCGGTGCCACGAAACTTGTCGACAGCCGCCAGCACTCGCATGTCGTACAGGATAGGCAACTTTGTGTTGGGTCGAAGGTCTACGATGAAATTGATGTATTTACGAGGAAGACTTCACTGGTCGCTTCTCGTTATTTCGGTGGTGAGCGGCGTCATCGCAGTATTGCTTTCTCGCGGTGGTGGAGAACCAAAGATTGTGGTGCCAACAACGGTTGAAACAACGATTCCCGCAGCCACAACGACCGTGTATGTAGAGCCTGTGTATTACACAATCGAACCAGGCGACTCACTGTTTGCCATTTCAAAGAAGTTCAACCTAAACATGGCCGAACTGATGAGCATTAACAACATCACCAACCCCGACAAGGTCAACGCTGGTGATGTGATTCAGCTGCCGGTGGCCACAGGTTTTGTTCCTGTTGCGCCGTCAACAACGATGAAGCCTTAGCCGCGTCGCGCGCGAACAATCTCGGCTATCTCGCGCATGATGCGAGCAATGTCAAAATCTTTTGGTGTGTACACCGCTGCAATGCCGATTGCACGCAGTGAGTCACGATCGTCTTCCGGAATGATGCCGCCAAGAATTACTGGGGCATCAACACCAAGCTTTTGCAATTCGTGCAAAACATCTGGAACGAGTTGCAAATGCGAACCGGACAAAATGGACAGACCAATCACATCGGGGTCTTCGTCTCGTGCAGATGCAGCAATTTGTGCTGGCGTGAGACGAATACCTGAATAGACAACTTCCATGCCCGAATCGCGTGCAGCAACCGCAATTTGTTCGGCGCCACTTGAGTGCCCATCAAGACCTGGCTTGGCAACCAAAAACTTTGGTGGACCACCGGGGATCGTGCGCACATACTCGGCTACGTCAGCCAGTTGGGCTGTGCGGCGGCCGGCCGCTGCACCAACGCCAGTTGGCGCACGGTATTCACCAAATACTTCTCGCAGCACCTGGCTCCACTCGCCAGTAGTGCCACCCGCTTTGGCCAGAGCAATCGAAGCATCCATCAAATTGGCTTTGCCGGTTGCCGCATTTCGCAATTGATCAAGTGCTTGACGAACATCTGCATCAACACGTTGTTTGCGCCATGCAGCGACGTCGTCAACAAGTTGTTGTTCGACAGTTTGATCAACCTTGAGGATGTTGTTCGCGCCGTCGAGAGGTGAAGGTGTTGATTCGGTGAAGCGATTGACGCCTACAACAACTTGCTCGCCAGATTCGATGCGACGAGTGCGATCGGCCATTGAAGACACGAGGCGACCTTTGAGCTCATCGACTGATTCAAATGCACCGCCGCGATCAAGAATCTCTTGCAACTCCGCCCAAGCGGCTTCGCGCAACTCGGCTGTGCGGGCCTCGACCACATGCGAGCCAGTAAAGATGTCTTCGTACTCAAGCAAATCTGTTTCGTATGCGAGCACTTGTTGCATGCGCAACGACCACTGTTGATCCCATGGACGGGGCAGTCCAAGCGCTTCGTTCCATGCTGGCAATTGCACGCTGCGTGCACGAGCGGACTTGGAAAGAGTGACGGCAAGCATCTCGAGCATGATGCGCTGCACATTGTTTTCTGGCTGCGCTTCGGTAAGACCGAGCGAATTGACTTGCACGCCATAACGAAAACGTCGAGCGCGTTCGTCGGTGATGCCGTAGCGCTCGCTGCCGATGCGATCCCACAACTCGGTGAAGGCTCGCATCTTGCACAGTTCTTCTACAAAACGAATGCCGGCGTTGACAAAAAATGAGATGCTCGCAAAAACCTGGGGAAACGCTTCGTCTGAGACCTGGCCGCTTGCGCGCACTGCATCCAAAATATCGATGGCATTGGCAAGTGAGAATGCAATCTCTTGCACTGGAGTAGCACCCACTTCTTGCAAGTGATACGAGCACACATTCATTGGGTTCCACTTCGGTGCGTTGACCGCACACCAAGCGATCATGTCGACGATGATGCGACGTGAAGCTGCGGGAGGAAAAATGAATGTTCCGCGTGATAAATACTCTTTGAGAATGTCGTTTTGTGTGGTGCCGCGCAACTCGTTTGCGGGTGTGCCTTGCTCGGCGGCATTGGCAACATATAACGCAAGCAACCATGCAGCAGTTGCGTTGATGGTCATCGATGTATTCATCTGACCAGGAGGAATCTGTTGCATCAGTGTGCGCATGTGGCCCAAGTGCACGACAGGTACGCCCACTTTGCCCACTTCGCCACGAGCAAGAATGTGATCTGGGTCGTAACCAGTCTGGGTTGGCAAGTCGAAGGCGATGGAAAGGCCGGTTTGACCTTTAGCAAGGTTTGTGCGGTACAACTCGTTGGAAGCTTCTGCAGTTGAATGCCCCGAATAGGTGCGGATCAGCCAAGGTTCGTCGCGGCGACTCATACGTCAAGGTTAGGGGTTGACGGCCTCGTCAAGACGATGCAGGTAATCGTCGCGGGGGATTTCCGTTGCGCCAAGAGTCTCGAGGTGGGGCGTGAGCCATTGCACGTCAAGCAATGACATCGCCGAATTGCGCATAGTCGCAACGAGGTGCATGAGTGCGATTTTGGATGCGTCTCGCTGGAGGTGAAACATGGACTCGCCGGCAAAGAGGCCGTTCACTCGCACACCGTATAAGCCCCCGATGAGTACGCCATTTTCGTCGAAGGTCTCAAAACTGTGGGCCCAACCCAGTTCGTGCAGCGTTAAGTATGCATCAATGATGTCTGTTGTTATCCACCCACCTTCACGATTGGGTACGGCACAACCGCGTATCACGCGTTCGAAACATGTATCGATACGAATGGAATATTTACTCGCACTACTGCGCATTGATCGAGTGATGCGTAATTGGTCGAGTGGAAGAATGCCACGCATCATTGGCGACCACCAACCCATCGCTGGTTTACTCAGGAATGGAAAGTCGTTTGCACTCGACATTGGGAATACACCGGTGCGGTATGCCTGAATGAGAGTTGCAGGCTCAAGATCTGCACCACGACCAACGATGTCTTGCTGTGGCCATTCAGTTGAAGGTGGAAAATTCCAAATTGACGGACCAAGCTCGACTGGTGTGTCATGCCAAGACGTCATACGCCACGGTACATCTGACGCAATGAGATCTAGTAAGTAAAGAATCCCTGCTTGGTCTTGCGGCCCAACTTGCCTTCTGCCAATAACTTTTTGAGAGAGTCGGCTGGCTCGAGATGGCTTTGCTTGAATTCGGTTTGGAGTGCATTAAGGATTGACACGGTGGTGTCAATGCCGATGAGGTCGAGCAAGGCAAAAGGGCCCATCGGGAAGTTGCAGCCACCCTTCATTGCCGTGTCGATGTCTTCCATGGAAGCTGTTTTGGCTTCGAGCATGTGTACTGCGTTATTGAGGTATGGAAACAACAATGCATTGACAATAAAACCTGCGCGGTCAACAACTTGTACAGGATCTTTTGCACATGCAGTTGCGAACGCTGTAGCAGCTGCGATGGTGTCGTCACTTGCCGTAACGGGACGGATCACTTCAACAAGCGACATCATTACAGCAGGGTTAAAAAAGTGAATTCCACAAACTTTGTCTGGGCGGTTTGTTGCTTGAGCCATTGCAACAACCGGCAATGTGCTGGTGTTCGTTGCAAGGATTGCTGAGGGCTTCACGATTTTGTCGAGTTGCGAAAACAGTTCTTGTTTTGGTGCGAGTTCCTCGAGGATTGATTCGATAACGAGGTCGCAATCAGCAAGTGCCGAAAGTTGGTCGGTGATGCTGATGTGCGACAAAATTTCTGTTCGCTGATCTTCTGTCATCTTTGACTTGGCAACTTGTTTTGCGAGATTGTTTTCAACCGAAGTGAGCATCGACTGTGCGCCAGCCATTGTGCGCGAGCGTACAACTACGTTGATGCCGGCGCGTGCAACGACTTCGGCAAGGCCAGAGCCCATGATGCCCGAGCCGCAAACGCCGACGAGCTGGGGAAGTGAAGATGGAGATGTAGTAGTCATGGCGTGCAACCGTAGTCAATAAACCGAGATATTTACCAACTGGTAACGAAAGAACCATCTGGGCTTTACCAGTCCTGATTAGGTTTGCCTGGTGATCAATACGGATGTAGACGGGACGGCCAATCATCCGAGGCGACTGATTGGTCTTGAGGCCGTTCACAACTTTCGCGACTTAGGTGGTTACCCGACCGAAGATGGACGAAGCACAAAGTGGAGAACGCTCTTTCGTGCGGACGGCCTGTACCGATTGCGGGGTGCAGATGACATGAGTCGCGTCAGGCAATTGGGTTTGAAATCGGTTATCGATTTGCGTACAGAGCGCGAACAGCGTGAACAGGGAATTTTTCCTACCGATGACATTGAAGTGACGTTTCATCATTTGTCGATCGTTGATGTGACGTGGTCGGATACTCAGACTCCAGTGTTCGATGATGAAGTTGAGTTTTTGGTGTGGGGATATCGCGACATGTTGGAAACTGGCTCGAGCCGATTTGCAGATGCAATGCATGTGCTTGCTCAAACCGAATCAATACCTGCGGTGTTTCATTGTGCTGCTGGCAAAGATCGCACTGGTGTACTTGCAGCATTGTTACTTTCGAGCCTCGGTGTGGATGACGCACACATTTGTGCCGACTATGGCCTGACACAGGATGCAATGCGTCGATCAATTGCGTGGTCGCAAGTGCATCGTCCCGAGCTAGCCCAACGTTATGCCACTATCCCCAAGGCATACTTGGCCGCCGACCCGCGAGCGATGCAAATTATTTTGACTGAGATTGCGAAACAATATGGTTCGGTGCGCAGTTTTGTACGCGAAATAGGAGTTACTGACGCAGCAATGAATGCGTTGGAAAAACTGTTACTCGAAAAACGCTAATTCGTTCAGCGAAACTAGCTGACGATGATTGTGACGCTGTCAATGATGAGGTCTTCAGTCGGAGGAACACCGTTGGCTGCAGGATCTGGGTTGGATGCTGCATTCATTGCGGGGATCGTTTGATCCAAACCATCTGTGACTTGACCAAACAATGTGTAGTTCGGCTTGAGAGCAGCACCGTTTTCGCCGGTGATAATGAAGAACTGACTGCCGTTGGTGTTTGGACCAGAGTTAGCCATTGCAATGGATCCAATTTTGTATTCTCCCTGCGCAGGAAGTTCATCGGCGAATGTATAACCCGGGCCACCCGTGCCAGTTGCGGTTGGGTCGCCACACTGCACAACAAAATCAGTTATGGCACGGTGACACTTGGTGCCATCAAAATATTTGTAGCGGGCGAGCAGAACAAAGCTGTTGGTGGCAAGAGGCGCTTTGATTGGGTCAAGAACAAATGAGAAGTCACCCTTATTTGTCAGGACGATCGCGGTGTAGGTTTTTCCATCTACGAGACACATCGGTGGAGCTTTTTCAAATTTGGAAACGCGAGTTTCCGACATATCTGCTGCTGGGCACGGAGTATCGCCGGTAATTTCACGACCTTCAAGTGTCGGTGCAACGGTGCTTCCACCCAAATCGACGACAGCCGTGGTGTCTGTTTGTGCAGTGGAGCTACCCGTGGTACCACCCGAAACACGAATGATCACAACAACTGCCACAATCACACCTACAACGGTGAGGGCACGAATGATGTTCTTGCGCACCTTTCGCTTTTGATCTGATTTGGCTAACTGGTCAAGCCTTTGGCGACGGTTTTCTTTTTTGCGAGTTCGTTTGTCAGTGCCCATAGTTTTAAAAGGATACTCGCGTAGAGGTAGCGTAAAGACCCTGTGGCGCTTCTTGTTCAAAAATATGGTGGCACTTCGGTTGCCGATCCAGACCGAATGCGCAACGTTGCACGCCGAATAGCAGACGCCAGAACCCAGGGTCACGACGTTGTTGCCGTTGTGTCGGCAATGGGTAAAGCCACTGACAATCTTGTTGAACTCGCTCGACAGGTTTCAAGCAATCCGCAAGGTCGCGAAATGGACATGTTGCTCACAACTGGTGAACGTATTTCGATGTCATTGTTGTGTATGGCATTGCACGATGTGGGTTGTGACGCAGTGAGTTTTACCGGAAGTCAAGTTGGCATCATCACCGATACATCTCACACCAAAGCAAAAATTTTGGAGATTAAGGGTGATCGAGTGCGCGAAGCATTACTTGCCGGCAAGGTTGCTGTTGTCGCAGGTTTTCAGGGTGTAAGTACCGACCGCGAGATCACGACACTTGGTCGTGGAGGTAGCGACACAACAGCAGTTGCACTTGCCGCAGCACTAAAAGCCGATGTGTGTGAGATCTATACCGACGTCACTGGTGTGTTTACCGCAGACCCGCGGCTGGTTTCGCAAGCAAGCAAAATTAAGCAATTGAGTTTTGATGAAATGCTCGAGATGGCTGGGGCAGGAAGCAGAGTTTTGGCACTGCGCTCAGTTGAGTTCGCGCGAAATCACAATGTGCCAATCCATGTTCGATCAAGTTTCACGTTAGAAGAAGGCACCTGGGTTCTTGGTGCCGACGACGAGAGGAAAACAAAAATGGAAGATCCAATTATTTCTGGAGTTGTTCACGATGTGGGCGAAGCCAAGATGACATTGCTTGGTGTGCCCGATCGCCCAGGCGTGTCGGCTCTCTTGTTTGAATCTCTCGCAAAGGCAAATGTCAACGTTGACATGATCGTGCAGAACACCTCAATTGATGGCACCACCGACATCTCGTTCACTCTTCCGGTTGGCGACATTGCAACAGCAGAGCCGATATTGGCAAACGTTGGCAAAGAAGTTGGGGCAAAGGGCATCAACAAGGACGAAAATATCGTCAAGCTGTCGTTGGTCGGTGCTGGAATGAAGTCAAGTCCTGGTGTGGCAGCGAAGATGTTTCGAGTCTTGGCCGACAACGGCGTCAACATCGAGATGATTTCAACTTCGACAATTCGTATTTCGGTTGTGGTCGAGCGATCCAAGCTGGAGACAGCAGTTCGAGCGTTGCACACAGCCTTTGGCTTAGACAGTGGTGAGGATTACTCAGCTCCATTGCCCGAACGCAAGTAGGTTGTAACAAATCATGATGAATCAGCGCGGTGCAAAAAAACGCGCCCAATTTGTACCCTGGCGAAGCGCCGGTAATCGCACCGAAACTGGTGGGTCTGCCGACGAGATTGTGCGCTCAACCGGATGGGTTTTTAACAATGAAACTGGCAGCGAACTCACGCTTGAAGAGTTTGTGGCCACAGGCGACAAAGAAGTAACGCGTTACATGCATCAATTTGGTTTTGACGCAGATCGACTTGCACCGTTGACCTTGCTTGAAATCGGTAGCGGAATTGGTCGAATGACTGCTTCATTTACAGAGCAATGCGCCAATGTAATTGCGGCTGATGTGGATGCTGCCTTTTTGGAGCGCTGTCGCGAGACTGTTGGTAAGCACGGACGTGCAGACAGACTGACAACGACACACGTGCAAGATGGCAGCACACTTGCACTTGCCAACGATTCGGTAGATATCGCATTTTCGTACATCACCTTGCAGCACTGTCAACGCAATGATGCTCTTGGTCTGTCGCGCGAAGCAGTGCGAGTCACGCGCTCTGGTGGAACCGTGCTTCTCAACTATCGCTCGTGGGTGATCAGCGATGTTTTTCTGATTCCAGCGGGAATCTTGGTTCGTTTGCTATGGCGCATGCCAGCAATCGGAAAACGAATTTCTGCGACGCGATGGGCAACACGATTTGGTTGGCAGGCAAACAGGTTGAGCCCCGATGAAGTATTGCAAGACATCATCGATCACAGTCAAAAATCATTGACAGATATCACGGTGTATCACTCTCCGTTTCAGGTGCGTCATGTTTCGCATTCCAATGTGCAAGTGAAGGTGTTGAAGCGAGTTAATCGCAGCCATTGGTGGCTCGTTGCTACTGTGCGTGGCGCATGACCGCACACCGACTCTCGATTGAAAATATTGAGCGTGCGGCACGCACGATTGACCCGGTCTTTTTGCATTCGCCGCAGTTCAACTGCGAACCGCTTTCTAGTGAGTTGGGCTGTGCGCTCACACTCAAAGTTGAAACCCCTAATCCCATCAGAAGCTTTAAAGGTCGTGGCGCAGACTTCTTTATGCAAGAAAATGCCGCTGCGCTGGCTGGGCGAGATCTTGTGTGTGCAACCGCGGGCAACTTTGGGCAAGCAATGGCTTTTGTGTGCAGAGCACACAAGCGCTCGTTGATTATTTATTGCGCGACCAATGCCAATCCTCTCAAAGTTGACCGGATGCGCTCGATGGGTGCAGATGTGCGCCAGATGGGTGACAATTTTGATGCGGCCAAAGAAAATGCCAAAAAGTTTTGTGCCGAGACTGGTGCATATTTTGTAGAAGACGGCCGTGACATTGCAATCTCTGAAGGCGCAGGATCTATAGCGGTTGAGTTGATGCAACAGCGCACGTTTGATGCCGTGCTTGTGCCGCTTGGAAACGGAGCTTTGATCGGCGGCGTTTCGCGATACATCAAACATGTAGCGCCCGATGTGCAAATCATTGGCGTTTCAAGTGCGACCGCCGATGCGATGGAAGCATCATGGCGCTCCGGAACTGTGATCGAACGAGCTTCTGCCAACACCATCGCTGACGGCATTGCAGTGCGCACCCCTGTGCCGGAGGCACTCAACGACATGAAAGGTCTTGTTGACGATGTGTTGTTGGTGTCGGAGGACGCGCTGAAGCGCGCAATGAAGTTGGTATTTGACAAGGCTGGATTGATCATTGAGCCAGCGGGAATTGCCGGAGTATCTGCGATTCTTGAACATGCCCATCTTAAAAAGATGCGCCTTGCCACAATTTTGTGCGGAAGCAACCTCACGCCGACACAAGTTAATGACTGGCTAATCGACAAGGTCTAACAACTAAACTGTTTCTATGCGCGTAGGACTAGTTGGAGCCACTGGAATGGTGGGAACCGTGATGCGACAGTTGCTGGCTGAGCGCAACTATCCAGTTGATGAACTGCGGATGTTTGCATCAGCGCGTTCTGCTGGCACATCCGTTGAATGGAACGAAAGAACAATCATCGTTGAAGATGCAACTACTGCTGACCCAAGCGGCATGGATGTTGTGCTGTTCTCGGCCGGAGCAACAACCTCTCGTGCACTTGCCGAAAAATATGCAAATGCTGGTGCGATGGTGATCGACAACTCGTCCGCGTGGCGCATGAACGACGATGTGCCGTTGATCGTTTCCGAAGTAAACCCTGGCGACGTTGCTGCTGCAAAGTTGGGCATTATTGCAAACCCAAACTGCACCACGATGGCTGCGATGCCGGTACTCAAAGCTCTACATGACGAAGCAACACTTGTACGCCTCATCGTCAGCACGTATCAGGCGGTGAGCGGTGCCGGTGTAGCTGGCGTTAGCGAATTGGAAAACCAGGTGCGTGAGGGTGTGGCAGATGCAGGCAAACTCACCTACGACGGTGAAGCAATCAAGTTTTCGAAACCAGAAAAGTTTTCGCAAACAATTGCATTTAATGTTTTGCCACTTGCTGGCTCAATGATGGATGACGGTTCGTTTGAAACCGACGAAGAGCAAAAGTTGCGTAATGAAAGTCGCAAGATCCTGCACATTCCAGACCTGCGTGTTTCGGGAACATGTGTGCGAGTGCCAGTGTTTAGTGGCCACTCGCTCAGCATCAACGCCGAGTTTGCGCATCCAATTACAGCCGAGCGTGCGCACGAGATCTTGGCGACAGCCCAAGGCGTAGTTGTGGCCGATGTGCCAACACCACTGATGGCTGCTGGCAAAGATCCAAGTTATGTCGGTCGCATTCGTCAAGACTCGAGTGTTGACGGCAACCATGGACTCGTGATGTTTATCTCTAATGACAATTTGCGTAAGGGCGCTGCACTCAATGCATTGCAGATTGCAGAACTACTAGTCAGATAGCAAAAAGCAAACGGCAAATAACTAGTTGTTGAATCCGCTCATTGCGAGCTGTGGGCGCTGCAACCAGTTGTCGGCAAGATAGTTTGCCTGACCGTCAATCACGTGAACGGTGTATGCATGACGGGGTTTGTCGCTCAAGTTTGGGCCAGATCGGTGTGGCAGTGTGCCATTGAGTAGTACGAGCGTGCCGCGCGGTGCCTCGAGAGGCACAAGACCCTCAGTTGGATATGGATCCTGGTCAAATACTTCGGTGATTGTTGCTGTGCGAGCAGCATTTAACTTTGAACGCGACTTGACGGGGATGCGGTGTCCGCCCGGCAATGCCCACATGCAACCATTTTCTGTTGTTGCATCGTCAATGGCAATCCAAAAACCAATCACACTCTGTGGCTCTGTCCACAGAAATGTGTGATCGGTGTGACTATTTACTTCGCCGCCGATGCGTGGTTGCTTAAATATGTACATCGACTGCAACAGCAACGGGTCAACAATTCCTACTTGCTGCGCGACGGCAGCCATTTGTGGTGTGCGGCTAAACGCGCTAAACACCGGGTCGAGATCGTGCATGGCATGTCCGAGTTTGTTGAGGCAAAGGTGTGCTTCAGAACGCAGCACACCGTGTTCATCAAAGGCATCCTTTTCAAAAAAGCAACGGATTTTGTCTCCGCTTGTCAAAAAGTATTCATCAGCAGCATGTTGTGCAGTGGAGTCTGCAGTGAAGATGGTGGCTTCCTGCGGCGACGGCACATTGTCCTTGGCAAGTTGCAATGCGCGTTCGCGCAGCGCCAGACATGCTGCGTCATCGACAAAATTTGGCAAGACCAAATATCCGTCGTCATTGAATGCCTGCAGTTGTTGAGGTGAAAGAATTTCTGGAGATGTTGTCATGAGCCGCTCGGATTTTCGAAGTTGGAATGCTCGGGAAATGCTGCTGGCAACAAGATACTCAGTGGAGTAGGTGTACCTTCAACATCGACCATCAAGTTTGCGCCACCATGTTCCCACAACAGTTGGCGGCAACGTCCGCACGGCGTGACATCGGTGTCATTGCCAACGCATGCAACGGCGATAATTCGTCCGCCGCCACCCATGTGGAGCGCCCCCAAGATTGCGCATTCCGCACACAGCGTGAGTCCGTACGACGCATTTTCTACGTTGCAACCAGAGATGATGCGACCATCGTCAATGAGTGCTGCTGCACCTACTCGAAACTTTGAGTATGGGGCGTATGAATGCTGCTGTGCTTCGCGGGCAGCAGCACGCAGTTTTTGCCAATCAATAGCTGGGGTTGTGGTGGCCATACACCAACACTAGTTGCGGGTGACTGACGCCAAAATTACTGGGGTCAGTTTGTTCACACGATCAACAACCGCAGTGGCATCGATATTGAGTGCCTTGCGATCGCGCACAACAACTTGTCCGTGAACAACCACTTGGCAGACATCGCCACGGCTCGCGGCAGCGACAATGGCAACATGCGGATCGAACACTGGTGTGAGAGACGGTGAGAAGGCATCGAGCACGACGAGGTCGGCATACTTACCAACTTCGAGTGAGCCAACGAGGTGATCGATGTGCAGTGCCTTGGCTCCATTAATTGTTGCCATTCGCAATACGTCGAGAGCCGGCAAAACGGTTGGGTCTGATGTAGCAGTTTTTTGCACGTACCCAGTAAGGCGCATGGCGAGCCACAAGTCGATGTCATTGCCCGAAGCCGGACCATCGGTACCAAGTGCGACATTGACACCTTGCTTGTGCAACTCGACAATGCGCGCAGTACCACTAGCCAACTTGTAGTTAGATGCAGGGCAGTGCGTCACCGTTGCACCATGTTGTGCAATCTGGGCGATATCAGCATCATTTAAATGCACGCCATGGGCGAGGACTGCATGAGCGAGCAACTGCGTATCTGCAAGCACTTGGATCGGTGTGCGGCCATTGTGTCGTTTTGATACGAGCGACATTTCGCCAACGGTCTCAGCAGCGTGCACGTGAATGTGAGCACCGTGTTGTTTGGCGAGTGCCGAAATCTGATTGAGATGTTCTTCACCGAGCAAGTAAGTGCTGTGCGGGCTGAGCCAGTTGAGTGAATCAAAACCATTTGGCAAGGAGAGTTCTTGCTCGCGCTTTTTGGAATCGGTAAGCCACTCGTTGGCCCATGTCATGCGCTTGGCGATTGGCAATGGCTCTGGTCCATCAGACTCAAGCAGGTTTGGACCACAGTGAATACGCATTCCTGATCGAGCTGCAACTTCGAGTGCTGCGTCTGGCAAGTAATACATGTCAAGTGCAGTGGTGATGCCACCCAGCAATGATTCGAGTGCTGCGAGCTCGGTGCCGGCGACAACAGCATCGTGCGAGAGCACAGCAATTTCTGCTGGCATGAGACGACCAAGAAAATCTTCCAGGTTCATGTCATCGCCGAGGCCACGAAACAGCGTCATACCCATGTGCGTGTGAGCGTTGATCATGCCCGGCATCACAATTCCACCCTTGGCATCGATGACAGTTGGCGCAGTGTGGGCGAGTGTGCCAGCCGCAATTGCACGGATCTTGCGATCAGCACCAATCACGATCGTTGCATCCTTGACAATGGTGCCCACGGCATCGACGGTGACAACGCAGGCGTGAGTGATTGCGAGAAGGTCTTGTGGGGTACTCATGAAAATTTTGTCGCTTTCGTTGTATCTATTTGCTTGAGCACGTCGCGCAATAGTGAGCCAACTCGTTGAGCTGA
>CAFBMJ010000026.1_pt1 | contig 13909 bp, 10 predicted proteins | sample 7268701 | NCBI WGS metagenome assembly CAFBMJ01 (sample SAMEA6814063, study PRJEB35770) | uncultured Acidimicrobium sp. | biome: Freshwater; feature: Freshwater reservoir; material: water | place: Czech Republic | collected 2017-05-23 | depth 30m m
GGGATCGAACCCACGACCCACGGATTAACAGTCCGTTGCTCTGCCAGCTGAGCTACCTCGGAAAGGAAGTCGGAGCAATCCTAGCGTTGCGATTTGAGCAATTCGACAATTTGCCAAATGCACTCTGGGTTGGCAATTGCTTCACTATTGCGCACAGGTCGCCCGTTGACCGCATCGGCTACAGCCAGTTCCACAAGTTTGTTGCTACGCGTACGCGGCAGATCAGACACCTGCACAACCAGTGCCGGAACGTGTCTTGGAGTGCACGCCACACGGATTCGCGACTTGATGTCGCCAACCAGCTCGTCGGTCAACATCGAACCATCAATGAGCCGCACAAGCAACACGATACGCACATCGTTGTCTTGCTCTTGGCCAAACACAAGGCTCTCAAGCACGTTCGGAAGTTGCTCAACCACGCGCGTTATCTCTGCCGTGCCGATGCGCACGCCACCTGGATTCAGTGTGGTGTCACTGCGACCATGAATCACAATTCCCTGATGCTGTGTCCACGAAGCAAAGTCACCTTGGGCCCACATGCCAGGAATGCGCTCGAAATACGCGCTCAGATATTTTGGTCCTGGATGCATGGGGTCGGGTGCGCCATCTCTGCCGTCATTCCAAAAGCCAATCGGTGTCGATGGAAACGGTTGACGACATACCAACTCTCCGGCAATACCTGGCTGATCAATCAATGAATTTGATTTGTCATCAACAGCATCACTTGCCATGCCGAGCATCGGACCTTGAATCTCTCCTCTATATACAGGTTGCGTCGGGTCTCCACCCACAAAGCACGCGCACAAGTCCGTGCCACCCGAGATGCTCGATAAATGCACGTCTTGCTTGACTGACGTGTATACCCAGTCGAAACCTTCCGGCGAAAGTGGAGAACCAGTTGAACAGATGGTGTGCAGTGACTGGAGAATGTGCGAAGCGCGCGGATCAATACCAGCCTTGCGCATGGAGTCGATGTATTTGGCCGAAACACCAAGCAACGTAATTTTCTCACTGTCAACAATGTCAAACAGTCGAGCAGTGTTAGGCGCTGCTGGCGCACCATCGAATAGCACTGCAGATGCGCCACTTGCAAGCACCGAAACCAACCAATTCCACATCATCCAACCGGTTGTCGTGAAATACATGACGCGATCGTCTTCGCCGAGGTCGCAATGCAATTGATGTTCTTTCATGTGCTGAATAAGCACACCTCCAGTGCGATGCACGATGCACTTCGGCACACCGGTTGTGCCACTTGAATACAACACATACCACGGGTGGTCAAACGCAAACCGCTGTGGTGCAACTGGCGAAGACAAACCGCTTGACACAAACTTTTCGTACTCAAGTAATCCTTCGCGACTGTGCTCGCCCACACTCAAGTTGTTTACAAGCACAGTGGCTACGACTGTTGGCAATCCCGTACGAATCTGCGCTAGCCGTTCAAGGCAATCAAAGTCTTTACCGTTATAGCGATAGCCGTCTACCGCAACAAGAACCTTCGGTTCAATTTGACCAAAACGATCAATCACCCCGTTTGCCCCAAAGTCTGGTGAAGCAGATGAAAACACTGCGCCAATTGACACAGCGCCAAGCATTACTTCGACAGCCTCGAGCGAGTTTGGCAACCATGCAGCCACCCTGTCACCCGCAACAACACCATGTTGTCTGAGTGCCGATGCAATAGCGGCAACACGCAACGCCAACTCATCCCACGTGCGACTTCTGCGCGAGCCACTTTCATCTATGGCCACCAAGGCTTCACTCACACCATGCGCAGTACCACTTTTTCGCAAAAAGTTTTCAACGACACTCAGTTGTGCGTCAGGGAAAAACTTGGCGGTAGAGATTGGTGTGCCCGCACTATTTGGAATAAAAACACGATCACCTTTATGCCCGATGACTCCACAATCGTCCCAAACTTGAGACCAAAATTCACTGGGTTGCGCAACTGACCACGCGTGCAAATCAGCAGTTTTGTTGACCTTCTTTGCAAAAAGATTCATCCGCGATTTGGCTATGCGCTCAACTGTTGGCGTCCACAGGGCTTTGGCTAATTGAGGCATCGGCACTAACCTAATAAAGCCGTTGTACGTATTGGCAATTAACGGTTTTGCTCACTCGGGTTGAAGGGAAACGTTATGAATTGGGGATCATTTATCACCTGCGCCGTTACTGGCTCTGGAGAAACCGCACATAAGAGCGACAAGGTTCCAGTCACACCCGAACAGATTGCCAACTCGTGCATCGAGGCGGCCAAAGCTGGCGCTGCAGTTGTGCACATTCATGTGCGCAATCCACAAACAGGGCTTGGTTCTCGCGACACTGAACTGTATGCAGAAGTCGTGGATCGCGTTCGATCATCAGACACCGATGTCGTGATCAACCTGACCGCAGGCATGGGTGGTGACTTGGTACTAGGTGGCGATGAAGATGTGTTGCCACTTGCCGCTGGCACCGACATGGTTGGGTCAACAGAGCGTCTCGATCACGTCACTCGCCTACTTCCCGAAATTTGCACACTCGACTGCGGCACGATGAACTTCTCGAGTGGCGGCGACTATGTGATGACCAACACGCCAAGCGTGTTGCGCAAGATGGCAAAGATCGTGCAACAACTTGGTGTGCGCCCAGAGCTCGAAGTGTTTGACACCGGACACCTGGTAATGGTGAAAGATTTAATCAAAGACGGGCTGCTTGATGATCCCGTGATGATTCAGTTGTGCATGGGCATCGCCTACGGCGCACCAGATGACACGAACACATTCATGGCTCTGGTCAATCAAATTCCGGCTGGAGCGGTGTTCTCTGCATTCTCCATCGGAAGAATGCAACTTCCGTTTGTTGCCCAAGCAGTGCTTGCCGGTGGCAATGTGCGCGTTGGTCTTGAAGACAACTTGTATCTCAATCGTGGCGAACTCGCCACCAATGGAAAACTCGTCGAGCGTGCGGTCAATATCTTGGAGAACATGAACGTTTCTGTCATGGGACCTGCCGAGGTGCGCAAAAAGCTTCAACTTACAAAGCACGCGTAAGGAACAACGATGAGCGGTCTACCTGGATTAAAAACTGTTGGTCTTCTCGGTGGCGGAGTTATTGGTGGTGCATGGGCTGCCCGATTTGCGCTCAACGGTGTCGATGTCAAGTTGTACGACATCGACCCACAAGCCACGCGCAAGATGGGCGAAATCATGGGCAACGCTCGTCGCGCTTACCGCAAACTCACACTCGCTCCCCTCCCGCAAGAAGGCACCATCACATTTGTCTCGACTCCAGAAGAGGCAGTAACTGATGTTGACTTTGTGCAAGAAAGCGCACCAGAACGACTTGAGCTGAAACAAGAACTGCTCGCTCGTGCAAGCAAAGCAGCCTCGCCAACAACCGTATTTGGTTCGTCTACATCTGGTTTGCTACCTACACAAATACAAAAGGACATGGTCAACCCAGAGCGATTTGTTGTTGGTCATCCGTTCAATCCCGTATATCTCATGCCACTTGTTGAGATCTGTGGCGGAGACCTCACATCGCAGGCCACAAAAGATCGTGCACGCGAGGTGTACACACAAATCGGCATGCGCCCACTCATGCTGAGCAAAGAAATCGACGGCTTTGTTGCCGATCGACTCATGGAAGCATTGTGGCGCGAAGCGTTGTGGATGGTCAATGACGGCATCGCTACCGCGGAAGAAATTGATGATGCAATGCGCTTCGGCCCCGGCTTGCGATGGTCATTTATGGGCACATTCCTTGTGTACCGCATCGCTGGCGGCGAAGCGGGTATGCGACACTTCATGGCACAATTTGGGCCGTCTCTGAAGTGGCCATGGACAAAGTTGATGGACGTTCCAGAACTCGACGATGTGCTGCTCGAGAAGATTGTTTCGCAATCAGACGATCAAGCTGGAACCGCAACCATTCGCGAACTCGAAGCATTGCGCGATGATTGTTTGGTTTCTGTATTCCAGGGACTACGAAGCCAAAATTACGGGGCGGGACAAGTCTTGGCCGATTACGAAAAGATGTTGTTTGGTCGTGGTCCGATACCGGTGCTTGACCCCCTCGCACCATCGGTCTCGCATGAGATGTTTATCCCTTCTGAGTGGACGGACTACAACGGCCACACCAACGACTCGCGTTATTCCCAACTCGTGAGCGAAGCAAGCGACACGTTTTTCCGTGCGATTGGTTTTACGCCCGAATACCTCGCAACTGGTCGCACGTTTTACACCGTTGAAGGACATTCACGTTTTCTTGACCAAACTCGCGCCGGAGACAAAATTAAAGTTCTCACTCGCGTCGCCTCGTATGACGAAAAACGTATTCACTTGTGGTCAGAAGTTGTGCGTGAAGACGGAGTTGTGGCTTTTACTGGTGAGCACCTCTTCATGCATGTTGACACTGCAACGGGAAAGACCTCACCCATGGGAAGCGAATTGATGATGTTGCTCAAGCCAATTGCTGAAGCACACGCAAAACTTTCTGCCCCAACAGGGATCGGTCGACATGTCGGCGAACGCCCCGCGAAGTAGCAGCGTCTCGCCGCTCGCCCCTTGGCAGCCGGGCGATGTGGTGCCCGCACCTCTTGACATCTATTCGTGCCTCGTTGAGCAAGAGTGGGTTGACTACAACGGTCACATGACCGAGGCCGCATATTTATCCGCATTTGGCTGGGGTTCCGACGCGCTCTTCACGTATATCGGCGACAACGATGCATACCGTGCAGCCGGTAACTCGTTTTATACCGTCGAAACTCACATCGTCTACGAAGATGAGGCTTTTTTGAATGAGCCGCTTCGCATAGAAACGCGAGTGCTGGATGTTGACGCAAAGCGCTTGCACATTCATCACACCATGTTTAATGGTGAAAGTGGCAAGAGACTGTCGACAACCGAGCAGATGTTGGTCCATGTGGACATGAATGCAGGAAAGTCTGCGCCAATTCTTCCCCACGTTGCGGCTGCGCTAGAAGCAATCGCACTGAGCCACTCTTCACTTCCGACACCGGAAGACGTTGGCAGAGTTATGAAGATTAAAAAGAAATAGACCAATAGGAGAACAACATGCAATTTGCACTGACCGAAGAACAAGAGGCAATTGTTGCCACAACGCGCACGTTTGTTGAGCGCGAACTCATACCCCACGAAGAGCAAGTTGAGAAGCTTGGACAGGTGCCAAAAGAACTCGAAGAGGAAATTAAAAAGAAGTCAATAGCTGCAGGTATTTATGCGTGCAATATGCCTACCGAATACGGTGGAGGCGGTCTTGATTCGTTTGACACCACGTTGGTCGACCGTGAGTTTGGTGCAACTTCGTATGCATTGCATTACATCGTTGCTCGCCCGTCCAACATCTTGCGTGCATGCACGGAAAGCCAGATTCAGGAATATCTCATCCCCACAATTGCAGGCGACCGCGTGGATTGCTTGGCAATGAGTGAGCCAGACGCAGGATCCGACATGCGTGGCATGAAGTGTTCGGCCGTGCGCGACGGTGACGACTGGGTAATCAATGGAACAAAGCATTTCATTTCACACGCCGACATGGCCGACTATGTAATTCTGTTCGCAGCAACCGCCGAGGAACAGACATCCAAGGGACCAAAAAAGAAGATCACCGGTTTTCTTGTCGACTTCGACACACCAGGTTGCGAGCGCGTAGCCGGATACAAATGTGTCTCTAACTCGGGTTATCACAACCTGATCATCAACTTTGACAACTGCCGCGTTCCAAACAGCAAAGTGCTAGGCGAAGTGCACGGTGGCTTTGATGTTGCCAACACATGGCTCGGCGCAACACGCCTACAGGTTGCTGCTGTTTGCGTGGGTCGTGCTCGTCGCGCGCTTCGACTCTCAACCGAATGGGCTGCAACGCGTGAACAATTTGGACAGCAGATTGGCAAGTTTCAAGGCGTGTCGTTCAAACTGGCCGACATGAAAACACAACTTGATGCAGCCGAGCTACTCACACTGCGTGCCGCATGGAATGATGCGCATGGCAAGTTTGATGATTCTGAAATTGCAATGGCAAAGGTGTTCGCAAGCGAGATGTGCCAATTTGTCACCGACGAAGCCATCCAGATATTTGGTGGCATGGGTTTGATGGACGAATTGCCTCTCGAGCGCATGTGGCGCGATACACGTGTTGACCGCATCTGGGACGGCACGAGCGAAATTCAGCGCCACATCATTTCGCGCGGTCTCTTGCGCGAGTTTGGCGGCTGATACATGCCACAAGCGCACACCGCACTCGCCCGCATGCTCAACCCCAGGAGCATTGCAGTCATCGGTGGCAACCCTGCCGCTGCTGTGGTGAGGCAATGCCAAAAGCTTGGTTTTACAGGCGAGATTTGGCCAGTGCACCCAACTCGCAAAGAGATGCACGGCGTTGCATGTTTCGCTTCAGTCAACGACTTACCGGGTGTGCCTGACGCGGCGTTTGTCGCCGTCAACCGGCATCTCACACTGGACGCGGTGAAACAACTGAGCAAGATGGGCGCTGGTGGCGCGGTGTGTTATGCATCAGGTTTCTCCGAGACCGGTGATACCGACCTGCAACAACAGCTGGTCCTAGCGGCTGGCGACATGCCACTGCTTGGACCAAACTGCTACGGCTTCATCAACACACTTGACGGCGTTGCCCTGTGGCCCGACGAGCACGGATGCGTGACTGTTGACCGTGGTGTTGGCATGATCTCGCAAAGTGGCAACGTTGGAATCAACCTCACGATGCAACAACGCAATTTGCGTATGGCTTACATGGTCACTGTTGGCAACCAAGCTGGTGGCGGCGTTGAAGATGTGCTTGAAACTTTTATTCATGACGACCGCGTGACCGCAATAGGCATGTTCATCGAAGCAATTCGTGACGCACCTCGTTTTGCCGCCCTTGCTCAAGAGGCATTTGCACGCAACAAACGAATTGTTGCACTTCAAACCGGCAAGTCTGAAGCCGGTGCACTGATTGCTGCATCGCACACTGCATCGCTGGCAGGAAATCGGCAGGCGTACGCGGCATTTTTTGATAGGTGTGGCGTCGCGACCGTAGAAACGCCTACCGAACTTCTCGAGACACTCAAGTTGCTCGACAATGGCGGACCACTCAGCGGCTACCGCATTGCATCATTATCTTGCTCGGGCGGAGAAGCTTCACTTGTTGCCGATTTGTCTGAAGCAACAAATCTGGTTTTTGCGCCGTTCCCAGACGAGCAACGCGCGCGCATTGAGTCCACATTGACCGAACTCGTTTCTGTTGGAAACCCATTTGATTACCACACGTTTATGTGGGGCGACAAAGACGCCATGACTCGCACGTTTTCAGAAACGATGCGCGGCGAGCATGATGCAACAATTTTGTTGCTCGATGCCCCACCCCGTCCCGATCAAGATGCGAGCAGTTGGGTTGTTGCGGCCGAAGCATTTGCTGCAGCAAGCAACGACACCAAGCGTCGAGGCATAATTGTTGCCACAATTCCCGAATGTTTTTCGGAATCGATGCGCGATTCAATTAACGCACTCGGAATGACCCCCGCACAGGGGCTACGCGAGACACTTATTGCGCTTGACCGCTGCGCATGGCTTGGACAGCATGCACCGCAAATCGCACCAGTCGTGGTTTCGGCACCTGGCAAAACCGCCATCGTTGATGAGGCAAGTGCCAAGGCACGCCTGAGCACGTGGAACATTGCCGTGCCACTAGGTGCGCGTTGCACTCGCAACACAGTTGTGGAGACTGCGGCCAAAATTGGATTCCCCGTCACGCTCAAGGGCCTCGGGCTTGCCCACAAAAGTGAGTCTGGCGCAGTGGCTGTTGGCTTGCAAAATGCCGAACAATTAGAGGCTTCAATCGCCTCGATGCCCGCAAGTATCACCGAATTCTTGGTGGAACAGACCATCACCGGAATTGTTGCTGAAGTGCTTGTAAGTATCCGGCGCACCGCCCCACTTGGCTGGATGATCACACTTGGCGCGGGCGGAATACTCACCGAGTTGTGGCGAGATACACAGTGCTTGTTGGCTCCGGTGACCAAAGATGAGATTCGTGAAGCCTTGCAACAACTTCGCATCGCCCCGATTCTCAACGGCTACAGAGGCAAACCTGCAGCCAACATTGACGCACTCGTTGACGTAGTGATTGCGCTGCAAGATGCAGTCATAGGATCTTCAGTTGTGGAAGTCGAACTCAATCCAGTACTTGCCACAACAACGTCCGCGATTGCCGTCGACGCTTTGCTCATTGAAGAAACCAAATAGCGAAACGAGACCTTGATGCCCATTACGACGAGCACATCCACAACTCCTGCAGGCACTGGTTCAATTCTTGAGATTGTTCTTGATCGACCGAAGGCCAACACCATAGATGCTGCAACAAGCCGCGAATTGAGCGAAATATTCTCTGCATTCAATTCTGACTCAACTCACCGAGTAGCGATCTTTACCGCCGCAGGTGAGCGCTTCTTTTCTGCGGGATGGGATTTAAACGCTGCAGCCGAAGGCGAAGCATTTGATTCCGACTACGGTGTGGGCGGATTTGGTGGATTCCCTGAACTGCCAAATCGCAATAAGCCAATTATCGCGGCTGTCAACGGCATGGCCGTAGGCGGTGGGTTCGAAATCGCAATGGCAGCAGACTTCATCGTTGCTGCAGACCATGCGCAATTCTTTCTTCCCGAAACACGAGTGGGAGTTCTACCCGATGCTGGCGCCGTGCGACTGCCCCGCCTCATGCCTCGCCAACTTTCCAACGAGATCATCTTTGGTGGCCGCAGGCTTTCCGCCGACGAAGCACAATCCTGGGGAATAGTCAATCGAGTCGTACCACTTGCCGACCTCATGGCAACCGCGCGTCAATTGGCTGCCGAGATTTGTTTGTCGGCCCCGCTGAGCGTGGCCGCGGTACTCGAGCTCAATCGCACGCTCGAGAATGTCGACATCCAAGAGGCAATGAAACAGATGCGCGTGAATGCCTCGTACAGAAAAGCAGTCGATTCGCAGGACGCCATTGAAGGCCCAGCGTCATTTGCCGAAAAGCGCCCACCACAGTGGCAAGGCAAATAACTACAAATTATTTTTCGTCGCGACACCGCGTGCTGCAGTACTTCACTTCATCCCAATTTTTTGCCCACTTTTTGCGCCACTCAAACGGCAAACCACAGCGCGCACAAACTTTTGGCGCAAAGCCATTCTTTGTCTTTGCGTGTCTCGCCACTAGTCCTCTGAGCGACGTCGGCGGCGAGCATCCCTCGTAGATGTGTCTGCCACAGTTGGCACCGAATTGGTCAGCGGACCAATTTTGTTAATGATCTCATCAGTGGTTGGCGCCGATCCATGTTGATGCATATCTAATGCATTGCGCATCGCAGCGAGATGCTCTGGCGAGGTACCGCAACATCCGCCAACGATGCGAGCCCCCGCGTCTACCGCCATTCCAGCGTACGTGTGCATCAACTCTGGAGTTCCGGAATATTTGATAGATACACCTTCAAAGCGAGGTATCCCACAGTTGCCCTTCGCCACAATTGGCGTCACAAAACCCTTCATCTCAGAAACAGAGACAAGCATGTCGGATGCACCGACACCACAATTGGCACCAATTGCGAGCGGCTGTGGATCGAGCCCGACAAAGATTTGTTCTAGTGCACTCGGCATAATGCCCATCATCGTGCGTCCAGCGGTATCAAAAGACATAGTCGCCACATACGGCATGCCGACCTTTATCGCGGCCATTGCTGCGGCTCGTACTTCTTCCGGTGCGGACATAGTTTCAATCCATGCAACATCCGCCCCACCATCTTTTAATCCCTGAATTTGCTCTGCAAATGTGTCAATCGCTTCAGCTTCAGTGAGTGCGCCAAGTGGTTCAAACAACTCGCCTGTTGGACCGACCGAACCGGCAACAATCACCGGTCGACCGGCATTGTCAGCGACTTTTCGCGCAAGTTGTGCAGCAGCACTAGCTAACTCATGCACGCGACTCTGAGCATTGTGCAATTTGAGACGATGGCGATTGCAACCAAAGGTGTTCGTCAAAACAATGTCGGCACCAGCGTCAACAAACTTTTGGTGCAGCGACATCACGCGATCTGGATGATCCGTGATCCAAAATTCGGGTGGCTCACCAGCCGTTAAGCCCATCTGGAAATAGTTGGTTCCGGTTGCACCGTCTGCCAGCAACACTTTTCCAGTAGCGAGCAACTGCTCCAATGTAGAACGCACTTGACTAACTTAGCCCATCACGTTTCCGGCGGTAACGCCTTGTGTGCGCAATCTCGAGAATGCCGAAAGGTTGATGGCATTACCCGTGCTCTCACCGACAAATTCAACGGGGGTCACGTCGTGATCAATCCCCTGCTCCTGGGCCTCGATCAGAGCGCGAATGAACTTGCCAACGAGCGGAGCATTCTTGAACTGGTTGCCACTCGTACCACATGCCATAAAGAACCCGTTCAGGCTCGACTTGTCGTACAACGGAATCCAATCATCGGTGACGTCATAAAGAGCACCGATACCTAGGAGCTTCAGGGGAACTCCAAAATCTGGCAATCGGCGCGCAAGACGCAACATCACTCGCTCAAAAAACTCGACGGTGACCGAGTCATTCCAATCGTCTGCGTTATCAAGGAAATGCAATTCATCACATGCTGGTTCAGTAGTGCCCACATTGAGTAGATCACCCATGTGCGGCCTGAAGTATTGACCCAAGTCAAGGTCGGCAACAATCGGAGCGTTGTCCTCTAGACGGAACCCAACCGGTGCTGGCGGAGAAAAGACTTCTTGTCGCAACGGTCGGTGGTGAACCATCATTTCGTCATAGACGCCAGCCATGCGATTGATTGCTGCGGCATGAGGACCTGCAGCATTAATGACAGTCGGAGCATTAAATGTCTCGCCACTCTTGAGCGTTACTCCCGTCACTGCCCCGTTGCTCGTATTGATTTTTACAACTTCTTTATGAAAGAGAAACTCAGCGCCATGCGACTTGGCTGCGTTGGCAAGGTTGTGCGTGGCCAACATTGGGTCATCCATAAAGCCACTGAGTGGGTCAAACAACGCCGAAAGCTGATCGTAAGGATCGTCGGCAAACGCAGGGTCTTCAATGCTCTTTGGTGGGTAATACTTGCCCGTGTCAAATGCCGGCCAGCGCTTGCGCACTTCTTCAGGGCTGAGTACTTCGTAGGGAATACCGAATTGATCCCAGAGTTCACGCTGCCGAATGCCGTCGTAGCCCTCGGTAAGAAATACCAGGTAACCAGTCTTCACGAACTTGGCCATGCCGTCTGGGTCTTGGACACCAACAAAATTGTTCCAGTCGTACCAATACTGCGCTGACTCCCACGCCATCAAGATGGTGTTGAAGTTGGAATACGTAAAACGAATGATCGCTGAAGATGCGCTTGTTGAACCAGCGCCGGCTGCGCCACCCTTATCGATGACCACCACTTTGCGGCCAGCCTTTGATAATTCAAGTGCGATTGAAGCACCCATTACGCCACCGCCAATGATGACTACATCTGTGTTGGTCGTAGTTGTGCTCATACTTGCTGATCCAAAATTGCATTTGCCCACTTGGCTGTATCAGCAGTGGCGTTAAATGTAAACGAGTGAATACCCGAAACGTTGAGTTCATCTGCCTTGACAGCTATGTCATTCAGTAATTTTGTCGGGTCGTATCCACCCGGTGCAATCATCAGCGTCAATGATGCTTTGTTCTTCTTGAGATAACGCAATGACTGGCCAACTCCAGTGCGTACACCGACCGACATCAGCCTCGTGCGATCCACAACACCTGGCAAACCAAGATTGATCGGAGTAGTGAAACCTTTTGCACGAAGATCCTTGAGCCAAGCGAGAATCTTTGGAGCGTCAAAACACATTTGCGTCGAGGCAAGCCCCTTCACACCGAAGCTCTTGAGCAATGCTTCTTTCTCAATCACCGAATTGTGCAAGTCGGTATTACTGATCGTGGAGTGACCGTCTGGATAAGCACCAAATCCAATGGTTTCAACACCTGGGTTGGAACTCAAGAAATCTTTCATGAATGGCAATGCAAATTGGTAATGAGGTGGCACTTCAGCGTCGCCACCGATGATGAATACTTCTTTGATTCCCTTTTCGCGCACCCATGCTGCCAACTTGGCGGCGTGCTCAGGGCCTTCAACCAGACGTGCAGCAAAGTGCGGCACCACGTTGTGACCTTTTACCAGCAACTGCTCACACAGTTCTTGGGTCACAGCAATACCCTTTGCAGGCGAACACGTCACCGACACAGATGCGCCCTTTGGCAAGTCGGTGATGGCCTGGTCAAGCGATTTCAGCGGAACCAATTCATAACGCATATTGCGCACAAGGCGCTGCGCAGATGCAGTTGTCTTGCCATCCGATTTTCCACCGCCGATGAGGGGCTTTAATAACGACGAAAGAATGCTCATTGTTGATCTCACTGACTTGGGTTTTGCGTATAGGGGCGTAACTAGATTATGCGAAAGTGTCGGGCAACTCTGCCTTGCGCTTACCGATGTATTCCAATAATTCCGCGTCAATTGCGTCATCTAGCGCTGGCGCAACATATGACGCAAGTCGCTCTTTGTAAATTCTGTTGGCTCGTTGGGCGGCATCCAATGCGCCATCTTCTGTCCACTGCTCGAAGCTGTTGTTGTCGGCGGTGTCCGATCGGTAGAACGCGGTCTCAAAGTTGGCCAAGGTATGGGCTGTACCCAAGAAATGTTGCCCAGGATCATTTTCGCGCATCGCGCTCATGGCCTGACCGTTCTCGGTGATGTCGAGACCCTTGCCGAGCGTCATCATCATGCCCAACTGATCACAGTCGAGCACAAATTTTTCATAACCGACCGCAAGGCCACCCTCCAACCAGCCAGCAGCATGCAACACGAAGTTGGTGCCAGCCATGATTGTAGGAATCAAAGTTGAAGCGCTTTCGTACGCGGCCTGCGCATCTGGCAATTTGGATGCACACAGTGAACCACCCGAGCGAAATGGAACACCGAGTCGACGCGCCAGTGCGGCAACCGTGTACAACACAATCGCAGGCTCTGGCGTGCCAAATGTTGGGGCACCAGTGAGCATTGACATCGAACTTGCAAACGAACCGAATACCACTGGAGCACCGGGGCGAACGAGTTGCGTGAATGCCATTCCTACAAGTGACTCTGCGAGTGTTTGCGAAACTACGCCAGCGGAAGTTGTTGGTGCCATGGCTCCGGCCAAAATGAACGGAGTAATAATGCAAGCTTGATTGTTTAGCGCGTACACCTCTGCCGACTCGAGCATCGTTGCATCCCAGACCAATGGCGAAGAGGCATTGATCAAGCTCGTCATCACCGTGCGGTCTGCCAAGTCACCACCAAAAGCAATTCGTGCCATGTTGACACTGTCTTGAGCACGCTCGCCTGCAGTCACCGAACCCATGAAACCTTTATCGGAGTATTTGATGTGGGAGTACACCATGTCAAGGTGTCGCTTGCTCACAGGTATATCAACCGGCTCACACACCGTGCCACCTGAATGGTGAATGTATGGCGACATGTATGCCAACTTGACGATGTTTTGAAAATCTTGAATTGTTGCGTAACGACGACCATTGTCGATGTCGTACACAAAAGGCGAGCCATAGTTTGGTGCAAACACGGTGGCATTGCCGCCTATTTGCACATTGTTTTCCGGGTTGCGCGCATGTTGCGTGTAGATCCGTGGAGCACTTGCTTGCACGATTGCCCTGCACATTCCACGAGGAAAGCGAACCCTGGTGCCGTCAACAATTGCTCCAGCGTTTTTGAACCGCTCAATCGCGCTTGGGTAGTCGCGAATCTCAACACCAATCTCAAAGAGGATTGTGTCTGCATTGTTCTCGAGCAACGCAAGGCCCTCTTCTGAAACCATTTCGTATGGGGTGAGCA
>CAFBMJ010000028.1_pt1 | contig 12860 bp, 11 predicted proteins | sample 7268701 | NCBI WGS metagenome assembly CAFBMJ01 (sample SAMEA6814063, study PRJEB35770) | uncultured Acidimicrobium sp. | biome: Freshwater; feature: Freshwater reservoir; material: water | place: Czech Republic | collected 2017-05-23 | depth 30m m
CGAGGTGGCAGCATTGCCGTCCACGTGCAATATCGTCGCGGTCCAGCGCTTCGAAAGAGGAAGACTCGTCTTCGCACCTTCGGATCGCTATCGCGTGATCGACCTTGGGATGGGCAAATCGCCCGTCCTTGTCCTTCAGGCTACCCCCTGGCCCCTTGCCAAGTGCGGCACTTTTGGGGCTTTGTCAGCCCGTCTTTGTCAGCCCACCTACTCCAGGCGCCTCATATGCACGCTCTGCACAAGGCCCACCATGATCCCAGTCGACATCATGTGCGATCCACCATACGAAATAAATGGGAGCGGCAGACCACTGACGGGGGTCAGACCCAGCGTCATGCCGATGTTTTGAAATATCTGGAACGTCATCAATGTGAAGATTCCGCACGTCAAGTAGAGGCCGAAGCGATCTCGCGACATCTGTGCAATTCGCCAAACCCTCCACAACATCACGGCGAATAGTCCAATGACTACCCCACCACCCAACATTCCAAATTGTTCAGCAACGGCCGAAAATGGAAAATCGGTGAACTGCACGGGAATGTATTTTCCGTTAGTGAGCGGACCCTGCAAATACCCTTTGCCGAAAAAACCGCCGGTCGATACCGCACGTTTTGCGAATCGCACCTGCAACACAACTTTCTCAAGTGCTTTGTCGCGTGAGTCTTGGTGAAGCCACGACACAAAGCGACGCAATTGGTACTTACCGATAAATCCATTGATGATGACCGTGCCCATAGTGACGATCGCGAGTCCGGTGATCATCAGCAGATAACGGCGACGCGCACCAGCCACCAGCAAGATACCTACAACTCCTGCCACCAACACCGTTGCTGTCCCAAGGTCGGGTTGTAGCAAAATGAGTCCAACAGGCGCACCAACGATATAGAGCGACATCACAAAGTGATGCCAATCGATATTGGAATCGCTTGCTTCACTGAAATAACTAGCAATCAGAATGAGAATGATCGGCTTCACGAACTCGGCGGGTTGAAGCGAAAAATTTACGACCGGAATGTCAAACGACAATCGTGCGCCACCTCGCACAGCACCAAATACGAGCACAAACACAAGCAGCAACATCACCCCGCCGTACAGCACGCCAACCTGTGTTCTAAACCACTCATGACCAAGAGCCATCACGATCGCAGCAACCGCGGCGCCAGCAACTATGAAGCCAGCCTGACGCTGCGTATAAAAATATGGATCAAATTCTTGGTCGAGCAGTCGCAAGTGCGTCGTCGAGAACACATTGAATAAACCGATAATCGACTGCAACACAACGACCCCAATCAAAATCCAGTCGATGTTGCGAATCGGGTCCGCATAGCTCCCACTAAAACCGAACGTGCCACTACTTGTCGGCTGACTTAATCTGCGTTTCAAAGTTTGCAAGGACATCAGTCGTGACTTTCCGAACGACCGCCAGCCAAGCATGACGGATTGCGCAAGTACGTCGGTGGAGCGGCAATGCCACCCTGAATGTTGAGTGGATCAGCAGCAATCACGCTGTCCAACTTGTATCGGCCCGCGAGAGCTGTGAATACACATTTCACTACAGGCGCTGCTGCCTGAGACCCATATCCAGACTTTTCTAAATACGCAAACGCCGAATACGGCTGCAGTGGATCAAGACTGTACGCACCGAACGCCGACGAGTCATTCCACGGCAAGTTGCCTAACCCCTGCGCTGTTCCGGTTTTACCTGCTATCGGAAGCACGTCGTACGGGTAACCCTTAAACAACAATTCGCCTGTTGTCTTGTGGTAATAGTCGTAAGTAAGTCCAGGACCTGTAATTACTCGCGCCATCCCGCGCACGATTGGTGCAAGTCGATCACCAGTCATATCCAAAGTTCTGACAGGCTCTTGTGTGTCAAATCGCTCAACGACGCTCGACAACGCGAGATCCGCAACTCCCGGAGTTTTATCTGGGGTTCCTGGCGCAAGCACTTCTTGCACGATGTGAGGTGTAAACAATTTGCCACCACTCCCAAGCACCCCATAGGCAGTTGCCACCTGCAGCGGAGTTGCCGACAACAAACCCTGTCCGATCGAAAACAGCACTTGATCGCCGACGTAGTACGCCTTGCCTGATTCTTTCGAAATGGCGCCAATGTCGGCCATACGTTTTTTCAATGCCTTGCTCGGAATCGTGCCTGCATATTCGTTTGGCAAGTCGATGTTTGTTGGCGAACCGAAGCCAAACAGCCGCACCTGTTCTTCAAGAATCGGTTTGTAACCTCGCTCGGTCAAGATCTGTTCACCAATTTTGTAGAAAAATGCATCACTCGAAACAGCGAGCGCGTCTTCAACCGTCACGTTTCCATATCTGCATGGAGAACCAGTTGCACGACACACAGCATTTCTAAACACGCACTTCACACCCTGCTGGCAGCGGTCGGTAGGAATACTCTCCAACTTGTAGGTTCCACGATCGTCGAACACGTACCCCGCGCCGCCAGGCAACTGACCGGTGTTGAGCGCCGCGTAGGCAACAAATGGTTTGAACGAAGACCCCAAGTTGTAGCGCCCCGAAATCGCACGGTTGACCAACACCGACAAGTCGGGGTCATCTGTTTGTGGAAACACTTGAGCAAATTTGTTACTTGATACTCCGCCGGCAAACCAACGATTATCAAATCTCGGATACGAGGCCATTGCGATCACTTGACCCGTGTTGTGATTCATCACCACAACCGATCCTGCTGGTGCCTTGTAAAAAACTGGATCTGGAAAAAGTGGATCGAGCGTGCCGTCAGGCAATCGAACGTTTCCAGCTTCAACGCGCCGGCGAAGCACGAGCTGCGTCTCGAGCGCTTGTTCGGCAAATTGTTGCAGGCCCATATCGATAGACAAGTGCAAGTCGTTGCCAACAATCGGCTCCACTCGCTCAATCAAGCGCAGCAATTTTCCTTGAGCGTTTACTTCATAGCGCACATAGCCAGGAGTTCCGCGCAATGTTGGTTCATACGATTGCTCGACTCCATAACCACCCACGCGCTCATTTGGGTCGTAGCCAATCGACTTGTAGTACGCAAGTGTCTTTTGCAGAATTGCGCCCATGTACCCAACGACGTGGCTACCAATCGCGCCAAACGGATAGTTTCGTTTCCACTCTTCGCGCACGTAGATGCCCGGATAATCCTCAATTCGTTCGGCCAAAAAGAGAGCGATTTCCTCAGATACATCTTCTTTCAAAGGCAGGGCCTCGAGTGGACCAAAACGCTTGTCTTCGTACCTTTTAAACAATGCTTCAATCGGCATTTCCAACGGACCAGATAGTCGCTTAAACATCTCTAATCGATCTATCGGATCTTTCAGAATTTCGCGATCTATCGTCACTGTCAAAATACGTTTGTTGTCGGCAACTACTCGACCATTCGCATCAAAGATGCGTCCACGCTCTGGCAACAGGCGAATCGTTCGTGTGCGCACAGCAAGCACCACCGACTCATTATCTTTGGCTTGCACTGCTTGCAAAAACCACATTCGCACCGACAAAGAACCAAGTAACACTCCAGCAGCAACAGCAAGCGCGGTCAGTCTTCGTGAGCGATTATTGATTGCCATTTCGACTATCCAACAATCGATTCTTTAAGCGTCCAACGACAGACTGGCAGAAGTAACGGCGCAACAAGCATTCCAACAACAATTACAAATGCAAAGACTCCAGCAACATGTGGTTGAAACTGTCCGCTCAATCCAACCATCGATTGAGCAAGCGGAAACGCCAACTCTCCTACTGCTCCGACGATTCCGATCGTGATTGCTCTCGTCCACCAAGTCGGCTCACGAACAAAAAATGGCAAGAGACCCGCTGCGTATGCGGCCGCGCCGAACACCAATGATGCAAGACCAAGCGGTGTTGACAACACACAGTCGTACATCACACCGATGATCAGACCAGCGATTGCCCCAATCTCCGATCCATACAGTGTCCCAGCAGAAACTGCGAACAGCAGCATGACTGGAATCATCACATTGAACGGTCGCATGTCGTTGAACACAGTTGTTTGTATCCCGAGCAAAATCAATGACACCAGCACCAGCCGCGTCCAACGACTACCCATTACTTGCAACAATCTTTCGCTCACGGCGCCGTTCGCTCAGTGATCGGTTGATACAACAAGATGCGAACGAAACTCAAATTACTCAAGTCAGCAACGATGTCGATCTCCAACAACGGTCCTGCTGTTCCGAGTCTCTCTTTCACCCGAGATACCGTCCCCACCACAATGTCTGGCGGTGCAAGACTCAAAGATCCACCAGCTGTCACAATTGGCGAACCGGTTTGCACCACACCAAAACGCTGAGCCGCGTCGACGAAGCGCACAGTTGGCACACGACCCACACCTCGACCTTCCAAAATTCCTGTCTCACGAACCGAGATATTGCTTCCCGGGGGAATTGTGAGCGAAGAAGAGATGATCGGTGTCCGTGGTGCGGCAGTCGTTCCCGGAGTAAAGCCAGGAATGTTTGACGTTGCCGGCACGGTCGGAACTGTTATCTGTGGATCGATCGTCTCGGGCACCGAAACAACTGTCGATCCAGGGTCTTGATTTGGAACGGTAGTAGTTGTCGTCTTCGGCGCATTGATGATCTTGACCGACAACGCATATTGCGGATCAGTAATCAACATCACCACTGCTCGGTTTGCAAACACCTGCGTGATCTTTCCCACAAGACCAGCAGCATTGAGTACAGGCATCCCCACTTTGATGCCGCTCTCCGTACCTTGGTCGATCTCAACGCTTTGTACAAAATTGGATGGAGAGTCACCGATCACTTGCGCGCTCACCGAGTTAATGCCGGCCAATGTTGGCAATCCGTTAAGTGCAAGCAACTCTTGTGACAGACGCACCGAAGCCGCAGCAGCAACTGCCGCACCTTCTTGCTGCGCAATCTTTTCTCGAAGCAACTCATTCTCAGCGGTCACGTCGTTGTAGTGGGTTATTCCAAACCATGCATTTGTTGCAGGACGCGTCACCACCCGAGCCACGCTTTCGATTGGTCTAAACACTGCACCAAAAACAGATCGCAACGACTTTGTTGCCGCGCTTCCTTGCAGATCGAGTGTCACCAAGATGATCGACGTCAACACAAGCAACGCCATGATCCGTTTCGACTTGATTGACCGCTCAGCCACTTGGAAACCCTACGCAGACCTACTCGAAGGAGGTCTGAGCAGTCAGACCTTTCATGGCTTCAATGTTGTCAAGAGTCATACCACAACCCAGCACCACCGAAAACAATGGTTCTGGCGCCAAAAATGCATGGATTCCAGTGTCGTAGGTAACTCGCTCAGCCAAACCAGTCAACAATGCTCCGCCACCCGACAGCGTCAGTCCATGCCCGATGATGTCGGCAGCCAACTCTGGTGGGGTTCGCTCAAGCGTCGTTTTAATTGCATCAACTATCGCCGTCACTCCAGGTGCCATTGCGCTACGAACGTCTTCGCTTGTCACCACTTGCGTGCGCGGCAATCCGGTCACTGTGTCTCTGCCACCCACATCGGCTGTGAGCTCTTCTGCAAGTGGCCATGCAGAACCAAGTTGGAGTTTCACTTCTTCAGCGGTGTTCTCGCCGACGTCTAATGAAAACTCGGTTCTAAACATCTCGACAATTGCTTGGTTGAGTTCATCGCCAGCAACACGCGCCGAATATGCGGTCACAATACCGCCCATCGAAATCACCGCAACCTCAGTGGTGCCACCGCCGATATCAACGATCAAACTCGCGCTCGGAAGGTGCACAGGCAGACCAGCACCAATTGCTGCAGCCATTGGTTCTTCAATGATGTACACCGGTCGTCGTGCGCCAGCAAATTCTGCAGCCTCTTGCACAGCGCGACGCTCCACGCCAGTAATTTCGGATGGCACACAAATAATCATTCGTGGCTTATTCCATCTGCTCGTGTGCACTTGTTGAATGAAATAACGAAGCATCTTTTCGCACACATCAAAATCGGCAATCACCCCGTCTTGCAGTGGGCGCACTAAACGAATGTTTTGCGGAGCACGGCCCCACATTCGCTTGGCCTCAAAACCAACAGCTACGAGCTCGCCCGTTCGGCTATCTACAGCCACCGACGACGGCTCGTTCAGTACGACTCCCTCACCTTTGACATACACAAGTGTGTTGGCGGTGCCCAAGTCGATGGCGATGTCACGTCCTAATGAAAGTGCGCCTCCACCAGCCATGCTTTGGTCTCCTTAGCGCGCCAACGCAGATGCGGGCACGCGGTTGATAGTCAAATCCTACCTAACCGAATTGATCAATCAGGTTCTACAGGTTTGGGAAGAAGATCGCAATTTCGCGCGCTGCAGACGCAGCAGAGTCACTTCCATGAATCAGGTTCTCAGTAAAGAGAGTGCCGTAATCGCCACGAATCGTGCCTGGTGCTGCAGCCTTCGGGTTCGTTGCACCCATCATGGTGCGCAACACTTCCCACGCATCTTCTGGACCTTCAATCACTAGCGCCACCACTGGACCGCGTGACATAAATGCAACGAGCTCTGGATAGAAACCCTTTCCCTTGTGCTCTTCGTAGTGGCGCTCCAAAATTGCAGCATCCAACTTGCGCAGTTCCATTGCAACAATCTTCAGACCTTTGGTTTCAAACCTTGAGAGAATGCTTCCGACGAGACCGCGCTCGACTGCATCTGGCTTGAGTAGGACAAGTGTTTTTGTGCTCATCCCTACAGTTTACGGCGCAGGTGGGTCCGAGCACTACCTACGACATACAAACTTCCTGCCACAAGCACAGCATCTTCCTCGCGAGCAATGTTCAACGCCTTGTCGCATGCTGCCTCAACCGTCTCGCACACCACAACTTGCTCGCAACCCATTTGCTTTGCCGCGCCGCCAAGATCATTTGCCGCAAGTCCGCGGGGCGATGGCGCCGTACAACAAATCACCACATCAAATTCGTCCGCACGCAATGCCGAAAGCAGCATTTGCGGATCCCGACCTTTAAGCGCTCCCACAACCAAGATTCGTTTGCCTTCTGGAGAGAAATCATCAAAAAATACTTGAGCACATACGTCAGCACCTGCGGGATTATGCGCGCCATCAATCACTACGAGCGGCCCGCGACCAAGCACTTCAAATCTGCCTGGCATTTTTACTGCCGCAAAACCCTCGCGCACCACTTCAATATCCAACACATTGCCAAAGAACTCTTCTACTGCCGTCAGCGCAATCGAAGCGTTGTCCCCTTGATGCTGTCCGTGCAGCGGTAGCGGTAATTCTTTGTACACCGCTCGCTCCGTGCGCACATCAATCATTCGTCCGCCTACTGCTAATTCGTTTTCCGAAATCTCGAAGTCGTTACCGCGAAGTAGAACCGCAGCCGATTCAGCTGCACTCCAAATTTCGCGAAGTTGCTCGTTGGTGTCGCCTACGACGAGCACACTTCCTGGTTTGGAGATGCCAACTTTTTCAAAGGCAATATCTTCCAGTCGGGGTCCAGCAAATTCTTGGTGATCCAGCGCAATGTTGGTGATCACTGCAACAGACGAATTCACAACGTTGGTCGCATCCCATCTTCCAAGCATCCCAACTTCTATGACCGCAACGTCCACAGCCGTGTCGGCAAAATAACGAAAGGCCGCTGCAGTCATGACTTCAAAATATGAAGGTCGAACGCCGCCTATCACTTCAATATCCGCAATAGCAGCAACACAATCGGCAAAATCTTGTTCGCTAATTGGCTCATTGTTGCGAGAAATCCGCTCTGTCAATTTTTCCAAATGTGGGCTCGTATATGTGCCAACTTGCAGACCATGAGCTATCAATAACTGCGTGATGATCTGTGTAGTTGAACCCTTGCCGTTGGTACCGGTGATATGGATTACCGGGTAGCTCAAGTGTGGCTGACCCATCAAATCCATAAAGGTGTTGATGTTGTCGAGCGATGGCGACTCGACACGACCAGTTTTCTCGTAGCTGGCGTGCTCGTCTAAATAGTTGAGTGCCTCGCCGTATTGCATGATGCGAAGGCTAGTTCTTAAGAAGCGGCGCGACGCTGACGAGTAACGCGAGTATTTCGCATCACTAGTTCAGGACTCGACTTCGTAGTTATTGATTTTTCGTCAAACACCACACGTGCGACGTCGGTACGACCAGGTATTTCGTACATCGTGTTCAGCAATACTTCTTCCAAAATTGCGCGCAGCCCGCGAGCACCAGTACCACGATGCAACGCTTGTTCGGCAATTGCCACAAGTGCATCAGGAGTTACTTCCAGCTCAATGTCTTCAAACTCGAAAAACTTTTGGTACTGCTTGAGCAATGCGTTCTTCGGCTCAGTCAAGATCGAGATCAATGCTGCCTTGTCCAAACTGTGTACTGCGCCGACCATCGGCAATCGACCAATGAATTCTGGAATCATTCCAAACTTCAACAAGTCTTCTGGCAATACCTGAGCAAACAACTGGCCAGGATCTTTCTCTGCTTTCGAACGCACCTCGGCATGGAAGCCGACGCCCTTATGACCAATGCGATTCTCGATGATTGTGTCGAGACCAGCAAATGCGCCGCCAACAATGAACAGCACGTTTGTGGTGTCTATCTGAATGAACTCTTGGTGTGGATGCTTGCGTCCACCCTGTGGTGGCACCGATGCAACTGTGCCTTCAAGAATCTTGAGCAGCGCTTGCTGGACGCCCTCGCCCGAGACATCGCGCGTTATCGAAGGGTTCTCGCTCTTGCGTGCGACCTTGTCGATCTCATCGATATACACAATGCCCATCTCTGCACGCTTCACATCAAAATCGGCAGCCTGCAACAACTTGAGCAGAATGTTTTCAACGTCTTCGCCTACATATCCAGCTTCGGTAAGCGCAGTTGCATCAGCGATAGCAAATGGAACATTGAGCAACCTGGCAAGTGTTTGAGCCATATGCGTTTTGCCGCATCCGGTTGGACCGAGCAGCAAGATGTTGCTCTTTTGTAGCTCGACTTCATCGCGACGAGCATTGCCCGAATTTTTGTATTTAATACGGCGATAGTGATTAAACACCGCAACAGCCAAAACCTTTTTTGCTTGCTCTTGGCCCACAACGTACTCATCCAAAAATGCACGAATGTCGCGAGGAATTGGAAGTTCTTCTAAACCAACTTCGGCAGCTTGACCAAACTCTTCGTCAACAATCTCGTTGCACAACTCGATGCACTCATCACAGATGTGCACTCCTGGGCCGGCAATAAGTTTTTTGACTTGCTTTTGTGACTTGCCACAAAAAGCACACTTAATCAGTTCGGCTGTATCACCAAATTTTGCCATGAGTCAGTTTCCGGTGCTCAGCGAATCGGGCCAGTGCGGTCGGCATGTGTGCGTGCGGTGATGATCTCGTCGATCACTCCGTATTCAAGAGCAGCAGGTGCTTCAAGAACAAAGTCGCGATCGGTGTCGTTGTGCACGCGCTCGACCGACTGACCGGTGTGCTCCGCCAAAATTCCTTCGAGCAACTCGCGCATGCGCAAAATTTCGCGTGCAGCCAACTCAAGATCGGTTACTTGGCTGTAACCCACCTGACCATACGGCTGATGCAACAACACTCGCGAGTGTGGCAATGCCAGGCGCTTGCCTTTCGTGCCAGCGGCAAGCAATACGGCAGCAGCAGAGGCGGCCTGACCAAGGCAGATAGTTGCAATGTCATTCTTGATGAATTGCATGGTGTCGTAAATCGCGAAGAGCGCCGTGATATCTCCACCAGGGCTATTGATATAGATGTTGATGTCTTTGTCGGGGTTTTCGCTCTCGAGGTGAATCAACTGCGCACAGATGAGGTTGGCAATCGTGTCATCAATAGGTGTGCCAAGGAAAATGATGTTCTCTTTGAGCAATCTGCTGTACAAGTCGGACGTGCGCTCTCCACGACTGGTCTGCTCGGTGACATTGGGAACGTAGTAGTTCCGCATCACATTTTCTTCACGCATAACGCCGTCTCCTTGCAAGGTGTCTAGCCGGTAGTCAACTGCACTGCCGACCGTCTAGATAGTAGTTGCACGACTTGCTTATTCGGTGGAATTCCCTTGTGACTCATCACCAAAGAGGTCATCAGCATTGATTGCATTGCCCTCTGGGTCTACAAGGGTCGAATTGCGCAACAGCCAATCAACTGCTTGTGATTTGTGAATTTGGGCAGCCAGTTCGGTCAATGCATCATTTTCCTGATAGGCCTTGCGCACTTGATTGACCTTGCGGCCAACTTGCATCGCGATGCGCACGAGTTCTTGTTCGATGTCATCATCACTTGCTGAGATCGCTTGCGCGACAGCCACTGCGCGCAATGCAAGATCAACCTTGACTGCTTTTTGCGACTCGGTGCGCAAGTTTTCGATGAAGCTCTCTGTCGTTTGACCAGTTGCAGACAGCCATTGGTCGATCGAAACACCCTGCGACTGAAACTGCTCAACAGTGTTGCGTACTCGCGCTTGCAAATCACTAGCAATCATTGCTTCAGGGATGTCAATCGTTACCAGTTCGGCCAATGCAGCAGTAGTGCGCTCCACAAAAACGCTTCGTGTCTGATTGAGTTTGATTTCTTCAAGGCGCTTGCGCAACGAAGCCTTCCATGCGTCAACAGTTTCAAACTCCGAAACGTGCTCAGCAACCCACTCATCGGTCAAGTCGTCGAGCACCATCTCTTGCACTTTTTTCACAACCACTGTCATCTCGGCAATATCGGTTGTGCCATTTGGTGCTTCAGAGTACGTAATCGTTGATCCCAACTTTTCGCCAGTCAACTTCTCATCGAAGCTCGCAGATACCCATCCCTTGCCAACTTCATAAGCCCAGTCTTCAACGTTGAGTCCTGGCACTGGAGTTCCTTCGCGAGTTCCGCTCAAGTCGAGCGAGACATGGTCGCCCTTCGCAATCGCGCGGTCTACATCTTTGAGAACACCATGTCGCGAACGCTCAGACTTCATTGCATCGTCAACGTCTTCTTCTTTTACAAGCAGCGCTGGCAACTCAATACGCAAACCGTTGTAACCAGGCACAGTCACGATTGGTCGTACTTCACACGTGGCATCAAAACCCAAAATGCCCTCTTCTTCGCCCTTCGTCACTTCAATCTGCGGCGTTGCAATGAGGTCAACATCATGCTCGCGCACGGCCAACGCCAAATACTCTGGAATGGAATCTTGGATCGCTTGCGAACGCGCGGCGCCAAGTCCGATCTGGGCTTGCAATAATTGTCGCGGAGCCTTGCCTTGGCGAAAGCCAGGGATACGGATCTCATTTGCGATTTTGCGGAAGGCCTTATCGATGTTTCGATCGAATTCGACCTCGTCAATTTCCACTGACAGTTTGACTTTGTTGCCCTCGAGGGTCTCAATGATGCTTTTCACAGAGCGCAAAGTGTACCCTTTTCAATTGTGACAGCCTCATGGAAACCACATTCACTTGCGACGCCGCATGCCGGCCAGATCGACCTCAAAAACGGTGACAAAGTACAGCTCACTGTTGGCATAGATGGTTTGCCAGCGGGCAGCGAGGGCAAGGTTATTTTGGCCAATGGTTTTAATTGGCTGCGTTACCGAGTGCGCTTTGCAAACGGCACCGAAGTGGGCGATCTTGACCACCGCAACATCGCACCGATTGGCAAAACCGCTCGACGCCTTGAGCGAGCAGCCAAGCGCGCTTCCTAAAACGCAGCAACTTTCGCAACTCGTAGTACCGTTCGCGCTATGACATCACCGAACGATCTTCGCAACCGATTTCCTGGTGCTCGCAATGATTGGGCCCGCTTCGATGGACCGGCAGGCACACAGATGGTTGATTCCGCGATTCGTGCGATGAGTGACTTCGCCGGCGGTGGATCAAACGCAAACACTGGCGGTTACTTTTCATCCGCAAACGACTGCGACGCATTACTCAGTCGCACGCGTCAAGTTGTTGGCACGTTGTTTGGCGCAGACCCAGAGGGAATTTGCTTTGGCGCCAACATGACGACGATGACTATGGCTTTCACTCGTGCGATCGCGCGCACGCTGAAGCCAGGCGACAGAGTTGTCGGCACAAAACTCGACCATGATGCCAACGTCTCGCCTTGGCGTATTGCATGCGAGCTCTCTGGTGCCGAGCACGTGCTCGCACCGTTTAGCACCACAACATTCATGCTCGACACCGAAGCAATGCTCAAGATGATTACACCCAACACCAAGTGGGTTGCAATTACTGGTGCATCCAATCTTCTCGGCACTGCACCAAATCTCAAACCAATCATCGATGCAGCACATGACGTCGGTGCGCGAGTCTTCGTCGATGCGGTGCACTTGGCGGTGCACCAGCCAATCAATGTTGCTCAACTCGGATGCGACGTACTAGCCACTTCCCCATACAAGTGGTACGGCCCTCACGCAGGGGTACTGTGCATCAATCCAGACTTGCTCAATTCGTTACCAGTCGCCAAAGTTCGTCCAGCCGAAAATGTCGGACCCCGCAGATTTGAAACGGGTACACCAAACTTTGAAGGCATTGCTGCAGTCGAAGCTGCTGCGCGCTTCTTGCTTGAAGAAGACATGCAAAAAATCATGACCTACGAGAACGATATTTTTGCGCCGCTCCTTTCCGGACTACTGGCAATTGACAACGTCAAGGTCTGGGGTATTCCAACTCTCGAAGGAAGAACGCCAACTGTCTCTTTTACCGTCGATGGTCACCATCCAGACCATGTTGCCCAAGTGCTCTCCGACGCTCGCATCGCAGTGTGGTCAGGTAGTTCGTATGCAGTCGAAGCCGTAGATCAGCTCGGCCTGACTGAAAGTGGTGGCGTTGTGCGCGCAGGAATCACGAGATACGTCAACGGTGACGACGTTTCACGATTGCTACAAGTTGTGACTTCACTCGCG
>CAFBMJ010000038.1_pt1 | contig 10200 bp, 9 predicted proteins | sample 7268701 | NCBI WGS metagenome assembly CAFBMJ01 (sample SAMEA6814063, study PRJEB35770) | uncultured Acidimicrobium sp. | biome: Freshwater; feature: Freshwater reservoir; material: water | place: Czech Republic | collected 2017-05-23 | depth 30m m
ACTTCAGGGATGACGCGTTGCAAATTTTCACGCTCAATATCTGAGCAGAGCTTCAAACGATCTTGGCTCACAATATTTGGTAATCGAAGCCCAATTGGCCAAGGGCATCTACCTACAGCAGAAATCACTAGAGAGAAGTCCAATCTCTTGGCCGCGTCAACAAACATCTCTGCAATATGTATTGCGTGGCTATCTCCGAATAGTAAGACCGTTTGGCCAGACCCTCTATGCAGATAGCAAATATCTAAGTCCATTCCCATGCAATTAGGTTCCGGGAATGATTGCATGGGTTCATCTAAGAAATCAGAACTTGTGTTTCCGGTATCGAGCACCGAATTATCTGACACAATATTTTCAATTGGAACTGTGCGAATCTTGGTGATCGCATCTCTTTCGGTATGCAGAATAGAGGGAATGATGAAAAAGCCAAAAAGAATGCTCAAACCCACACCTATTGAAATCGTCTTTATGGAATTGCTCTTTGCGAACTTGGTGGTACGAATTGGCATTTCGAGTATGTGGTAACTCGCAGACGCGAAGACCGTACTAAGAAAAATGGTGCAGACAGCCAACTGGATTGCATCAATATCGAATAATTTGCGTAAAAATATGATGATTGGCCAATGCCATAGATATGTCGCGTACGAGATATTGCCCAAGTAAACAAGGGGTCGAATTGAAAACACTCGATTGAGCAGACCTATTCGATGATGATCAATCGAGAAAATCATCAGGAGCCCAAGAATGGTTGCCATCATCCCGATGTGCGAAGTGCCTATCCTGGACGAATATCGCGTTGCCAGCAGGACAAATCCGACAAAAGCAAGAATGCCCACTCTGTTGATGAACTGAGGTGAAATCTTGAAGGCAACTTTTCTATCGCGAAGCCAAATCGCAAGCGTTGCTCCAGCAAGGAGTTGATAAATCTTTGCGTCTGTTCCGTAATAGCTTCTGGCTGCGTTGCTGTTTAAAAGCACCTGCATGAAGAGACTTGCAAACAATAAACCTAAAGGAAATGCAATTAAGAAACGTTTGCCGAATCGTTTAGCGAACTTATAAGCAATCGCCAAGAAGATGGGGAAGAACAGGTAAAACTGCTCTTCAATTGAAAGAGACCAGAGGTGACCAAATGGATTGGTTTTTGCTTCTGGCGAAAAATAATCTGCAGATTCAATGATGAAATTCCAGTTAGCAAAGTACAGGAGGGCCGATCTTGCTGAAGAAATAAATCTGACTCGTTCGGCTGTGTTTTGAAGAAATACCAGAAAGAGCGAAACAGAGAGAACCATCGCGCCCATCGCTGGTAGCAGTCGTCGAACTCTCCGTGCATAAAATTTCGGCAGTGTGAGTTTCCCGTGTTTTTCGTATTCATCGACCAATACGTTGCAGACCAGAAAGCCTGAAAGCACAAAGAAGAGATCCACTCCGACGTACCCAGACGAAAACAGGGAGATTTCGGAATGGAAGAGGACAACAATGTAAACAGCAAGGGCACGAATACCTGTTAGCGCGGGCCTGTAACCCCACTGGTAGGTATTTTCCTCGAGCGTTTGCACTTGTTGGAGTCTAAACATTGCCCTATAGCCATACCAAAAGTGTCTTGATGGGCAATTTCTGGACGAATATTCCCTTTTCAAATTGATCTACGATCCCATGTACTCACTCGGGATGACTAAACAGCCAAAGGCAAAAACAATCATGACCTACATCGACGTACTCGGACATTCAACGTGGACTTCTATTTCTGAAAAGAATGCTGATTGCGTTCTGTTGCTTCATGGTGGATTGAACGGCAGTGACACTTTCACCGATGTCGGGGACGGTCTCGCTGATAAATACCGAGTGGGTTACTTTGACCGTCGGGGACACGGCAAAACTGCAGATACTCCCGAGCCTTTTCATTATGAATCAATGGCTGACGAAACGATTGCTGTGCTTGAATCAATCGGTGGAGCAAGTCATATTGTCGGATGGAGCGATGGCGGCAACATCGGTTTGATTGTTGCGATGCGACGTCCAGATTTGGTCAAGCGGTTAGTCGTTATCGGGGCGAACTTTAAACATGAAGAAGTTCTCGGTATGGGATTAGACGAAGACAATCCTGTCACGCAGATGTTGACCAGAAGGTACATGGAAAATTCGCCAGATGGGCCAGATCACTTTGCAGAGTTCGTTAACAAGTCATTGGTGATGTGGGGTGCGGAACCCAATATGACTGTTCAGGATTTATCGACGATTTCAGTTCCTGTATTGGTCATGGCGGGCGATGACGACGCTATAAATTTGTCTCATACATGTGAGATGTATGAAAGCATTCCCGGGGCACAATTGGCGATCGTGCCAGGATCATCGCATGGTTTGCCACTTGAGAAGCCTGAAACAGTAGTTCGTATTGTTGATGAATTCTTCTCGCAGAAACTCCCAGTCGAAACACTGATTCCGATTCGACGTAAGTAATTTTTCGTTGCTTTCAACCTGCGCATCCCCGTGGATAGGGTAAGGATCACCTAGACAGACTTGATGTCGGCAATTACTTGCGCCCAACGACTTTGGTCGCTTGAGTATGGGGCATAAAAGCTCAGACGTTGAATCACGTCGCCATAACGCTTGTTGAGTTCCGGTGCGATTGTCTCAGGTTCGCCAACAACAGCAAACGTGTTGAGGATCTCATCAGTAATGAGATCACCCATTTCGACCCATTTGCCCTGCTTGGAGAGTGCATTGAGCTGTGGTTGCAGATCGTTCCAGCCATGAATCTCGAGCACACCTGAATAGGCGGGAGTTGAGCCGTAGAAAGCAATCTGTTGGCGAGTGCCATCGGCTGCTTGGCGCATCTCGTCAGCGTTATTGCCAGTGACAACAAAGCTTGGTCCAACAATCTCAAAGCCATCCATGGTTTTGCCTGCTTTGGCGCGACCACGACGTAGCGCGGGGAGAGTAACTTCGCGCAAGTATTTTTCGGTCGTGAAACCGTGACAGATAAAACCATCACACACTTCGCCAGCAACTTCAGTCATCATCTCGCCAACGCCTGCGAGAAAGATTTTCGGCACCCCAAAATCACCGAGATCTTTTTTGTCTGGTGTGAAAAAGGGCGTCATCAACGTGTGCTGATAAAACTCGCCGCGAAACTCGAGTGGTGCGCCGGTGAGCCACGTATCCCAAATGGCACGGACGGCCAGGATCATCTCGCGCATTCGCGGGGCTGGGTGGCTCCACTCCATGCTGAAACGCTTGGTGATGTGAGGCTTAATTTGGCTGCCCAGACCAAGAATGAAACGACCTTTTGAAAATGCCTGCAAGTCCCACGCCGTATTGGCAAGCGTCATCGGGTTGCGGGCAAATGCAACTGCGATCGAAGTGCCGATCTCGAGTGTGCTGGTGTGTTCGGCGGCTAGAAGTAGCGGCAGGAACGGATCGTGTGAAGTTTCGGCAGTCCAACCACCTGTGTAACCTGCGCGCTCTAGATCTTGGGCACTTGTTGCTGAATTATGCAACGAGCTTGAAATGCCTCCATCGAGCTTCATGAGTCTGTGCGATTTTCCCGCAAAAACTTTTCGAGCTCAGCAGCGATTTCATCGCCGCTTGGAAGTGGAACACCACCAAAACCGGTGGTCAGTGTGCCATTGCCACTGTGCTCGGCATCAAATGCAATTTCGAGCTGAGTGAGCATCGCTGCGTGTTCGGGATTGGTGCGCACAAGTTGATCGAGGCGCTCGCGTTGCACCACTGATTGTTCGAGAATGCCACTGATGTCAAGAGTGAGACCGCCTACGTCGCAAACCGCACCAAGTAGTGCAGCTGAAGCGGGTGGGTACGCCATCGAGGCAACGTAGTGGGGTACTTGGGCCCATAATCCCAGTGCATCTATCTGTTGGTCGTGCAACGCGTGCTCTAGCGCGGCTTCCATGCCGGCTGGAACATCGAGTGAACTCTTGATGTAGGGAAGTGTTTGTATCAACGAGGCGCTGGGTGACGTGCATGAGATTTGCACCGCACGTGTATGTGGAGTTGCAACCGGGTAGGCGCCCAAGCCCAACATTCGACGAACTCCAAGCGTGGTCGAGAGAGTGGCTACTTCGTTGGCAAACTGCTTCCAGCGCGAATCTGGCTCAGGGCCTGTCAAGAGCAGGACATCGCGATGATTGACATCGTGACCGATCATGAGTCGTGGAGCAGACCAGTCAAGTTTGGTGTTTACACCTTCGCGAAGTTCCATCAAAGGGCGACGAGCGCGATAATCGACAAATAAGTCGGTATCGAATTCGAGTAAATCTGTTGCACCGGTCTCGGCGATCAGTGCTTCCATTGCATTGCCCGCGGCAACAGATGTGTCGATCCAGCCACTAAACATCACGACAAGAAGTGGATCGCTCAGTCGTGGAAGAGTGTTGCCAAACTGCGGTGCTATGCGATATGCGTCGCTCATTGTCAGATCATTGTAGGCGCGACAACAACAATTCGGCTTTTTGTGCCGAGGCTTCAACCTGCAATTTGAATGGTTCAAATGCGGCTGTGTCGGTTTGCTCGCCCATGGCGCCCGAGATGTAACGGGCGTAGACGCCTTCAATAATGCAGGCGAGTTTCCAGTACGCAAATGCAACGTAGTAATCCAAATGTGAAATATCTCGACCTGAAACCTGTGCGTATCGCTGAGCGAGTTCTACTCGGTTCAAAAATCCTTCAGCAGTTGTGGTTCCAAAGGTGGTGCCCGAAGGTTCATCTGTAGGGCCACTCCAGTACACCATGAGTAGTCCAAGGTCGGCGAGTGGGTCGCCGAGCGTGCACAACTCCCAGTCAAGTACCGCAATAATGTTGCCTGCACTATTGATCATGCAGTTATCAAGGCGGTAGTCGCCGTGCACGATTGTTGCCGGACCTTGCACGGGCAAGTGTTTGAGAAGTCCATCGTGTACACGATCTATCGCAGACAACTCTCGCGTCTTTGACGCATTCCATTGCGAGTACCAACGCTTGAGTTGGCGTTCGATGTAGCCGTCGTGTCGACCGAGTTCACCTAGGCCAACGGAAACAGGATCAACAGCATGAATGGCTGCCATTGTGTCAACGAGCGAGTTACTGGCCTGAAGACGACTTGCAGGAGTAAGCATTTTCAATGCGATGTCTGGATCACGAACGATGATTCCATCGACGAAACCCATTACATAAAACGGAGCGTCATTTATCGAAACGTCATCACACATTGCAAGAGTGGGGGCGACAGGAACATTGGTATCTTGCAGCGCCGAAATCACACGATGCTCACGACCCATGTCGTGCGCACTTGCCAGCGCATGGCTGAGTGGAGGGCGACGCAACACGTAGTGATGACTGGCACTATCGGTAACGCTAAACGTGAGATTGGAGTGTCCACCAGCAATGAGTTCAAAATGGAAAGGAGCGACGGACCCTGCAACATTGGCGAGGAGCCACCGAGTGACCGACTCGGCATTGATTCCTGCTGGTGTGGGAAGTGCTGCATTCATTGCTGAGCAAACTTAGTCAAGTAAGGCCTCGAAGTCATACTCGGCAGTAGCGTCGTGGGTATGGCGATCGATGTAACCGATGCAACATTTCAGGCCGAGGTCTTAGAGCGATCAAAGACCACGCCCGTCATTGTCGACTTATGGGCGCCATGGTGTGGGCCGTGTAAGACGATCGGACCAATTCTAGAAAAACTCACCGATGCCACCGGGGGCAGGGTGATACTCGCCAAAGTTAATGTCGACGAAAATCCTGCTATCTCAGCGGCATTTAAAGTCCAGTCGATTCCCGCTGTATACGCGCTCAAAGACGGGGCAATGTTCGATGGTTTTGTCGGTGCGCAGTCCGAGCATGTGATTGCAGAATTCGTGCAATCACTGATGCCAGAGGGCGACATTCCAACCGTGGAGTCGTTGGTCAGCGTTGGTGATGAGGCAAGTTTGCGCGATGCTTTTGTGCTCAAACCAGGAGACGAGAGCATCGCGATTCTGTTGGCAGAGTTGTTGCTCAAAAATGGTGATGTGACTGGCGCACTGGGCGTATTGGCCTTGGTGCCCGAGACCGACAATGTGCGAGTCGTTATCGCTGCAGCTCGCGCTGCGTTCGCACCGACTGATGATTACGACGCACAATTGGCGGAACTGTTGCCACAAGTGAAAGCCGATGAAGACGCGCGAAAAAAGTATCTCGAGATCATGGACGCAATGGGCCCACTCGACCCTCGCAGTGCTGGCCACCGAAAAAGACTGACCGCACAACTCTTCTAGTTGCGGCACACATTGGGTCGTGCATCGACGACTCACCGACTTTATTCATTGGATAGGTTTCAGCCGCATTTTGGCGTCAGCTTTTGGGTTGCTCGCGATGGTCGTCGGGGTCTGGTGGGTGGTGCGAGTACCTCCGCCGCCACCCGAAGCAACTATTCCGTTTGCAACATCAACAATTGCTACAAGTTCTGCTGCACCTGGGTCAGGTAATGCGATGACCGATGTAGCGCCGACATCGAGCATCACGGTGTATGTGTCGGGTGAAGTGGTGAAGCCAGGGGTATATATGTTGTTGGCAACAGCGCGAATCATCGATGCGCTTCAAGCTGCAGGTGGGGCTACGACTGCTGCCGATTTGGTTGTGGTCAATCTTGCAGCGCCACTCGTAGATGCCGCTCAGGTGTTTATTCCGCGCATTGGCTCAACACCTCGAGTGACTTTGCCGCGGCCACATGCAGGCATCAATCTTCCTACTACTACTGGTGTTATGAGCGGCGGTGTTAGCGGTAGCAGCGGTGCCACTACCACTCAAGGAATCGTTGATCTCAATAGTGCAACACTGAGCGATCTTGATTCGTTGCCCGGGGTTGGTCCATCGACAGCAAAAGCCATTATTGACTACCGAGTTGCGCACGGACCATTTGCATCAGTCGATGATTTACTCAATGTGCGAGGGATAGGACCATCAAAACTTGCAGCAATGCGCGCTCGATTGCGCGTGTGAATGCGAGTGTTACAACGCGCCGAGCACGATACCGCTGAGCACCAAAGCTATTACCGCGCCAATTGCAACGCCAATGGCAAGCGGTCGAAACTCGCGCACCCATTCTGGCCAGCCAGCAACTGCGCGCTGGGTTGCACGAATTGCCGAAACTTGGCCAAGAGCAAACCAGATGGCGGCACTCGCCAGCGTGGCAATTGCGTAACTTGCGAATGTGGAAACGGCGGGAACTCCCACGATGGACAACACGGGCAGCGCAATTACCAAGATCAGATAGCCAAGCATGCCAAGCAGTGAGCCAGGTAGTGCCACCAAAATCAGCCCAAACAGTGCGAGTGATGCGCTCAGGGCTACTGCCACGGCACCGCCACGCTTACGCACCAAGTTGCGATTGGCGATGATGCCGTCAACGACTATGCGCGGCGAACGCGTGCGTGGTTGCGACATTTCTACATCTGACATATCTCAATCGTACGAGACGCAACAGAGTCAAGGTGGGCATCTGTTTGCGCTCAGCGACAACCACGTTTTGGCATTAGCAATTGCATTGTTGGTGTGCGCGCGAATGTCGGCCGATATCGCGGATCATCTTGGTGTCAGTGTGTTCATTGGCGTGGCATTGGTTGTCGGCGTTTCAATGATGAGCAAACGCAAAGGCCAAAGGCATAGAAAAAATCTCTTCTTGATAACAACGATGGTTTGCATTGCATTTTCGGGTGCGTTATTGGGCGCTCATTCGTGGCGGCAGCTTGCACAACCGCATTTAGGTTCCTTTTGGGGCACTGCAAAGGTGGTGGAAGACCCACAGTGGCGCAACGGTGGTGTGCAGACGGTGTTGCAACTAGAGGGTCAGAGGTTCATTGTTTATGCGTACGGGTTGCCCGGCAGAAGATTGAGTAATCGCCGGGCTGGTGAAGTGGTTCGGGTTTCTGGTGATCGGTTGCGCCTTGAAGCGAGCAAACTCATCAGGTTGTCGTACCGACACATTGTTGGAACTTTTGCCGTTCGTGACGTGAGCGAAAGCTACGGCAATGGTTCGGTGTTGTATCTAAGTGCAAACAACATTCGAAAGTCACTTCAAGAATCTGCGGACGTCCTATCTCGAGATGAAGGCGCACTCTTCATGGGCTTGATCATCGGTGATGATCGGCAACAGCCGGCCACAATGATCACAGCGTTTCGAAACAGTGGTCTATCGCACCTCACAGCAGTTTCGGGGCAGAACGTTGCATTTTTGCTGACGGTGATGGGCCCGTTGTTGATGCGTGCTCGGTCGTCGTGGCGATTTGGACTCACGCTGTTTGTATTGCTGTGGTTTACCGTTGTGACCCGAGGAGAGCCATCAGTATTGCGTGCCGCGATGATGGCTGGATTCGTAGCTCTCGGCACTGCACTCGGTCGTGACACTCCAGCACGGCGCATGCTCGGTCTTGCAATAATCGTGCTTATCGGGTTTGACCCGCTGCTTGCGTGGTCTGTCGGGTTTTGGATGTCGAGTTCGGCAACGTTGGGGCTACTGATGGTCACTCCACAACTCGCAAAAATCATTCCTGGACCATCTTGGTTTTCGATCGCTCTTTCAACAACGATGGGAGCACAGTTGGGGGTAATGCCAATCACTGCGATCGTTTTCCACAGTGCACCAGTTATCGCGCTTGCTACGAATTTGCTTGCGGTGCCAGTTGCTGGCCTGGTGATGTTGGTAGGAATTCCCCTTGGAATGTTGGCAGGAATACTGACCCAAATTTCCTCTGGCGCACTGATGACTATTTGTGTAACTGCGCTGATGTGGCCTGTTGGGGTGGCCGTTCGATGGGTGTGGTGGGTGGCTGTTCTCGGTGAACGGTGGTCGATGCATAGCAGTGTTAATGCCTGCGGTTGGTGCATCGTGGCTTTGTTGGTTATTTCTGCGAGAATATCGGCGTGGCGATCTATTTAATTTCGGGCAGCGATGCCAGATTGATTTCGGCGAAACTGACCGACCTCGTTAATCAGCTCATCGGGGATGGCGACCGCAACACCATGCTGCTCAGCCACGATCTTGAAGCGCTTGGAGCGGACGACAGAGAGCAGGAAATAGCCAACGCAATGATTGGAGCGCAGACGGGTTCGATGTTTGGTGGTGACCGAGTTGTGGTGTTGCGCGGCATCGGTGAAGCAACTGTTGATCAACTCAAACCGCTTGTGGCGTATCTTGCACAGCCGCTTGAAGACACGCAACTCGTGCTCACAGGATCGGGCAAGCTTGCAAAATCGGTTACTGATGCGCTTAAGCAGGCAGGCGCCACAACGATCAATACATCTCCACCAAGTCGTTTCAACGAACTCTCGATGTGGTTTCAAGAACAATTGACCGAAGCAGGAATCAAAGTGGATTCGGGTGGACTCAAGATGTTGATCGACTGGCTCGGCCAAGATCAAGCACGACTGCCTTCGATTATTGAAGTTCTGGTGTCAACATATGGCACCAACAAGAAACTGACCGTGGACGAAATCGAGCCTTTCCTCGGTCAAGAGGGCAGTGTCATGCCTTGGGATTTGACCGATGCGATTGATCTGTCGAACTCACCTAAAGCAATTGCAATGTTGCGACGCATGATTCGAAGTGGCGAATCACACCCGATGCAACTCATGGCGCTGTTACACAATCATTATGTAAAACTTCTCAAACTCGATGGGCCAGAAGTACACACTGCGAGCGAAGCGATGGCAATCATCGGCGCAAAAAGCGAATTTCAAGGCAAGAAATATTTGGAGACGTACAGGAGATTAGGTGCGGCCAATATTTCTGCAGCGCTGCAACTTCTTGCTAGAGCCGACATTGACCTGCGCGGAGGCAAGGACTTAGAAGAAGAATTAACAATGGAAATCTTGGTTGCAAGATTGAGTCGCATGGGCGGCGCACCGCAACATGCAAAATCGGGCGGAAGGTTTACTTCGCGGCGTTGATTTTTTTCATCAGGCGGCTCTTTTTGCGAGCAGCTTGACGAGGGTGAATGACACGCTTTGAAGCGGCCATATCGAGGCGTTTAACGGCAAGGCGCAATGCCTCTGGGTTCTCAGGTGTACCGATTGTCTCGGTGGCGTTCTTCAAGCGTGTACGCACTTCGCTCTTCGTCGCGCGGTTACGCGAGGTGGCCTTGGCGTTGGTGAGAATTCGCTTCTTTTGGCTCTTGATATTTGCCACTTCGACTACCCATTCTTTCGTTAGACACCCTGAAGATTTCA
>CAFBMJ010000041.1_pt1 | contig 9337 bp, 8 predicted proteins | sample 7268701 | NCBI WGS metagenome assembly CAFBMJ01 (sample SAMEA6814063, study PRJEB35770) | uncultured Acidimicrobium sp. | biome: Freshwater; feature: Freshwater reservoir; material: water | place: Czech Republic | collected 2017-05-23 | depth 30m m
AGCCTGATTGATTTAGTCGGTGTACGCTTGAGTTGTACGCACGGGGAGTTCGCTGGATCGGCGGGCTGAGAGGGTGGCCGCCGCCACTGACCCGCTTACCTGCTGGATAATGCCAGCGCGGGAGCGAAGTTATGGTTGAGACAACTGCAGTGGTGGTGATCGGAGGGCTTCCGATCAATAAGTCTGTAGCAAAATACCTGCCCCACTACGACTATGTAGTCGCTGCCGATTCTGGATTACACAGCGCAATTGATTTGGGTTTGCGTGTCAACCTGGTGATCGGCGACATGGACTCAGTTGACCCTGCCGTACTGGTGGCCGCCGAAATAAATGGCGTGACCGTACAACGATTGCCACGCGACAAAGATGCGACCGACACCGAACTTGCATTGTTGGCCGCAGTCGCACATGGATCTCGACAGATAGTGCTTGTTACCAGCGGAGGCGGCCGACTCGATCATCAACTCGGCGTGTTGAGCGCAATGCAACACAAAGCGTTGAAAGACTGTGAAGTATCAGCGTTGTGGGACACCGCACGCATACAACTCTTGCGCGGACCGGGCCTCTGCACTATCCATGGCAAAGTTGGCGACGTCGTTGGCCTTATTGCCCAACACGGTGATGCAACCGGAGTCACCACCGATGGCCTGAAGTGGGCGCTCAATGAAGGAACCCTTGAAGCCCACTCTTCGCGTGGTGTGAGCAATGAACTTGTGGCGACAACCGCAACTATTTCACTTGCCCACGGACAGCTTTTTGTTATTCAACCAAACGCCTTGGAGGCATGAAATGAAGAAACACTTTGCTGCGCTAGGAATACTTGCGATCTTGGCAACGAGTTGCTCATCGTCAACTGCATCAACAGACTCAACAGTTTCGACGAGTGACTCAACCGCCGGCCCAGTCACATTGACGTTGCTTGCGCATGATTCATTCACTCCTACACCCGGAATCTTTGATGCCTTCACCGCCGACACTGGAATTGCAGTGGAAGTTATACAGAGTGGCGATGCTGGACAATTAGTGACCAAAGCAGTGCTTACGAGCGGCAACCCAGAGGGTGACGTGTTGTGGGGTGTTGATAATACGTTGCTGTCGCGAGCACTCGAAGCCGATGTTTTTAGTGCATATGAAACACCAAATACTGCGTCTATGAGCGCAGCGTTATTGCGCGATATTCCTGGGCACGAAGTGACACCAGTCGACAGTGGCGATGTGTGTATCAACTACGACATCGACTGGTTTAAGACACACAACATCGCTCCTCCCCTCACACTAGAAGCACTCATCGGCAAGCAGTACGCAAATTTGCTTGTGGTGCCAAGTGCGCTGAGCTCTTCGCCTGGCCTTGCCTTTTTGATGGCGACCATTGCCGAATTTGATACAGACGGTTGGCAGTCGTATTGGAAGTCGTTGCGCGAAAACGGAGTACTGGTGGTGGATGGATGGACTCAGGCATATAACACTGAGTTCTCTGGCGCATCGGGCAAAGGTGATCGACCAATAGTCGTCAGTTATTCATCGAGTCCGCCCGCCGAAGTAATTTTTGCTGACCCACCCGTTGATGCCGCACCAACTGCGGTTGCTTCACTCACCTGCTTTGAACAAATTGAGTATGCGGGAATTCTTCGCGGCACAAAGCACATGGCTGAAGCCAAATTGCTGATTGACTATCTCACTGATCTTGTTTTCCAAAATGACCTACCTCTCACTCAGTTTGTTTTTCCGGTGCACAGTGGTGCTGTATTGCCAGAGGCTTTCACCAAATATGCACTGAGGCCGGAAAACCCTCTGCGACTTGACGCAAATGTGATTGCCACCAACCGCACAGCCTGGCTTGATGAATGGTCTGCCATCGTTCTGAAATAATCATGAATCAAGTTGCACCAACACACTCCATACTGCCGATGTACAGGCGCAGTGCTCGCTGGCTTTGGATAGCGCCAACAATATTTTTGCTGTTGATTTTGGTGATACCCACTGCGGCAATAGTTTTGCGCGGTGCCACCCTTGCTGGTTTCAGAGATGTGCTCGATAACTCATCAATCAGACAAGCATTGTGGTTCACAACTTGGCAAGCACTTGCTAGCACCGTGCTGACACTGGTTGTTGCGCTACCAGCGACCTTCATATTGTCCCGATTTAGATTTACCGGCAACCGTGCCTTGCAGGCCCTCATCACCGTTCCTTTTTTATTACCGACAGTGGTAGTTGGCGCTGCATTCTTGGCAGTGCTTCCATCGCGGCTTCATTACACAGCAACTGCACTCATCATTGCGCATGCATATTTTAATCTCACCGTTGTGGTGCGCATCGTTGGTGCACGTTGGGAGCAACTGCACCCAGGTGTTGAGCAAGTTGCGAGCACACTTGGCGCACCTCCAACTACCGTCTTTCGCACGGTCACTCTGCCGCTCTTGCGCAACTCGATTGCTACAGCCAGCGGAGTAATTGTACTTTTTGCTTTTACCTCATACGGCATAGTTCGTACGCTTGGTGGCCCCGCAAGATCAACAATTGAAACCGAGATCTATACCCGCAGCGTGTTGATCGGTGACATGTCTGGCGCTCTCGCTCTCTCGGTTTTGCAAATGCTTGCGCTCACGGCAATGTTGTGGTGGTGGGCAAGTTTTCATCGTCACAAAACTGCAAGCCCACAAATATCTGTTGAGCAGAGCTTGCCTAGTACGCGTGGTCAATTTGTGCTTGTGTATGGCACTGCGCTTGCAACTGCAGCAATTGTTGTTGCGCCTTTGTGCGCACTTCTGTGGCGCTCAGTTACCCGAACAACGCCAGGTTCCGCTCGCTTTACGTTTGCTGGATGGCGAGCAGTTACATCGTCTGCAACGCTTTCTTCGATTCTGACCAGCGGGCGGTTTGCGTTATGTGCCATGGTGATTGCGACAGTGCTTGGACTCTGCATCGCTCTAGCAGTCGCATATGGATCACCGAAATTTGTGTGGCTTGAGCGCATATCAGTACTCCCCCTCACTGTCTCGGCCGTGACAATTGGACTTGGCATTCTGATTACATATGACACCGCGCCATACGATTTTCGATCGGCGTGGATCATCACCCCTCTCGCCCATTCCTTGATTGCCTTGCCAATAGTGGTTCGTGTCGTGTTACCTGTTGTACGACAAATTCCGAGAGGCTTGCGGTCTGTCGCAACCACTCTTGGCGCAACTCCGCTTCAAACATGGCTAACCGTTGATCGGCCGCTCATTTCCCGCGCAATAGGTGCATCGGCCGCTTTGGCCTTTGCAATTTCGATCGGTGAATTTGGTGCAACAAGCTTTCTTACCCGCCGAGGCAGTGAAACCCTGCCGGTAACGATCTCTCGATTGCTCTCGCGGCCAGGTGACGTATTGCGCACACAGGCATACGCGCTGTGCGTCATTATTATCGTCATCAGCATGATTGCAATATTTTTGATCGATGTATTCAGACCAAGCAGAAAGACCAAGTGATGCTTGCACTTACCGACATCACAATCAACTATGCAGGTCGAACCATTCTGGACAGTGCATACCTGAGCGTTGCACGCGGTGAGATTGTCTCACTCGTTGGTCCAAGTGGATCAGGTAAAACAACTCTGTTGCGGGTGATTGCTGGTCTTGAAGAACCAAGCCAAGGCAAAGTTGTTATTGGCAACAAACTGATGACCGGAATTCCTACCCACAAGCGTGATGTTGGTCTTGTGTTTCAGGACAACCAATTGTTTCCTCACCTTTGCGTTTTTGACAACATCGCTTACTCATTGCGAATTAAGCGTGTTGCAAAAGATCTGCAGATTGAGAAGGTGAACGAAATGCTCAGCCTCATTGGTATGGAAGATCTTGCACGTCGCGACGTTGGATCTCTATCAGGCGGTGAAGCAAAACGAATTGCGGTTGCTCGCGCACTCGTTGCTGATCCATTTATTTTGTTGCTCGACGAACCACTTACGGGTCTCGACGCCGAACTTCATGACCGACTGCTCGATGATATGGGTGCTCTCTTGCGTACTCGTGGAACCACGGTGGTGCACGTCACCCATGACCACAATGAGGCAACACGGTTATCGGATCGCGTAGTTGATGTACGTACTTTGGGCCAGTCTGGCTCGCAACTACAGTAAAGCGCGATGACAAACGACTATTCAGTTGAGCTTGTGCCCACCGACGAGGTGCTCGTGTTGCGCATGGCTGTGCTTCGTGATGGAACACCATCTCAAGACCCCCGCTACACAGAAGATGACACCGAAGGCTCTGTGCACCTTGGCATTCGCGAAAGTGGTGTATTGGTTGCGTGTTCTACATGGTTGCCTCGCCCATGGCCGCTCGACGAAAGTGCCCCCGCAACACAACTGCGCGGTATGGCTGTAGCAAAACATCTTCAGTCCAAAGGACTTGGCCGAATACTGCTGCAGGCAGGAACTACACGAGCAAAATCGCTGGATTCAACATACGTATGGGCGCGAGCACGCGACAACGCACTGTACTTTTATGAGCGTAATGGTTTTGCAACTACTGGCGACCAATTTATTGATGATGCGACTGGACTTGGTCATCATCTGGTGATGTTGAAGATCAATTAACTTTTTATTTTTTGATTTCAACTGCAATCTTGAAAAGCGTCGTTGAGCTTGCGGTCTGCTTGACCAAAATCTCGATTACCCACTCACCCGAATACGCAAAGTCAGTGACCCCAGAAAAGTGATTGGACCCAGTCTCTTCCAGTGCAATTGGACCATTAGGAATATTTCGTGCGGGCATTGACATGCGGGCAGTCGCTGTTTCGATCTGCACAAAAGTGCCATCTGCCCTTGCAACCACGACGTGAACCTCACTTTGACCAACACGTGCCGAAGTAAGCGATAACTCAACAATCATCTGCCCCTGAAAAATGGTGGATGAAAGAGGCGCTGGTTCAATCGTCCCCTTCTGGGGCATTGCTACAAGTGCTGCAGTAATCGTCAAGATAATAATTCCGAACAACACTTCAATGCCCATCGACTGGCGCAGCGACCCTGAACGCTTTTGTTGCATTGCCACACGCGACACCGCACCAAGTGCAATCAAAACAACAACTAGACACACCTTGACGATGAGAGTTCGTCCATAACGACTGTCCAGAATGTGGCTAAAACCACCAAGCATGAACCAGGCTTGAATGACGCCAGTAACGACGATGACTGGAACCGCAAAGCCTGCAGTGCGTGAAAACCATCGCAGCGATGGCGCCGATGTTGATTCGTCGTTTGCAAGCCACATGTTGCGGTCGTACACAATGATCAACAGCGGACCCACCCATAGCGAGATAGCAAGCATGTGCAACATGTCGAGACCAACGCTCAATGGCACCGGATTTGTCGCAACAGGGTGTCCAGCCAACGACATCGTGAGTGTGATGCCAACCAACGAGGTCCAGGCACCGATCTTCCACCACCACGTGCCACGGAACTGAATAACCGAAATAAGTGTGCCAATGATGCCCAACAACGCAAGTCGCGTGAGCTGCATTTTGCCGTACTGCGTCATCAGCGTTTCGGAAAGCAACGAAAGATCAACAGCCTTGTAAATCTTGTATCCGGAAATGTGCGGGCCATAAGCAATCAGACCTTCAAGAGTTCCCAATGCAGCAAACGCCCATCCGCCCATGAGCGCGAGTGTTGAGCGTGGTGACAAACGATCAGTGCGCACAGCCTGCAACAACCCAATGCCACCGATAAGCAGCACAACTCCTAGATACGTAACCCAACGAATGACATCAAACAAACTGGCAAGACCGTGACGCTCAAGTACTTGGCCATTACTTATTGCCGAAACATCCGTTGAGGTATTTCCAATCTGAAATGCAAATGACCCCTGAACAGGATGACTGTCGGCAGAAGCAACGCGCCAGACCACCACATAGGTTCCCTCTTTCAACTTCGAAATAGGTGCTCGAACTATGGTTTGATTTGTAGCGTCACGGACTGGCTTGATTGTTTGAACGACGTTGCCAGACGAATCAAGAATGCGAATCTTTCCAAACACGGTGTCGACAAATTCATTGAAAAATAGTGCGATCTCCGTAGGAGACTGGTCCAGGACTGCACTCGGTGCTGGCTCGCTCGTCAGCAAAATTGCATGTGCTGAAGCAAGCTGTGCTGGCGCAAGCACTGTCAACAACGCAACAATTACTAATGCCAATCTTGTAAGCAGTTTGCGCAACGACATCTCAGTACGCATCCACGACAGGTAGCCCATCAACGGCAACTCTGCCGAGCAGCCATGCAAGACGATGATTGGGTGACAACTTGGCAGCAGCTTCGGGCAACACGGTGAGCCCCATCGATTTGCGACTATTCCAGATCATGAGTTGGCGATCCAACTCAAATCGCACAAATGTTGCATCCCAACTTTCAAACGAATAATCCAGATTCAGATCAGCCAAGTTGAGATCAGAACTGTGTACTTCGGTTTCGCACCAGCGCATCAGCATCAGATCGGTAATAGCGACCCGCCCGCCACCCGCATGAGACTTAATGCCAAAACCCGTCCATGTTGTTGGAGTTGCTGACGCCCATGCACCCTCGAGCGCATAAATACTTGCACGTACATGACCGACCAGTTCGTGCGCACTGAGATTCGACCACGACTCAATCTGGGCATCGCGCGTTGGCTTGCCACCCTCATATTGTTCAGTTTCTTCGCCTCGGCTCGCTGCTTCAAACATTCGTTGATGGCTGTATGCGTTATTCGCCAAATGGCTCAGCACGTGACCACGACTCCAGCCAGCCAGCATCGATGGCTGCCGACATTGCTCATCGGTAAGCCCGTCTAGGGCCTGCAGTAAGCGCTGATGAGAGGCCGCGCATCCAACTACTTGGGCGTTGAGAATGCGGGATGAATCAACCATCGCAAACAACAGTAGTGGCTGAGCCTTTACAAACGAGAAGAGCGTTGTGGAATCACGACAACAGTGCCGTCTGCCTCGTGATGCACGCGGGCTGAAACACCATAGAACTCTGCAAGGGTTTCGCTTCGCAACACCTGCTTGGCCGTGCCCTCTGCGACTCGATGGCCTTCGTGCATCAGCACCAATCGATCTGCGTACAAACCAGCGAGTGTGAGGTCATGCATCGCAGAAATAATTGTGAGACCTTGTTCGCGACGCAAACCGTCCACGAGTTCGAGCGCTTGTTGTTGATGACCTATATCTAGTGCACTCGTTGGTTCGTCGAGAAGCAAAACCGGTGCTTCCTGTGCGAGCGCTCGTGCAATAACCAGTCGCTGCACTTCCCCGCCTGACAGCGTGCCAAGTTTGCGTGCAGAAAACTGAACAAGATCAAGACGATTCAAGACTCGATCAATTACGTCGCGGTCATGAGAAGTTTCTGATGAGAAGTAATTGATGTATGGATTGCGACCAAGCAATACATATTCGTATACCGACATGTCGGTTGGAATAACCGGTGCTTGTGGCACATAAGCAATATGTTGTGCTCGCCAGCGTGCGGATGCTGCAGGAATTTCGGTCTGGTTAATCGCGACCGAACCTGTGTAAGGAACGAGACCTGCTGCTGCACGGAGAACCGAAGATTTGCCTGCACCGTTGGGGCCGATGAGACACAACCATTCGCCTGAGTGCAACAGGTCGTTAAAACCCACCACCGCATCAGCGCCGTTGTACGAAACCGTTAAATCACAAAAGCCGATTGCGGTCATCGCGATACATCCCGTGTGCGCAGCAGCAACAAAAAGAATGGTGCACCGATGAATGCAGTGACGACACCGATCGGTGTTTCGGCCGGACTCGCCAACACTCGACTTGGAATGTCTGCGGCCACCAAAAATGCCGCACCAAGCATCATGCTCATAGGCAGCACTACACGATTACTCGCACCAACAATGAGCCGAACCGCATGGGGCACGATGATGCCGACAAAACCGATGAGGCCAGTGACAGCCACGACTGAAGCAGTGCCAAGAGTTGCAGCCAACACCACGATGAGGCGCACTCTGCGCACATTGATGCCGAGCGCAAGCGCCTCATCGTCACCAACGCGCATCACATCGAGTAACCGACGATGCAAAAGCAATACAACAGAAGAAACAACGACGTACGGAAGAATGAGGCGAACATCGCCCCAAGTTGCACTTGAAAGTCGGCCCAAGATCCACGAATACACCTGACGCACGACATCGCTATTGCGTTGCAAAACGAAAGCCTGAATCGCTGTGAGCATTGATGTAACGGCAACACCAGCCAACACCAATGTCGTGCCAGACCGCACGCTTCCAAATGCCGTGCCGACCACGTAGGTGACGAGCACCGCACACAGTGCACCAAGAAATGCGGCGAGTGGCAGTGGATCAATAATCCATGACGAAGTCGTTGCTCGTTGCAGCGTGAAAACGATTGTCGCACCAAGACCGGCACCTGCAGCAACACCAAGCAGATACGGGTCGACAAGTGGGTTACGAAACACATCTTGATAACTCGCACCGGATACGGAGAGCATTGAGCCAACTAGTGCAGCAAGAATGACGCGTGGTGCGCGAATTTGCCACACCAAGTTCCACTCTGCTCGTGACACACCACTTCGTATCGAAATAAACGGCAAATGGTCAAGAAGTTCTGCAGGAATTCGCCACCACTGTGGACCTGCTGGTCCGATCATCATTCCGACAAGCACCATCAACACCACTACTGCTCCACCGAGAGCGAACGACAAAGGTTGTTTGTCGCGGCCCTCAGTAGAGCGTGAAGTGATGACAGATGTCGACATCGACAGAGTTACTTGGAAGATGCTTTCGTGATTGCCTCGCCAATTGCGGCTACGAGTTCAACAATTCGTGGTCCCCAACGCGAAGCAATGTCGTCGTCGAGCACTGCGATGTTGCCGGCGACTACTGCGGCTAAGCCACCCCAACCATCACGCGCTGCAACTGTCTCTGCGGATTGTGCACAACACTTTGTATCGGCCAAGAAAATGATGTCTGGATTGGATGAAACGATTGCCTCTGCTGACAACTGTGGATAGTCGTTACCCGCTTCTGCATTGTCGGCGATATTTCGAAGACCAAACAAGTTAAACAACTGACCAATAAACGAATTGGATGTCACCGAGAAGTAGGTGTTATCAAGCTCGTAGTAGTACGACAACGGTGTTGCAGGGGCAGCGACAGCTGACACTGCCGCATCGATGCCGGTTTGCATAGTGGCAACAAGTTGATCCGCTTCTGCCACGTGCCCGACCAACGCACCAAGTTGTTGAATCTGCTCGTACACACTGTCGAGATTTGTAGGGGCGTTCGCGATGAACAACGGAATATTAAGAGAGCCAAGTTGCTCCGCAAGGCTTCCT
>CAFBMJ010000044.1_pt1 | contig 9021 bp, 6 predicted proteins | sample 7268701 | NCBI WGS metagenome assembly CAFBMJ01 (sample SAMEA6814063, study PRJEB35770) | uncultured Acidimicrobium sp. | biome: Freshwater; feature: Freshwater reservoir; material: water | place: Czech Republic | collected 2017-05-23 | depth 30m m
AGTTTGTTGTCACGCGCGAGTTGCGTCAGGTTGCGACCAAACTGATCAAGAATCTGGCTGCCACCTTTTTCTTGCGGCTCTTCTTTGGCGCCAGCAGGTTGGCCTTCGCCTTTACCTGCAGGGCCCTGATAACCCGACAACAACTGAATCACTTGTTGACGAACACGACTCAGGTCGGCGCCCAACTTGACGAGTACTTGTGCTGCAACACCTTCGCCTTCGCGAATGAGGCCGAGCAAGATGTGCTCGGTACCGATGTAGTTGTGACCCAACTGCAATGCTTCGCGCAATGACAACTCGAGCACCTTTTTGGCGCGAGGTGTAAATGGAATGTGACCAGATGGCGACGAGCCACCTTGACCGATGATCTCTTCGACTTGAGCGCGCACCGCTTCGAGCGAAATGTTGAGCGACTCGAGAGCTTTGGCGGCGACGCCTTCGCCTTCGTGAATGAGGCCGAGCAAGATGTGCTCGGTGCCGATGTACGAATGATTGAGCAGGCGGGCTTCTTCTTGAGCCAGCACTACGACCCTGCGGGCCCTGTCGGTAAAGCGTTCGAACACTGAATAGACCGCCTTTTCACGTCTAGATGAAACTTGTGAACTTGTGGAGAAGTGTATCTGCGAAGTGTGCTCCAGTCATGCTGTGACAGTGGGCGCCACGTTCGCCATTTCACAAGCGACCCTGCGTAGCCTTGTGGAATGGCCCTTGCCTCACCCCTTCTTGCCCTGCGGTCTATGGACAGCGATCGCGAGCGCGTAGAGGCAGCATTGCTAGCCGCGGTGCGCACCCGAGATGCATATTTGACCGAACTTGCATCGCATCTCATCGTTGCAGGTGGAAAACGACTGCGACCGGTGATGACAATTGCGGCAGCGCAGGTGGGCGGCAAGGTCGAAGTATCGGATGATGTGATTCAAGGCGCCATCGCCTGCGAACTCGTGCACCTTGGTTCGTTGTACCACGACGATGTGATGGACGAGTCCACAGTTCGCAGAGGTGTTGACACCGTAAATGCCAAGTGGGGCAACCTACAAGCGATTGTTGCCGGCGATTTTTTGTTGGCGCGTGCATCTGGCATTGCCGCAGCGTTGGGCAACGAAATTGCTGGGCTCTTGGCTCGCACGATTGCCGAGTTGTGCGAGGGCCAGATCGAAGAACTGCAACACACGTACTCGGTAGCACGAACAGTGCCGTCGTATCTTGTGAGCATTGAAGGCAAGACTGCATCGCTGTTTGCAACATCGGCTCGCATTGGTGGAATCGTGGCTGGACACAACGCAGAAGTTGTTGATGCGCTCACAAATTATGGAACTGCGTTTGGAATGGTGTTTCAAATTGTTGATGACATCTTGGATGTAATCGCGACTGATGCAGAACTCGGCAAGCGTGCGGGACATGACATGGAAGAAGGCGTGTATACGTTGCCAGTGTTGTTGACGCTTGCACAGCAGTCGAGTGATTCAGATGAACTACGAAACTTTCTTGGTAAACCGCTTTCACAAACCGAACGTGAGCGTGCTCTTGCAATCGTGCGCTCGCATACTGGTATTCAAAGCGCTATTGAAAGTGCAAACAACTATGTGCACATGGCTGAAACAGAATGTGATCACATGCCACAAGGTGTTGCAACAGATGCATTGCGTGCAGCGCCAGCCGCACTACTTGCATCAATTATTCGCTAAATAATTTGCTGCAGATAATTTGCGGCAGATAAGCCAGAGAGTGCGGCGCCTTCGATCTTTGGTCCACCAAATGCGTCACCCGCTAACACAATCATGTCGTTGGCCCAGTGGCGCTCTGGCCAAATAGTAAGTGGTGTAGCAAGGCGCCATTTCTTTACTTGACTCGTCACAACAGTTGCATCACCTATCCACGGTTTGGCTTGCTTGAGCAACAAGTCGTGCACATCTTGCGGTGGTGCATCCCAGTGTTCAAGACTGAAGCGCGGGTTGGCGTGCAGAGTAAGTGCAACTGCAGACGAGATGCCCTTGATTGCGTTGTCGGCAACAAATGAAAAAGTTTCGTCTGGGTTTTGCAATCCGCCTGGAGTGGTAACTGCAGATGATTGATTGAGCACTGCGAGCAGGCAAATAGTTCGGTCGTATTCGGTGCGCATCATTGAGTCGGGTAGTTCGATGTCGGCGGTGACAAGCAGCGCATATGTTTGCGGCAGTGGACAAGTAACGATGATTGCATCGGCATCGAGCGCTGAGCCGTCATCAATATTGAGTTGCCACTTGCTCGTTGTGCCAGGGGTAATTGAAAACGCAAGCGTGTTGCATCTCACATCAAGCCCAATTGCTAAGTGCTTTGCAATATCGGTCATGCCACGCACACCGCGATAGCGCGGGAAACCATCATTGTTTTGAACAGTGCTGTTGAAACCTCGACACCACTCGGTGACGACGCCCGAACTGATCCATTTTTCAACATGCGATTTAAAAAGTGGATCTCGTACGGTAAAAAACTGCGCACCATGATCGAGCGTTGCATTGTCAATGCGTCTTGTTGCCAAACGTCCGCCCGGTGAACGACCTTTGTCGACAACGACCACATCATGACCATTTTCAACAAGCGATTGAGCCGCCATGAGCCCGGCAATTCCTGCTCCAATAATTACAACGCGCATGACCGAAGAGCGCGGGCTTTAACGAATTTCGTGAACCCGCAAGATCAATTCGCGTGATTCAGAATCTAGTTGTCGGCCGCCAATGCGCTCGGTGAGAATGATGGCTTGTGAGGTGTCGTCAACAAGACCCGACCATCTGATGTATCCACCCATGAGCCCAACAAGCTTGTCGCTCACTTCTTCGCAGTGAATCATGATCTTCGTGCCGCCATCGATTAACTCGCGAATGTCGTTGTAAAACACGCGCAACCAAGGGTCCATTTCGTCACTATTGACCAACGGCCTGTGGCGATAGGTGAGGTTGAGTTCGTCGTAATTGTGCAAGTTGTGTGGCGCGCCGATGATCGAGATAACGCAGCCAAAATCGTTTTCACGAAGCCAAATGATCTCTTCCTGGCGGCGAACTCGACGGTGGTTGATGCCGTAGCCACCTGGGCGTTCGCAGATTGCGAGCTTGTCTTTAATAATCCATGTGAGATTGCGCGGGGTGATCCCGAGCGCCCACTTTCCACGTAACTTTGGGGGCATTTGCTAACTCCGACTCTGGCGCATCTGCGCGATATTCAACATCACCGCGAGACGATACACCATTGAAAATGGGTGATGTTTAGAAAAGAGCAATAATTTTGAGGCGTTGCTGGCTGCGTTTCACCTGACGGCCACCACCGATATCGCACCCAGGTGTTTCACCTCGGGCTACGCAGAGGACTCGCTCGACCGTGGCCAAGTCTGGTGGGTATGGGTGAGCGAGCCACATACGCAATGCTCGGCGGGCAAGTGCCTGAGGCGCTGCAGAAATTGCCTTGGCGTCGGTTGGGTCGATTGCGCTTGCGAGTTCGTCCAATAATGCATCGTCGTCGCGCACAAGTTCGGCTTGGCGTGCAATGACCGACACCACGTCTCGTTGCGAGATCGACTGCAAGAGAGGTAACACTTCGTGCCGAATGCGATTGCGCTGAAACCTGTCATCGTCATTGCTTGGGTCGTGAAAAACTGAGATGCCGAGTGCATCACATAACGCCACGGTGTCGCTGCGACGCAACTGCAAAATTGGATGCGATGGGCCGCTTTGCATGCCAGACAAACCGCGCATGCCAGCACCGCGCAACAAGTTGACAAGTACGGTTTCTGCTTGGTCATCGGCTGTATGGCCCGTCGCTACGTCTGCGGGCAACACCGCAAAGCGTGCTTCGCGCGCTCGTGCCTCTAAGTTGCTGCCTGCTTCAACTACAACTGTGCACGATTCAAATTTTGCACCAAGTGCGATTGCGATGTCATGCACAATTCGTGCTTCGGCAGATGATCCATCACGCAAACCATGATCGACATGCCATGCAGTTACGTCGGTACTGTGTGCCGCTGCCAACACGAGTAGTGCTACTGAGTCTGCACCGCCAGAAACTGCGCAATGAATGCTCAAGTTGCTTGGTGCAAATGTGCACTTGGTCAGCAATTCGGCGACGAGCGAATGTGCGCGGAAACCCTTTAGCGCGGCAGGCATGAGCCCGACCGCTCTACTTTTGCGCGTTGCGTTGGCGACGGTTTGGGTATTTGAGTGACGAGACTTTGGCAACATAACCAACGATGACGTTGACGATTGCCCCTACGCCTGCGATTAAAAGAATCAAGCCCAACCAAAAGTGCCATACGACTGCGATCATGGGTTCAATCGTAGCCAAGTGATCTGACCGCAGCATTGTTCGTTCTACGGTAGATTTCTATGCGTCCAAGGGGGCTTAAGTGGCTGAAGTCGTAATTAATGAGCGCGGCATGTCAATGGCAGATGTAATTGCCATTGCCCGCGATGGCGCAACCGTTCGCTTGAGTGATAGTGCGCTTGCAGCAATGGCCGCCTCGCGCAGTCATATTGATGCACTTGTTGCTTCGTCGACCCCTGTGTATGGGGTGTCAACAGGTTTCGGCGCGCTCGCCAATAGATACGTATCAGTCGAGCAGCGCGCACAATTGCAAAGGTCACTAATCCGGTCGCATGCTGCAGGTGTTGGCGAGCCAGTTGAGCGCGAGGTTGTGCGTGCTCTCATGACATTGCGGCTGAAGACACTTGCATCGGGCCGCACCGGTGTGCGTCCAGTAATTGCACAAACAATGGCTGCGTTATTGAACGCCGGCATTACTCCAGTTGTGCGCGAGTTTGGTTCGCTTGGCTGCAGTGGCGACTTGGCGCCGCTTGCACATTGCGCACTCGTGTTAATGGGCGAGGGTGAGGCTGTTGGTGCAGATGGCGTGCAACGGCCAGTGCCAGAGTTGCTCAAGGCAGCCGGCATCACCGCCATTGAGTTGCAAGAAAAAGAAGGTCTTGCACTCATCAACGGCACCGACGGCATGCTCGGCATGTTGATCATGGCAATCGCTGACATGGAAGTGATTTGCGATTCGATCGACGTGATTGCATCCATGAGCGTTGAAGCGTTGCTCGGCACCGATGCAGTTTTTCGGCCAGAGTTGCACGAACCACTGCGCCCACACCCAGGGCAAGCGCTCAGTGCCGCAAACATGTTGAACGCATTAAAGGATTCACCAATTGTTGCCTCTCACTTCGAGAACGACGATCAGGTACAAGACGCATATTCACTGCGTTGCGCACCACAAGTAACTGGTGCTGTGCGCGACACGATTACGCATGCAACGCTTGTTGCAACGCGCGAACTCGCATCAACAATTGACAACCCAGTAGTGCTAGCCGATGGCAGGGTGAGTTCGAACGGCAACTTTCATGGTGCACCTGTTGCCTATGTGCTCGACTTTTTAGCAATTGTGCTTGCCGACTTGGGCTCGATGTCAGAACGCAGGACCGATCGAATGCTTGACAAGGCGCGATCAAACGGTCTGCCACCATTTCTGGCAGATGACCCAGGTGTCGACTCTGGTCTCATGATTGCGCAATACACACAGGCAGCATTGGTGTCGGAAAACAAGCGCAACGCTGTGCCGGCAAGTGCAGACTCGATCCCGAGTTCGGCAATGCAAGAAGATCACGTTTCGATGGGTTGGAACGCTGCGCGCAAGCTTCGATTGTCGGTGGTCAATATGCAGCGCATCGCGGCCATCGAACTGCTCACTGCGGCACGCGCACTTGATTTACGTGTGCCACTCAAACCATCAAAAGTGACGGGTGCTGTTCGCGACCGTTTGCGCAAAACGGTCGCAGGCCCAGGCCCAGATCGCTTTTTGTCGCCAGAACTTGAGGCCGCAGTTCAATTCGTGCAACAGGGCAGTGTGCTCAACTAACTGCTATTAAATTTTTGGTTACGCTCATCGCATGAAACGCTCTGTTGCACTTGGTATTGCTGCATGCCTACTTTCCGTTGTTGGAGTTGGGCACGTTAGTGCCGTCACGATCCCGGCGGGATCGGTTGTATTGACAGTTAAGTCGCTCAAGAAAGTTGGTCCAGTCCAGTGCGGGAATGTGAAAGGCACTTGGATTCCGGGGACGCTCTATAAGTCAAAATATTTTGTGTCTCATACACAACAATCAAAAAATTTTACGATCGCTGCCTCTAAAGCAAAAGGCAAAACAAAAACAACACTATTGAAAACTGCAACATCTTGGAAAACAAAAGCTACTTCGGACATTAGGTCTTGTTCTCCGAACACAACCACCACACCAGTTGCGACCACGTCACCAGTTGCCACAGAAGTATCGGGAGGGGCTTGCAGCAGTTCGGGAGCAAGAAATACTGCTGGGACACTTGAATGCAGAAAGATTGCTGGCGGGATTTTGAATTGGGTTGCCATTAGTGCGAATCCATCAGCGCCCTTGCGGGCCGCTGGCAGTGAAGCAGTATCAAATTGTCAACTAGTTGAACCAACTGCAGGTCGAGCGCCTGGAATGATGGTCGGTTTTCCGGCCATTACAACGAATCTTCCGTTAACGGGAAACTTGACAATTGGATTAATCCCCATCGATTTTTCCGATGCACCAGGTACGTATGCTCCGCTGCCAGAAGCTCAGATACAGATGGATCTGTTTAGTTCATGGATTGATCGCGTTTCCGGTGGTCGTGTCACTGTTGCTTTTCGAACAAGTAGTCAATGGAATCGAGTTCAGTCTGCATCAACGGCATATGGGTTGGAACGTTCCGGATGGGGAAGAACACTTGCTCAAGAAGGTGTGACTGCAGCTGACTCTAATTTTGATTTCTCAGGACTCTCTGCAGTGTTTTTCTACTTGCCTCGGACTGTGCAGGGAGTTGCGGAAGGATTTAACCAGAATGATGGTTCGAACGGGCAAAGAATAACTTCGAACGAGGGAGATATTCGATTTTGGTTTGGTGCAGGAAAGTATTTCTACCGAGAAGGATATTCGGTGTTTCCATATCTTGCCCATGAAATAATGCACGCATTCGGACTTGTTGATCTTTATGTAAGAACTTGGTCAGGATCTGATCCACAACCTATGAGTGGATATGACATCATGGCTAATCAAGATTCTGGTCAAGAGTTATCTACTTGGTCTCGATTCCTTCTCGGTTGGCTATCCGACAATCAGGTCTATTGCCTAAGAAGCACTTCAGTGACATCAACTGAAATTATCTTGGTTCCGATAAACCGATCAATTGATGGGTATAAGGCAGTAATGGTGCCACTTTCTTCGACGAAAATTCTTGTAATTGAATCACGCAGAAGAGAATACTTTTCATCACAATTTCCGCTTGGCTCAGACGGAGCCATTGCATATGTCGTTGACCTGTCAGTAGGAAATGGAATGGGAAGCAATGTTCTCCAGATACCTACAGGTCATGAACTCATGAGGCGGCCGGGAGTTGACACCATTTATGATGCGTTGATTCGTAAGGGCGAATCGATAACAGTTGGGGACGTTACAGTCACCGTTATTGAATCTGGTGACTACGACACAGTTCGAATTTCAAAGTAGTGGACAAGATGGGAATCGAACTCACAACCGAAGCATCACGCCTGCATTGCTCCACCTCTGAGATATCTGGGACATGAAAAAGGGGCTGGGTAGCGAACTACCCAGCCCCATTTTTATGAAAGATTTATGGGATCGAGACCGTGATATTGGTCGTAGTAGTTGCTGGCTTTTTCACCTTGGCTGTTGCCTTTGGTGTCACCTTGACACTGACGATGCACGAACCCTTAGAAAGTGCTTTCACCGACGTTCCAGAAACAGAGCAGAACTTCTTTGATTTTGCTGCAACGACAAGCGCCACTTTGGCACCCTTCGGAACATCGATCTTGGTCGATTTGGTGATAACAGCAAAAGTAGCGACACCGCCCTTCTTTAACGTTAGTGATTTCTTCCCTACGGAGGCTGCCGTGACACACGGTACTTTGTTCACTCGCACGCAGATTGTCTGCGTTGCAATTGCTCCGGTAGCCCTGATGCGGTATCTGGTGGAAACTGTAGGGCAAATCTTCAAGGTGGCTTTTCCATTTGAGCCAGTCGTTGCAGTCATCATTGCCTTACAGCCGGCTTTTGCTTTGGCGCTCACGACACTCATGGCCTGAATCCGTGAAGTCTCATTGACTGACATGGCCGCCACACCACCGCTAGCGCAGATGGTGGTGACCTTGTCTGTGGCTGCAACAAGTCCACCTTGTTCACAACTTGAACCCGCGTTCACCGTTTCCACTGATTGGGAAAAATCAGTGATTGGTATTTTGTCTTCGTCAACCAAGTCGGTTACTACTGTGACTCCACCTGTTGCGTCCACATTGATGTCAGTACCGGGAGTACTTGGATCTGCATCAGTTTCCTTTGCAGGAGTGGCTGGATCAGCATCGGGCAGTGTCACCTTGATCGCTGCCATAAATGGCATCACAACAGTCTCTGTTATCGAAGTGAACGTTTTTTTAACATTCTGGTTCAACTCGCCGTCGTCGTATGCAACGTCCGCATCGTATGCAGATGAACGAGATGCTGGATTAAATGAGGAGAAAGTAACAGAACCGTCAGCACCAGTTGCATACTTTGGTGGTGCAACGAAACAGTACGCACAGTTCATCTGGCCAAGGTAACCATTGGTGTCTTTTGGACGTGATGACCACGTTGAAGTGCTAGTGCCAGAGTTTGTGTATGCATACGTGAGGTAGTTGTTTTTCAACTGCACGGTTGCGTTTGGCACCGGTGTGCCATCTGGCAAGGTGACGCTGATTTTTCGCGCAACGATTGCAGGAGCGTCAGGAACAGTGATATTGATAGATCCTGATTCGCCAACAATTACGGTGATTGACGCAGCTTGCAATGTTGCTCCAGAAGCAAGCACTCCTGCAGTTGATGGTGTTGCTGGAGCTGTTTCCTTAGATGGCTGCTGTCCATTCATACATACAGGTGGACACACGGTGACAGTTGGTACGGACAATGTAAATGTCACTGGACCTGATGTCACTGTGGTACGAGCAGC
>CAFBMJ010000055.1_pt1 | contig 7392 bp, 6 predicted proteins | sample 7268701 | NCBI WGS metagenome assembly CAFBMJ01 (sample SAMEA6814063, study PRJEB35770) | uncultured Acidimicrobium sp. | biome: Freshwater; feature: Freshwater reservoir; material: water | place: Czech Republic | collected 2017-05-23 | depth 30m m
CTACAAGTAGCTAACGAACGGACCGCTCATGCCCTCTGCATGGTCTTGCTTCGAGTGTTGATACCAAGCCGCACAAATTGCTTCGTACGCTGGTGCGCTCTTACCGCACCGTTTCAGCCTTACCTGTGACGATGACCTTGCGGTCATTGCCCATCGGCGGTTTATTCTCTGTTGCACCATTCGTCAAGTCGCCCCGACCTGGCTCTCGCCAGCACTCTGTCCTGTGAAGCCCCGACTTTCCTCAGCCAAGTACTGCAAGCAGTATCTGGCCGCGATCATCCGAACGACTCACCGTCGAGGTTGAGTCTACGGGCGAGAAAAAAGTTGCTAGTTGGCTAATTTCCGGAGTTACAAGAATTAGCAGGAGATCTGGTCATAGACCAGACCATTCAGACTTGGAGTTTCCAACGAAAGGCTTGTCTTTGCGCCTTCTGAGTTTGGTGCTCCGAGTGAAATCTGAATGCTGGAAAGACTGCCAAACGTTGAAGGCACTGATGCAACTTTTGCTTTGCCGGTTGCTTCATCGGTGCTAGGGCCAATGGCCATGTAGCCAGGGTTGAGTACTTGTGCGAGCACTACTGCGTGACGGGCTTCGTCTTGGCCAACGCGCATTGCGCTACCACGAAGACTTGGCTCTGCCAACAGAGCGACAATGCCCTGGTAGGTCTGAGTAGCCAGGTTTTCAAGAGCGTGAGCGAGAGTCACTACATCTCGCGATGCATCTGCATTGCCGTCAGCAGTGATCAACTTGAGCGCTGGGTCGACATAAAGATTATTGACACGAGTATTGGCACACTCGTGTGCCTTGCCACCATGGCTTACAACGAGGGCGTTAATTGCATCAGCATGACCCATGTGATCATCGCGAAAGCGTTTGACTGCATCTGTGAGTGAAGCAAAATCACCTGTCAGGAGTCCGCCGTCGAGCACCTTGGTGTAGGTGTCGATTGCGTTGTATTCGAGTGATGCTGCCGTACGCAGCAACACGGTGTCAGAAATGACAACTTCACCCAAGGCTGTTGTCGGTGGCACAGTGCCTGCACTTGCAATATTTGGGCTTGCTGTAACGCCAGCTTGTGCTCCGCACGAAGCAAGGAAAGCAATTCCTGCAATCGAGAGACCGCTCATTTTGAGCAGATCACGGCGAGTCAAGTTGTTGAAGTCGTTCATGGTGCCACCGTCGTTTCTGTGGTTGCTGCTGCAGGCGCAGCATTTGGTGCAAGCGAGCTTGCCGCGCTGTTGAGTGCGTCAGTGAGACTTGGGCTTGGAAGGGTGCCAAACACTGCTGCGTGACGAGCTTCGACGGTGATGATCGATGCAACAAGTGTTGCGCCGTCCAAACCTTGAAGGCTCGAGAGAATGTCGGTGTGTGTGGCAACCATCGTGTTTTCGACAGACTGCAGTACGCGGTTCATTGCTTGAGCAGAAACCAATTGCCCGGCGTAGGTGGAATACAAGGCTTCGTTGCGAGTATTAGTCGCAGCCTTGCCGAGCAATCCATTGAGTGACTGGGCGTAAGACTTGTGATGCTCGGAGAACATTTCCATCAGTACTTTTTCATCGGCGGAAAGCATTCCTGAATCAATCGCCTTGACGTACAGATCATGAACTGACAATTCAGCTGACAGGGCGAAATCCAACAATTGTTTATCGGCGCTTGTCGGCATCTTGGGTGGCGCTGGTGGCGCAGCTGACGAAATTTTGGTTGTCACTCGTGCTTCCTTTTTCTTTGGGGCGATAACAATCTAGAAGTCAAGCCCCGATAGTTCGGGTATCCAACCGCTTGCGCGTTCAACTGCTTGGCTCCACTGGGCTCTATTGAGTACCGACTTTGGCTCTACGACTGAGGCTGGTTTCCAAGTGGAACAGGCTTCTTCAAGCGATTTCCAGGTACCAACCGCTACGCCAGCCAAAAATGCCGCGCCAAGTGTGGTGGCCTCGGTGACGGGAGACACTTCGACCGGTCGCTGGGTTGCATTGGCAAGCGCCTGCACGAAGGTTGGGTTTTTGCTCATGCCACCATCAATTCGCAACGTTTCAATTGGTAAACCCGAGTCGGCAATGGTCGCTTCAACGAGGTCAGCGCCACGGTGGGCAATTCCTTCGAGCACGGCACGTACAACATGCGCGCGAGTAGTTCCACGTGTTATCCCGATCAAAGTTCCGCGTGCGCCGTAATCCCACTTTGGTGTACCAAGACCAAGGAGTGCTGGCACATAAACAACGCCATCCGATGTCTCGACTTGTGATGCGACGTCATGACTTTGTTGAGGTGTTTCGATGAGTTGCATATCGCTACACAGCCACTCAATGTTTGTGCCGGCAGAAAGCATGATTGCTTCAGCACCCCAAGTGATGCCAGTCGCATCGCTAAATGCAACGATGGGAAAAGTACCGCCACTAGCGCGACGATTCTCGGTCGGCGGGGTATTGCCGGTGACTGTGTCAAGCATGCCGCCTGTGCCAAAAGTAATTTTCGTTTTACCAGGCGTGATGCAACCTTGGCCAACGAGAGAACCCTGTTGGTCGCCGATCAAGCTTGCGATTGGCGGGGCACCGGTAAGTGCAGTTGCATTGCCAACTACGCCAGATGATTTCACAATCGTCGGCATCATCTCCAAGTCGATACCAAAAATGTCAAGAATGCGTGGCGACCATGATTGTTCTTGCAGGGTCCATAAACCTGTCACTGCTGCATTCGTGTCGTCGGTGACAAAGAGTTGTCCTTGTGAAATCACAAAGGCAACCCATGTATCCACTGTTCCGATGCAAATCTTCGCTCCCGACGGAATCGAATAGTTCTTCAGCATCCACGAAGCCTTTGTGGCAGTTTGGTTAGGAGCCAAGTACAAACCATGCTCTGCGCGCGCCGTGATGCATTCGATAACTGTGCGCAAATCTTGCCAACCGAGTGCAGGTCCGATAGGTATGCCCGTGTTCTTGTCCCACGCAACACAAGATGCTCGCTGATTGGTGATACCCACTGCATCAACTTTGCCGGCGGCACTCAGAGATGCATTAGCGACTCGCAACACTGCATCTCGCATAGCGCTTGCATCAAACTCAACAAGTCCTGGAGTCGGAGAGCTTGGTGCGAGAGATTCGTAGAAGAGATGATCAACGTTTCCTGTTGGACGCACAACCGCTGCGCGAAGTCCGCTAGTACCGACATCGATGACAAGGATGCTCAAGGCCAGACTGGCTTTCGCTGAGTTGTATCTGAGTTTGGGCTGAGCCCAAGTTTGCCTGGATTGAAAATGTTGCGTGGGTCAAGTGTGTTTTTGATCGATTGCAAAACACCCATGCCGGCACCGAGCGACTCGGGCAAAAAGCGACCACGATTGAGACCTACACCGTGATGGTGGGAAACATTTGCGCCACTGTCGAGTGCGGCGCGCTGACATGCATTCCACAACTGCACATAGCGTTGTTCGAATTCTGGTGTCGGTTTGGCAGCAAAAGTGAAATAGAGGCATGCCCCATCGAGGTAGCTATGCGATAAGTGGCATGTGGCGCTCACTGCGCCTTCCACTGCCATCAGTGAGGCACGAACATTTGTGAATATCGCCCCTAAAGCACTCCATTGAGCAGCAACTTCCATGGTGTCAACTATGAATCCGCGGCGAGTTGCTTCTTGTAGACCGCTCGTGTTGTTGCGGTGATGCATCCACTTTTCAACCAATTCGACATCGCCAACTACGGCGCCGTTGGCAACTGCCGCATCGTGCACAATCGCAAGCGTTGCTGCAACTATGCGCTCATCGCCTTCGTCGAGTACGAGCAGTGTGCATTGTTTGCCGTCGGTGCCGTGCGATCTTTTTGATTCATCGGCATCGTACAAACGCAGCACGGCTGGAGTTGCGCCATGTTGCACCGCAGCGCGACAAGTGTTAACGCCATCCATAAATGATGGGAAAAGGTAAGCAGCGCGTTGTTGCGTGTTTGGCAACGGATGCGAACGCAGCCAGACGCGAGTAATTACTCCAAGCGTGCCTTCGCTGCCCACGAAGAGAGAAGTGAGGTCTGGGCCGTTGGCGCCTGCTGGTTCTGTGCCTGTGTAAACAACTGTGCCGTTGGCGAGGACTACTTCGAGCCCAACAACCATGTCTTCAATCTTTCCGTAGCGCGTCGAGTATTGACCGGCTCCTCGACACGCAACCCAACCGCCGATGGTGGAGATGTCGAACGACTGTGGAAAGTGCCCGACAGTAACGCCGTGCTTGTCTCGCAATTCGTTTTCGAAGTCTGGACCAAACATGCCGGGCAGGACTTCGACTACTCCCGATACTTTGTCGACACTGATGATGCTTGCGAGCAAGCAGGTGTCAAGTACTACGCCACCGTAAACAGGAATTGCCGCGCCACATACGCCGCTGCGACCCGCAGAGACGGTGAGGGGAATTCTGTTTTCGTTACACAACTCGACGATGGATACAACTTGTTCGGTTGACGTAGGTCGACAGATTGCGTGTGGCTTGCGTGGAGTTTTGCCCTGCATTGCCCAATGCATTGCGAGCGGCCACCAGTCGCGACCGTGGTCGGCTAAATCTTGATCCTCGGTGGATGTCGCACAGATTTTGTTGAGTTGCTGAATCAGACTCGGCGAAAGAGTCTCTATATCTACATCTGTAAATCGCTCTTGAATTGGTGAAGTTTGGCCCACAAACTCGATTGGATCTGTCGCTTGTGTCATGATGCCCTAACTGATTGTAGTTGACTGCACAAACTCGGCCTCACTGACCATCGCTGCATCGAGTTCGCGAGCGCACGATTCAACAAAGTCGTTTACTTGTTGAGCGATGTCGTTTAATGACCACTTCAGTTCTGGTGCGATGAGCTCTGCAACGCTGCGTGCGCTGGCAATGGTTGCTGGTCGATTGATGATGCGCGCTCGCGTGCGACGTGTAAGCACGTCGTCAAGTGTGCGTGCCATCTCGTTACGTACGGCAAAGATGGCTTCTGCTTTGAGGTAGGAGAGCCCCTCGATGAGCGGTTCGCTCAGCCGATTATCTTGCGAGATCAGCGATTTAATCTCGGTGAATTCACTACCAAATCGTTCTACGAGACCAGCGTCATTACCTCGAAGCATTGAAGAACGAAAGCCATTTGTGCCTACGAACGCAAGGCGTTTGGTGCGGCATCGTGCTTTGTTTCCAAGTTGCTTGCAAGCCGCATCAACTGCGTGCTCTGCCATCTTGCGATACGTGGTGAGCTTGCCACCAGTGATTGAGATCATTCCAGCGTCAGAGATACGAACTTGATGTTTGCGAGAGAGGTCGCTCGTTTTGCCCTTAGCGGTTGTGCCGTCGGTGTTGCGCACAAGTGGACGAAGTCCTGACCATACTGCGGTGATGTCGTCGCGAGTGATGTTGGTGTTGATCGCGGCATTGAGTGCGGTGAGCACATAGTCAATGTCGTCTTTCGAGCACTGTGACTCGTCAATTCCACCCACGAAGTCTGTATCGGTAGTGCCTACGTACGTGTATTGGTATGTTCCGTCGTGATTTGAAATCCATGGCACAACAAACAGGCTTCGCTTGTCAACCTTGACAGGGATAACCACGGCGATGTCGTTGCGCACCATCTTCCAGGGCAAGGTGATGTGGATTCCCTTTGCAGGTCGAATGCTGTTTGGGTGAACACCTTCATCGGTCTCTCGTACATTGTCGGCCCATACACCGGCAGCATTGATCACACATCGAGCCTGAATTTCAAATGGTTCACTGCCGATTGGATGAACGAGTGCGCCTCTGACTTTGCCGGAATCATCATGCAAAATGTTGGCAACTGGGCACTGATTGGCAATGACTGCTCCGTGTTGAGCAGCAGTGCGAGCAACTGTGACGCAAAGTCGCGCATCATCTGCCGCAGCGTCGTAGTACAAGTACGCCGAAGACATTCTGTCTGTATTAATGGTGGGCAAGTGCGTGTTTGCTTCTGCGGCCTTGAGGCGCTTGTGCAATTTGCCGATACGCCATCCGCCTGTGAGGTCATACATCCATAGTGCACTGCCAAGAGCCCGCGCAATCTTTTTGGAAATCACTCCGTCTCGAGAAAGTATCGGAATCATGAAAGGCAAAATCTGAACGAGGTGTGGTGCATTGCGACGTAAACGCTGGCGCTCGTGCAGTGCTTCGTAGACCAACCCGACTTCGCCCTGTTGCAAGTAGCGCAAGCCTCCGTGGATGAGCTTGCTGCTTTTCGAAGACGTACCCGATGCAAAGTCTTCACGCTCGACGAGGGCAGTGCGAAGACCGCGTGAGGCGGCATCAAGCGCAACCCCAACACCAGTTATGCCTCCTCCCACCACCAGCACGTCGAACTGCTCGGTCGCTAATCGATCCAGATTGCGCTGTCGGTCAAAGTTCACGGCAAAAGCCTAAATCAAGGGGAGTCCATGCCCGCTACCCAAATGGCTTTCATGGGGCAGATTTGCCATAAGTCACAACTATTGTTAGTTAGCAAGACTTGCAAATTAGAACAAAACTGGAGTACTGTTGCGTGCATGCATTCACCAGCCGAGTTGGCCACGCAGTTTCGTTCGATGGGACGCAAACTCACCCCGCAGCGTCAATTGATCTTTTCGCTGCTGCACAACAACGAAACGCACCCAACCGCCGAAAACTTGTATGGCATTGCAAGTGCACAGATGCCAGGTATTTCGCTTCGCACGGTGTATCAGACCCTGAACGAACTTGCCGAGATGGGCGAGCTGCAGTTGATAGATCTTGGCGAGGGCGGCATGCGTTTTGATCCCAATGTTGACGATCACCATCACGCCGTTTGCAGCTCTTGCGGAAAGATTCGCGATGTGCATGTAAAGGGTGCTGCTGCACTCAAGCCAAATGACGCAAGCGACTTCATGGTTTCTGATGTGGGCGTCGTTTTTAGAGGTAAGTGCTCGGACTGCGAGTCACGTGCAGTAAAAAGGTCTCCTGTTCTGCAGGCGAAAGTAAGCAAGAAATAGAAATACGAATAAACAAATTCCATCAACAAAACAGAAAGCGAGAAACATCATGGCCGGATTAAATGGCACAAAAACACATGAGAATCTCAAGGAAGCGTTTGCTGGCGAAAGCCAAGCCAATCGCCGCTACTTGTGGTTCGCACAGAAGGCAGACATCGAAGGTCTTCCAGACGTTGCATCGTTGTTCAAAAACGTTGCAGACGGCGAGACCGGTCACGCACACGGACACCTTGAGTACCTCGCCGAAGTTGGCGACCCTGCTTCTGGTGAGCCAATCGGTGACACCGAGCAGAACCTCAAGGCGTCAATCGCTGGTGAGACCTACGAGTACACACAGATGTACCCAGGCTTCGCCAAGACTGCTCGCGACGAAGGTTTCTCGGAAATCGCCGAATGGTTCGAGACACTTGCACGCGCCGAGAAGA
>CAFBMJ010000057.1_pt1 | contig 7066 bp, 9 predicted proteins | sample 7268701 | NCBI WGS metagenome assembly CAFBMJ01 (sample SAMEA6814063, study PRJEB35770) | uncultured Acidimicrobium sp. | biome: Freshwater; feature: Freshwater reservoir; material: water | place: Czech Republic | collected 2017-05-23 | depth 30m m
AAGACTCAGGTTGAAAGTGGCAAGACGCTTGCGCAGATTGCTACCGCTCAGGGTGTTGATGTGAAGTTGGTAGTTGATGCAATTGTTGCTGACATGAAGTCACATATCGCTGATGAAGTGAAGTCTGGTGAGATCACTCAGGCCCAGGCTGACACCAAGTTGGCTGACGTGACAACCAAGGTGACTGAAATGGTGAACACTGTGCGACCTGCACGCGGTGAAGGAATGCAAGGCCACGGTCCACGTGGACACCACAACAAAGGTGGCGACAACGCTGGAAATAATCCAAACGCCTAATCTCTCCCCGAATTAGGTCGAAAAACGGCCGACACTTGAGCACATGCTCGAGTGTCGGCCGTTTTGTTTGTGCGAGAAAGTTAGAAACCGAAACGCGCGCGCATGTGTTGGTCGTCGATGACGAGCGCAAGTTGCGAACCGGCGGTACGTGCACGAGCAACTGCTCCCAAGATGACGCCAACCCCAGTGTCGTCAAGCGCGGTTACATGCCGCATATCCACTGCTACATCTGATCCTGCATGATCATCCACAAACTTGTTGAGCATGTCGGAGCATTCGGGCACTGTTGCCAAGTCGATTTCACCAGCAAAGATGAGTACCGATTGTGAGCCATCACGAATAATTGATGATGACAGCTGCATGCCGATAACGCTACCCAACATCTTGCACGTGCATGGTGACAGTGGCCGACAGTGTGAGCGGTGGTGAGATGTATTTGAACAGCCACAAACCGAGAGTTCGCGGGTATTTTGCTTCGACAGTAATCAGATCGCCATCGCGAAAGATTCGTAGATGCAATGGCCGTAGTCGCACCTCGGCCTCAACGGCCTGTTGCACCACATCGGGTGAGTCTGGAGAAATTGATCCAGCCCGCGCACCCGTACTTGCTGCGTGCCATACCGCGAGTTGATCGCGAACAATGAGACCCACATTAAGAATGATGAGCAATAGCCCAATGATCAATGGCATGACAAGCGCTAGCTCGACAGTTGCTTGACCTGAGTCGGGTTCGTTACGGCATGAGTGCACGTCAGCGATTACGGCTGGACTGCGTCGGCGCGACCCAAGATGTTTCCGATCACGTTGTCGAAGAGTTCGCCGATGCGCCCCGCACCACCACCATTGGTAGCCCACGCCACTACGAGAAGAGCAATGATTGCAGCACCGAGTAACACAAGTGCATATTCGGTTGTTGCCTGACCGGCATCGTGCATGTTCGCGCGAATTGTGCAATATGTGCGAATGCGACGAGGCAATTGGATCAGGTATGTATACATGTGAGTCATAATCCTTCTTTCATGAGTGTTTGAGATGAACAAGTGCTGTTGCGATCATCGGCACGATGCCGAGCAACACAAATGAGGGAAGGATGCAACTCGCGAGTGGAATCGTGAGGCGCACGGGAAGCCTTCGAATGTCGGCATCGAGTTGGCGCCTGCGTTGTGCGCGCGATTCGTTGGAGAGTCGATCGAGAACATTGGCAATCGATTGGCCGTCTCTGTCTGCTGACAACAATGTCTCAACCAATGGAAACACTGCTGGGCCGATAGGGCCACGCAGAGCAGTAACGCAGTCGCTGAAGCGATTGCCGTGAGAAAGTTGCTGTGCAACGTCATCGACAATGTGACGCAGTGGTGGCTCGAGCCAGGCTGGCGCAGATATGAGTGCCTGTGCAGGCGTTGCGCCGGAGTGCAAGAGCAACACAATGGCATCAATAAATTCGGGAAGCTGGCGGGCAAGTTGTGGTGCGACATGATTGCGATTGCGGCGCTTCAACAAGCCAAAGGCGAAACATGTAATGACAAGAACAGTGAGTGTCATACCGAAATGTTTTCAACAACGCGAGACATCCATTTGCGACCTGAAATATTGAATGTGATGCCTGTTGCAACACAGCAAATACCAGCAGGTGTGCTCAGTAGAAATAGACGTGCGACAGGGTCGGTGACGCAAATCCATGCGAATACTGCGATAGGTAACCACGTAAGAACCTTGGTTGATAACTGCGCTTGAGCAGACTGCATATCGCGATCGAGCGTGAGACCATGTTGTTCGCGCAATATTGATGCGCTGTGTTCTAGGGCATGAGCAACGCCCAATCCACCTGCACTTGCAATCGCCAAAGTGCGGCTTGCAAAGCGAACATCTGGAGTCCATGTGGGTAGAGCACATTCGACAAGCGCATCACTCAGTGCGATGCCGTGCAATAAGCGCCGTGCAACGGGTTCGCTCCACGACCCATTCTCTGGTTGTCGATCACTGCACTGCACAAACGATGCGGTGAGCGAAAACCCAGAGCGCACGTCGCGCGCAACTGCATCAAGAAAGTCGGTGATGGCAAGCGGCACAGGTGCACTCAAATCATCAGTAGAACTCAACCGAGATGTTGCGACGGGTTGTAGATGTAGGCGACCCTTTGCAAACGTGGTGTTACCGAGTCGCACGCGCAACCAACGGCGTGTCCAATGCTTGGTAAGCAGTGGCGTGATGATGAGAACAACAGCCCCGGCAAAGGAAAGTGTGCCAATGATGAGTGTGAGTGCATTAAAAATGACGCGCATCATGAACGCGTTCTTGAAAGTTGGCTGATGCGAAGCTCGCTGCGTACCCCGCTGCACGTATCTTGATGCAATAGTGGGCGACACGGAACTCCGGGAGTTGTCGCAACTTCGCTGATCTGTACAACCGAGCGAGTGCCATCTGCGGCACGACCAACGAAAACAACAACGTCTATCGCTGCACAAATGTGCTGCGCAATTGCTTCCCGAGGCCATTGTCCGCAGTGTTGCAACATTAAAGACTCGAGACGCAATAGTGCGTCGTCAGCCGAGTTGGCGTGGCATGTGGCAAAAGAACCGTTGTGCCCGGTATTCATGGCCGCCAACATGTCCACTACTTCGGCGCCGCGAACTTCTCCAACCACAAATCTGTCCGGACGCATTCGAAGTGCAGTGCGCAAAAGCTCTGAAATTGAAATTCCAGCAACACCATTTGTGCTGGTTGGTCTTGCTTCGAGGCGCACAACATGGCTTGCTTGTAATTGCAATTCGGCGGTGTCTTCCACGGTGATGACACGTTCTTGGGCGGAAATATGGGCACATAATGCGTTGAGCAGCGTTGTTTTGCCGGTTGAAGCAGCGCCAGCGACAAGCACATTGCAATGACGATGCACAAGCTCGGTCAACAATGCGGCTGTGGCGTCTCCACCAAAATCGTCGAGCGTGATTGGTCGCACGTGAAAGCGGCGAATCGACAAGCATGAACCGTCAATGGCGATTGGCGCAATAACCGCGCACACTCGAGAGCCGTCGGCAAGCCGAGCGTCGACAATGGGTGATGATCTGTCGAGTTGCTTGCCAAGAGGCAACAAGATTCGCTCGATGATTGCATCAACTTCACCGACAGGAAGTTTGTCAACCAAGTGCACACCCGTTGCATCCTCTATATACACATCGGTGCCGGCATTGACCATGACCTCGCGTACATCGGCGCGTGCCAAATAGTGATCGAGTGCACCAAGACCTGACAAACCCGACACCGCACGTGTGGCAATGGCATGTTGGACAGGATGAGAGAGAAGTGGGGCGATGCTGCGCAAGTGAACATGGGCTGCTGTGAGCAAGTCGCCACGCTCATTACGCAAATGTTGTTGCAACGTGTCGACAAGCGCGCGAGTGTGGGTGTCAACTGGAAGCTGGAATGCAGTATTCATGGTCGCGCTATGTTCAACGGTCAGCACACGTCTGCGAGATGCTTGGCCAGCAGGGTTGGCACTCGGCCCGCGAGCAGCCCTGCATCAACCGCGCGGGCAATTGCGGGATCAAACGGAATCTCGGCAAGCACTGGAGCACCGACCACAGATTCGACATCGTGCGCACCAAGTGCACGCCCTGGCTCGGCGATGACGATGATGCCGTCTGGTTTTGTGGCGAGCACGGACGCACGACGCAAAGCCAGATAGCACGGCCGAATGATGAGTAGAGAACGAGTGGCGTGTTGGAGGATGGGAATCGTTGCGAGACCGCTACCGGCGTCGACGATTGTCGGAATTTGTGATTCGGCAATTACTAGAGCGAGATCACGCAAACGATCTGGATTGACGAGTGACGGCAAAATGATGTTGCGACCGCGAGGAATCACGCCGAGGTGTGCAGTCACCGGCAACATCAAATTATTTAGCGCCTCAGCACCTGGGCGATCGGTTGCGCTCAACCATTCGGCGATGCCTTCAGATTCGGGCTCAGACATTCCGAGAGCGGAGGGAGTATCGCCCGACATGTCGATGAGGCGCGCTCCGGCTTCGTGACGCTGTGCCAAAACCAAAGCCAATGCGGCCGCAACAACCGTGGTGCCGCTTCCACCTTTGACAGACCAACAAACGATCATCACAACCTCCAACTCTGCGCTCGGTGCGAATACACCGAATCGGTTTAAACACGATGTGTACGGCAGATGTCGGTAAGTGACGTTGATCTCGAGACACCGACCTAGATACGGTGATACGTGGAGGTGTCCGGGTGCCTGGTGGACTCCGCCGCCTTCAAAGCGGTTGGGACGAGTAATCCTCGTTCGGCGGGTTCGATTCCCGTCCGCCTCCGCCAAAACTCGTTGCGCAAATTTGCGCGATGTTATGAACTAGCGCGTGAGTGCAACTGCGAGTTGCGCGGCAACACTGGCGTTGTTGCGAGCCAACGACAAATTGGCAACAACACTTGCTCCACCTGTGGCAGCAGCAATTGCACCCAACACATGTGGGGTGACACCTGGACCAACAATGCCTGCGTCTGCAGTTGCCTTGAGTGCGGTCTCGATCACAGTGTCGATCATATTTTTGTCGAGCGAGTCGGCTAGCGGAACAGGAACACACGCAAGAATGCCACTCGTGCGACCAAGTGCCAAGTGGGCTTGCGTGTAAGCGCACAACTCTTCAACGTTTTCAACTCGAGCGGGTATAGGTAAGCCACTCGAGTGAACCGTGAATGCGGGGAAGTCGTTGCAACCAACACCCACAACAGGCACACCGAGTGTTTCTAAATATTCAAGTGTGCGCGGCAAATCAAGAAAAGATTTTGCGCCCGCACATACCGTCACGACTGGATGCGCAGCGAGTGCGCCTAAGTCGGCAGAGATGTCACCGTGCAGATGCGAGTCGCGGTGCACACCTCCGATGCCACCAGTTGCAAAAACGCCAATTCCTGCTCGGCTGGCGAGCAGCAGCGATGCAGAGACAGTTGTGGCACCAACCGACCAACGCTGCGCAATCGCAAGAGCAATCTCGCGTTCGCCAACTTTTTTGGCTGGGCCAAGGATGCGTTCGTGTTCAGACTTGTTGATGCCAACGCGCGCAACTCCGTCGATGACTGCTGTGATCGCCGGGACTGCACCAGCTTCGCGGATGGCCGCGATGCAATTGGTGAGCGCTTGTGCATTAGCGGGAGACGGCAAACCGAGGTGCGAAAAAATGGTGGACTCGAGTGCGACAACAGCGCGATTGGATGCAAGTGCATCGCGCACTTCGTCGCTGACTCGGATAATTGAAGAATTGGATGCTGTGGTTGAACGAGTCATGCGACATCCAGTGTGGCACCAGGCGAGCGCAATACTCGCGCAGCAATGGAGTGTCCACGCGTAATTGCATCGGCAATATTGCGAGAAGATGAGTAGAGAGGCAAAAAGCCAGCAGCAAAAGCATCACCTGCGCCGGTGGTGTCGACAATGTTGGCAACCGAAGGTGGTGCAACTTCGGTTACAGCACCCGCAGCAGTAATTGCGATGACTGGTAATGCACCACGCTTGATCACGGTGAGTTGGGCGCCTGGCATTGGGCGCGCAGCATCAATGGTGAGCAACTCGGCTTCATCGATGTTGCACATAAACACATCTGGCGCAATGGAGGCAATAAGGGCGGCGTAGCGCTCAACCCCATAATCACGCAGCACTGCAGTTGAAGAAGCATCAATGGAGATCAGTGCGCCAGCAGCGCGTGCGGCACGAATGTATTGAATTGCAGTTGTGGCAAGCGGGTCATGGGCAAGTGAATACGTTGGCACATGCACGATCGATACACCTAAGAGATGTGTAGCATCAAAAACCGAAAGTTCTGATGCCACACCACGATCGGTGAGAAATGTGCGCTCACCGTTTAGTTGCACCAACACAACGATTGAGCCGGTGCGACCATTGGCGACGGTGCACACATCGACTCCAGACTCGCGTAACGATGCGCACAATTGCTCACCAAGTTTGTCGTTGCCAACCTGACCGATAAAACGTGACGGTGTGCCTGTCAGTGCGCCAAACATTGCAACATTGGCTGCGCTGCCTCCACGAGTGCGCACAATTACCGAGTCGGTATCGCTGCCGATATTTAACTGGTTTCTTTGTTCGCTATTGAGCCAGACAACTACATCTTCAATGAGGTCACCGATCGTGCACAGCACGGGCGAACCAGTTACGGCTTTAGACCGAGAGAAGGTCGCGCGCGCCGGTGTCGCTCGACGGGTGGCGCAACTTGCTCATTGCACGTGCTTCGATCTGGCGAATGCGCTCGCGAGTGAGGTTGAATGCTTCGCCAACTTCTTCGAGTGTGCGTGGCTCGCCACGGTCGAGACCAAAGCGCAATGCAAGAATTTCGCGCTCGCGCTGATCGAGAGGAGCAAGTAGTCGCGAGATTTCTTCTGGCAACAATGCTGTCGCAGCAACTTCAAATGGAGACTCTGCTGCGCGGTCTTCTACAACATCACCAAGTTCGGCATCGCCGTCTTCACGCAATGGCTCCGACAACGAAAGTGGCTCGGCAGCAAAACGCAATGCCTCGGTCACTTTGTCTTCTGGCATCTCAACTTCTTTTGACAACTCGGCAAGAGTTGCCGGACGACCAAACTTGAGCTCGAGGCGAGAGCGTGCTTTTTGCACACGTGCAAGCGTGTCGCCGGCATGAACCGGGAGGCGAATGGTGCGACCCGTGTTAGCGATACCGCGTGTAATGGCCTGACGGATCCACCACGTTGCGTATGTAGAGAATTTGAAACCCTTACGCCAGTCAAAC
>CAFBMJ010000067.1_pt1 | contig 5795 bp, 4 predicted proteins | sample 7268701 | NCBI WGS metagenome assembly CAFBMJ01 (sample SAMEA6814063, study PRJEB35770) | uncultured Acidimicrobium sp. | biome: Freshwater; feature: Freshwater reservoir; material: water | place: Czech Republic | collected 2017-05-23 | depth 30m m
ACAGAAGCGGGGAATGACATTGGGAAAGACCGATGACGTTGGGAAAGACCAATGGCCGAACGGAAAGACGTTCCGCGGATAAACATTTCGGTGTTTGTCAGCCGACCCGCCGGTGTTGCTGCGTAGCGACAATGTTGGGAATGGTCGTATCACGGGCGTTCAACGGCTGATGGACGGGGGTTCGATTCCCCCCAGCTCCACTAGTGGAGTTTGTTGGTGGAAGGTGAAAGTTCACCAACCACATTGTGGCTTGATCCCAAATCGCTTAAGTACAAGCGAGGCGGGACAAGCACCTAAGGCAACGTATACCCATTGATTGATTCCGACAAACGCAGTCAAAATCAAAAACCAAGGGCTGAATACCGCAACAAGTATCGCGCTCAGCAATGCCATCGAACCTGCGAGTGCGAAAAGCACTCGCTCTAGCGGCCATTTTGTGGTCATGTTATTTTTCCTTCTCTCGTTAGTGGCTGAAGTTGACGTGCGGGAGCACTTTCAACAACCATTTTGGTGAGTACCAATTCTTTTCTCCCAACAGCGCCATCGTTGCTGGCACGAGCATGACGCGAACGATAGTTGCATCAAGCAACACAGCTACCGCCAATGTCAGGCCGAGTTCTGTCGGCGGAATCGGTCCCGTTACACCAAATGCAACGAACACGATGATCATAATTACCGCCGCATTAGTGATTGGTCGACCGGTACGAGCAATACCTTCTGTTATAGCTCGCAAAGTATCACCCGTTGCCTCGTATCGCTCTTTGATTGCTGCAAGCAGGAACAACTGATAGTCCATGGACAAACCAAACAACAATGCGAAGAAGAATAGTGGAGCCCATGCATCAACAAATCCTTGATGCTCGATTCCAATCAAATTTGCTCCGTAGCCATGCTGGAAAACGAGTGTGGCAAATCCAAAGGCAGCACCAACAGTCACCAGGTTCATGAGCACCGAGAATGTGGCAATCACCACACTCCGGAAAACGACAAGGAGCAGCAAGAATGCAACGATGAGAATAAGCGCAATCGCGTACGGCGCACGATCTGTTAGCACGCCGGTCAGGTCTGCATTTTGTGCAGCAGGACCACCAACTTGAGCGGAAGGATTATTCGCCTTCAGTGCGTTCCGAAGATCGTGAACCATATCGGCAGTCTTCGAATCATCGATTGCTGTTCCAGGGATAACCCGAACTACTAATCGTCCTGACTTTGCTGCTGCAGATACAACACGTGCATCTACAACATTGTCTATGCCTAGTGCGGTTTTCACCACTGCATCTGCTTGCAACTGATCGACCGTTACGAATGCTGGCGCGGCAGCACCTGGTCCAAATGCTGCAACCAACATCTCGTATCCGTCGCGACTTGTGCGTCCTTCATCAACAACTCGCGCACCCGGCATTCCTAGTTTCATTCCAATTGCGGGAACAATCAAGAAGCCGAGCATCACAAGCCCAACTACGAGCACGCGGCCCGGCTTTCGCAATGACGCGCTAGTCCAACGAACCCAACGACTTTCTGCATCAATATCGGGGTTCTTTGTCTTGCGCGAAACAAGCACCCTGTCCCCCATCGCTACAAGAACCGCAGGCAAAAGCGTGAGCGCAGAAACCGCAACAGCGATCACCGACAGGATCATGCCAAGCGCCATGGTTTGGAACACCATGACTGGAACAAGAAATACTGCGGCCAACGAAAGGACAACAGTAAGCGCGCTAAGGAATACCGCCTTACCCGAGGTTGACATTGTGTTTTCAATGGCTTCAATCGCATCTTTTCCTTCGATTCGCTCTTCGCGATATCGGCTGACGATAAACAAGCTGTAGTCAATGCCAACCGCAAGACCGATCATCATTGAAAAGTTCATTGACCAAACAGAGATCGGTGAAATCCACGACAACATATGCAGCGAGGCAAAACCAACTGCTATTCCGGCGATTGCAAGCAGAAGTGGAATTCCCGCTGCGATCATTCCTCCAAACGCGATAAACAGCATCACCAGTGTAGGTATTCCGCTTACCAGCTCGGCTTTATGAAGGGCTTCTTCATTCATCTTGTTGAAGTCGCTCCACACTGGCCACTCGCCTGTTACTTCAGCCCGCGCGTTATCAGCAATGTCTATTTCGCCAACAAAATCGCCGAGCTTGCCAGCAAATTCTGGTCGATCTGCTTCCACACCAATTTCCTGTTCAACTGGAATCAATGCAGTTTTGCCATCTCGAGAAACCAACCCGGCTTCTGCAGGCAAGTCAAGCGGATTTACAACCGAGAGAACATAAGGACCATTAGCCAAGGCCAATATGAGCGCAACAAGCGACTCAGGGTTTTCCGCTATCGGTGATTCTTGGGAAAATACGACTACTGGGTTTTCGGCTCCAAGTGCTGGGAAGTCGGCGCGTAATTCGTGTCGCACGGTTTCAGCCGTTGAGCCTTTGGCATCCCAACCAGCGCCAGACAGAGCCCCCGTTAGGGAGATGGCAAGAGGCGCCGCTGAGACTGTAACGATGATCCAAACGGCGATAACAATTCGACGATGCCTTGCCATCAACGCGGCCATCCTAGAAAATAGAGTCTTTTCGTTAGGAAGCGGCGAAGCTTCGTGTCCTACATACAAAAGTGATTCGTCAACTTGCATCATTTCTCCAAACTCGTAGATTTCTTCGAGTCAGTATACCCCAACGGGTATGGGTATTGCAAGTTTTATCTTGAGGTAACAAGCAATGACACAGAGGTCAATCAATCCCCCGGAGTTGCTGCGTAGCGACAATGTTGGGAATGGTCGTATCACGGGCGTTCAACGGCTGATGGACGGGGGTTCGATTCCCCCCAGCTCCACTAGTGGTTTGTAGTGCCATATTTTTCAACTTGTATGGTGGCGACATGCATTCATCCGAAATTCCAGTCGCCCACACGCCACCAGGTGGATATGGATCTACTTTTCCACCGCTGATTCTTGGCGCATGCACCGAACCTCTTGTTGCTGGTGCGCCCGACTTACGTGGTGTTTGGAAAACAGTCAGCGCGACGCGCGGTGGTATTCCAGTACCAGCCGATGATCGATTGATGTCGTACACCGAGCGGATCGAACAATGCGGCAACCGCATTGTTGATTGCGGTGGTGGAACTATTGCAGACTGCCGTGCAGACGGCTCCGAGGAGAATGGCGTTCACGACGTATCGGTATTTGACTTCACGACACCGATACATGTCATAGCGAGTTTTGAGAATTTGGTATTTGTATTACGCCCAGTAGGCATACCCGGCATTGAAGTCACACGACAACTTGACGAAAACGGAAACATGATATGGCAGCGCCCAGACATGGGAGGTGTTCGTGTCGTTTTAGAGCGAGTCAGAGACGCGACCTGACAGCGTAGATTTATAGCCCTGATGAAGTTTGCACCAATATCTGATCGCCTCACTGGGCTAGGCGCTGCCAAATGGGCGGTGCATTCTGAATCACTTCGACGCGCTGCGCTTGGACAACCAATCATCATCTTGTCTATTGGTGAGCCCGACTTACCGCCGCCAGCCAAAGTCTTGGATCAAGCAGCCGATTCAATGCGCAGTGGTCGCACTCGTTACGCAGCGGGTCAGGGTGAGCCAGAGGCACTTCTCGCAATTGCAAATCATCTCAGCAAGCGTTCGGGTAATCCCGTCACCCCAGAAGAAGTTCTCTATACCGCTGGCACTCAAAATGGTTTATGCACTGCCCTGTTCACGCTCGTCGAAGCAGGCGACGAAGTGCTCGTGCCAGACCCTTACTACGCGACCTACGAAGGTTTGGTTGCTGCTTCTGGTGCAACTTTTATTGCAGTGCCAACTTCCCCCGACAACGGATTTCACGTCACAGCCTCGGCAATAGAAGCTGCTATCACTCCAAGAACAAAAGTGTTACTGCTCAATAATCCGAGCAATCCAACTGGTGCAGTGTTATCGGTAGAGGAAATCGATGCAATCGGTGACGTCTGCGAACGAAACGATCTGTGGATTATCTGCGACGAGGTATACGCCGACATGACCTTTGATGGCACGTTCTGCTCGCCGTTTGACCGACCGCACCTGCGACATCGCACACTTTCTGTTTCGTCCATATCAAAATCGCATGCACTTCCGGGTTTCCGTGCTGGCTGGGTTGCGTGCCCTGCCGAAGTAACCCCGCGACTTGTTCTTGTTGCTGAAGCAATGCTGTTTGGCTCTCAGCCATTTATCGAAGATGCACTCGCGGTTGCACTGAACGAAACCCACCCCGAAGTTGAGCGCATGCGTGCCGCATACAAAGAACGTGCAGCAGTATTAGTCGAGGCGTTTGCCGATGCAACTTCTGTTTCGGCGCGTTTGCCTGAAGGTGGAATGTTCATCATGCTTGATATTCGCAAAACCGGATTGACAGGCGAAGAATTTGCATGGCGACTGCTCGACGAGGAGAGTGTTGGAACGATGCCGGGCGAAAGTTTTGGTAGCGGCGGCGCAGGCCACGTGCGCGTTGCGCTCACTGTCGAATCCGACCTGCTGAAAGAAGCAAGTCTTCGAATCCGACGCCTCGCCGATACATGCCTCGCTGAGCGCAAGTAAGCACGAACAAACATGACAAGTGAGCAGCTCAAAGTTGGCGAAGCGATCATTGATTTGTTGTCGCGCGAATATGGCGTAGATGTCGTTTTCGGAATCCCCGGCGTTCACAACATCGAGTTGTACCGCGGACTTCATCGCTCTGGTGTAAAAGCCATTTCTCCACGCCACGAGCAGGGCGCTGGATTCATGGCCGACGGTTGGTCAATTGTGACGGGCAAACCTGGAATCTGTGTGCTCATCAGTGGTCCTGGCCTTACCAATGTGCTCACACCTATCGCGCAGGCGTATCACGACTCTCGCCCAATGCTCGTGATTGCTTCCACAACACCCACCGATGCACTCGGCAAAAGTTTTGGGCCATTACATGACCTTCCCGATCAAGCTGCAGTTGCACGCTCAGTCTGTGCATTTAGCGAAACGGTCACTGACCCTTTGATGCTTCCAGAACTGATTGAACGAGCGTGGAATGTATTCACTTCTGCTCGCCCCCGACCAGTGCATATTGCAATACCAATGGATGTGCTTGCTCAAACATGTGCGCCATTCGTTCGTAAAAACATTGCAGCCACAAAGCCAGTCGCTCACGACAGTGACGTAACAAAAGCTCTCGAAATAATCAACTCATCCCAAACACCCGTGATCATCGCGGGCGGTGGATCAATTGATGCTTCGAAGGAAATCATCGCCTTGGCTGAGTTGTTGGATGCTCCAGTTCTTCTCACAGGCAATGCAAAAGGCGTAATGCCATCGAATCATCCCCTATGCGCTGGAAACTGTTTGGTGTTTGGTCGAGTCCAAAAAGATATCGAGTCTGCCGACTTAGTCATTGTCGTTGGAACCGAGCTTTCCGATACCGATCTCTACAACGACGGCAGAGCGTTGCAGTTTGGTGGCAAGGTTGTGCGAATCGATATTGATCCAGATCAAATCAATCGTCGCACCACGCCAACAGTTGGCATTGTTGGTGACGCCGCACAAACAATTACAAAACTTTCACACGGCATTAACGCCCGTCAAGCATCGCAAGGCGCTCACCGCGCCGAACAATGGCGAGATCATGCGCGCGCGAAAACCAGCGACACGTTTACGCAGTGGCTCGAAGTGATCGAACACTGGTTGCCAGATAACGCGATCGTTGCGCTTGATTCAACGCAACTCGGATACTCGGCTCACTGGTGGTTGCCTGCACTGCACAGCCGCTCTTGGCTCGCACCATACGG
>CAFBMJ010000069.1_pt1 | contig 5735 bp, 5 predicted proteins | sample 7268701 | NCBI WGS metagenome assembly CAFBMJ01 (sample SAMEA6814063, study PRJEB35770) | uncultured Acidimicrobium sp. | biome: Freshwater; feature: Freshwater reservoir; material: water | place: Czech Republic | collected 2017-05-23 | depth 30m m
CCTCATGGAACTCAACGGAGCAAGCGCAATAGTCACAGGTGGAGCATCGGGAATTGGTGAGGCTTGCGTTCGCTTGCTTGCTAAGCGCGGCGCGAAAGTAGTGATTGCCGACATTCAAGAAGAGAAGGGTCAGGCACTCGCAAAAGAAGTTGGTGGAGCGTATTGCAAAGTTGATGTGACAAACACACAAGACATCATCAACGCTGCCGAGATGGCCAAGTCGATGGGGCCGATTCGTGCACTCGTTAACTCGGCTGGTATCGGTTGGGCGCAACGCACAGTTGGCAAAGATGGTTCATACGAGTCAGCCGCCAACTTGGATGCATTCAAAAAAGTTGTGGCAATTAACTTGGTCGGCACTTTTGATTGCATTCGCATCATTGGAACCGCAATGAGCACAAACGAGCCGCTAGAAAACGGAGAGCGCGGTTCAATCTGCAACATGGCATCGGTCGCTGCATTTGATGGACAAATTGGTCAAGCCTCGTATTCGGCATCGAAGGGCGGAGTAGTTGGTATGACATTGCCAATTGCACGTGACCTTTCAGCAATCGGCATTCGTGTCAACACTGTTGCTCCTGGTTTGATCGACACGCCGATTTATGGTCAGGGCGAAAACAGCGAGTTGTTTAAGCAGAACTTGCAAAAGGGTGTGCTCTTCCCACAGCGACTCGGTTACCCAGAAGAACTTGCGAGCATGGTGGTGGAGTGCATCACCAACAGCTACATGAATGCTGAGACGATTCGCGTCGACGGCGGCATTCGCATGACACCTAAGTGATCTGATGCGAAGCACGCAGCAATGAGCGTGCCGACATGACTCACGTACTGCATCAACATCCGTTCACGCCGTACGACCAACTACCGGTTACAGATTTCTCATCGTTCCGTGCATTGCCTATGCCGGATTCGATGCTTCCAGCAGAGATGACCAATGAGTTTCGCCATCGTGTGGGAACTCGTCCAGTTGATACTGCGCAGTGGCTGCCAAGTGATGCCGAGACCGAACCAACGATTGCTATGAAGCGCGAATTGTTGAAGGCTCGCAGAGGTGAAGTGGTTGGGTTGCTTGAAGGCGGTGAAGACGCAGCAAATGAAGCCGCGCAGCTTGTGGCTGACTTTGCAGGCAAGAAGTTGCAGTCAACAGGAATTGAAGCGCTCGTTGAGGCCGCATTAATGGTGGCCGATGACTTGGTGATCATGAAATCAGTTGTTGTTGCCGGTGTGGTGTGTTCTCCAAGTCGATGGAGATTGAGCACCAAGTTGGGGCAAGACATGTTGGCCGTGCATCAACCTGTTGCAAAATATGCAGAGCAGGTGGGTGGGGCGGTTGATACCACGATGGCAAGGCTCAAGGCTGACCAACCATTGGTACGAGCAAATTGGACGATTGAAGATCACTGCGCACTGTTTCAACCTGTTGGTCCCACTGCACCATTGTTAAGTGACCCATCACAACTGTGGGTACGCATGGAGCGACAGACGCTTCGTGCGCTGCCTCATTGTGGAGGCTCGATGTTTACGATTCGCACCTATCAGCAACCAATTACGCAATACGTTGCGCGAGGTGCCGACAAGGCACGAACTCTGCACTCACTTATTAAGCGACTTCCGGATGATGTGGCTAAATACAAATCACTACTGCATTACCGCGAGTCGCTTTTGGTTTGGCTTGAGAGTTACTTCTAGCTCACTGCGCAAGAATCAGGTGGTGTAATCGGCGTTAATACGCACGTAGCCATCGGTGAGATCGCATCCCCACACTGTTGCTTCACTAGTTCCGGTTGCCAGGCTCACTTGGATGCGCACATCAGTGCCGCGCATGTATTGACTCAAGTTTGCGAGACCAGCCGCATCAACTTGGCTGGGGTACACCTCTTGTGAGCCAAACCGAATCACCACGTTGTCTTGATCGATATCGCTGTACTGACTGCATTTACCAACAGCCATTGCAACTCGACCCCAGTTTGGATCTGCGCCGTGCACCGCAGTTTTTACAAGAGGTGAGTTGACGATGGCCTTCGCAACTGTTTTGGCTTGATCGCCATCTTTTGCACCGTCAACATGAACCTCAATGAGTTTTTCTGCACCTTCGCCATCGCGCGCAACTTGTTTGGTGAGTGACAGGGCAACTTCGTAAAGCGCTGCTTCGAATGCGTCTATCTTTACGGCTCCTGCGATGCCGCTAGCCATCACAATCGCGGTGTCGCTCGTAGAAGTATCGGTGTCTACTGAAACGCAATTGAATGTGCGGTCGATCACTCTGCGAAAGACTTGGTCGAGATCGGCTGACTCAATAAGCGCATCGGTAAAGATCATGGTGATGAGCGTTGCCATGTTTGGCTCGATCATTCCCACGCCTTTTGCTACGCCAACAACTCTGGCGCTCGAGCCACTGATCGTGGCTTGCGCAACTTTGTGCACCGTATCTGTCGTCATAATTCCTTTCGCCACTGCTTCGGCTGAAGTAGCGACGAATTGTTGTGGGATTGATTTCAGCCCGCTTCGAACTTGAGCCATTGGATATTGGCGACCGATAACTCCCGTTGAAGCAATGAGTATGTCTGTTGGATCACAGGCAAGAGCGGTAGCGACACCAACAACAACTTCGCGGGCGTTACTCATGCCCTCGGCACCAGTCGCAACATTGGCATTTTTGGAAATCACGACTACAGCGCGAGCAGAAAGGCTGGCAATGTGCTCGCGACTTACCACGACGCTTGGACCAGCAAATCGGCTTTGTGTAAAGACGCCTGCAGCAGCACACGTTTCATCGGCAACGACAAGTGTGAAGTCGTCCGTTGAATCTTTGATGCCGATATTGGCAACATGCGAATAAAAACCAAGTGGGAGCTGGACTGTCATGACAGTAATGCTTTCTTTCTTGCCCAGCTACTTACTCGCAAAATACTTTTCAAGATTTTCGAGAGTTTTGATGATTGATTTTTCGTTTTTAGGAATTGATTGAAGAACATATAAAACTATTTTCGCACGCATCTTTGAGTAGTCGAATTGCTCGGTCACTTTTGTGCCTCCTGCAACCGGCTCAAGTATGTAGCGCCATACGTGGTGACCTTGGTGTCGCCATGCAATCTGTCTGGCTTCAACAAACTCGACAACTTCATTTTCGATTTTGTAGGACGGACCCATTTTCATGTTCATCCCAAACTTTGCACCGAGAGATAAACGGGTTGGTGCCGAGATGTTTGCGGCTTTGACGGTTCCCGATCCATCAAATGCACTGTGGTTGCGTGGATCTGCAAGTAGATCAAATATTTGCTCGGGTGTCGCTGGAATTACTCGGTCAACGCTGACAATCTGATTTTTTCTGTCAATAGCCATGAGATCAATCTAGGCGAGCGAACGCACCACAGCTTCGCCACAACGCCGACCCGAATACAGGGCACCTTGAATGGAGCCAGTGTCACGGTGGTCACCGCAAACGAATCGGCCATTGCCGAGAGATACACGCTGCTTGGGTGAAAACGGTGCTGATTGCACTGGGCCGCCGTGACTAATCGCGTACGTGCGCAAATGTTTCCAGTCATCTACCTGTGGCCCCCACCACTCTCGTAATTGTTGCCGAGCAACTTGTTCGAGGTCTCCAGTTATCACACCAGGTAGGGCTGCGGCGATGAGATGCTTGCCCGGTGGGGCATAGGACGGAGCGATATTGCTGATGAGCGCGACATTGAGTACGGGACCTTTGCCAGAGCCATCGAGAATGACGTACTTCTTGTCGTTTGGTGGTGAGTCGGCAGAAAAATACACGCAACCAGCTGTGCGTGACTGTACGGGTGACAAATCCAACAATTTCGATGCAGTCGGCCCCTCGGTGGCAACCACAACTGCTCGTGCGGCAATGCGTTCTCCGGTGTGCAAAATTACCGTTGTTCCGTCAAGAGACTCAACAGGTGAATTGAGACGCACGGTGTCGTGCGCGAGGCGTGATGCAAGTTGTTCGGGGAGTGCTTGCATGCCGCGAGCTGGTAACACACTTTGGCCTTCGCTGAGCGAACGAAAAATGATGTCGAACATGCGTCGTGATGTAGCCAATTGCGGATCGAGCTGGACGCCGACAAATAGCGGTCGAAAGAATGTCTCGATTATGCGGTGCGAAAAACCCGCGCTACGAAGTGAAGCAAGAGTTGACATGTCACTATTGCGCAGCAAATCTGGTGCAGCACCGCGAAGCACGCGGAGTCGCAAAAAAATAATGCGCAATTTGTCTATAACTGAACCGATTGGGGCAAAAGTCGTAGCAAATAATGTTGAAGGTTTGCGAAACGGGTCTGAGACCACATGACCCTTTCCAGCACCACCAATTTTTGACTGCAGCCACACAAGCGCGCCAGGGTCGAACGCTTGCAGGTCGAGCGCATCCATATCGACCTGTGTGGCGAGCTCTGGATATGCAGTAAGTAAAACCTGAAAGCCTCTGTCGAGTAAAAAGCCTTCGACATTGTCGGTGCGTACACGCCCACCTACGGCATCAGATGACTCCAAGACCACAACACTCAATCCACTTTGCTGAATCTGGCGTGCAGCTGCGAGCCCTGACAGACCAGCACCAATGACGACCACATCAAACTGTGTGGAGAGCGTCATAATTTTTTTGACTGTTTAACTATTTTTTGAGCAATGCGCGCAGAGCTACTTCGAGCGTTGGATGCACGAATTGGTAGCCGCTGGCATTGAGTGCTGCCGGAATAACCCGTTGCCCAGTAAATAGCAATGCGTCAGCAAGCTCTCCACCAAGAATTGCTTTTGGGGCGAAAGGAGGGATTGGAAGAAAAGCTGGGCGCTTAACTACTTGTGCGAGTGTGCTGGTGAACTCTGCATTAGTGACAGGATTCGGTGCTGTCAGGTTGACTGCGCCGCTGACGTTGGCAGTCAACAGATGTTCAATCGCGCCAACCTCGTCATCAATTGATATCCAACTTTGCCATTGCTTGCCATTGCCAAACTTGCCACCGAGTCCAAGTTGAAAGAGTGGCAACTGCTTCTTGAGCGCACCACCTTTGGTCGTGAGCACAATGCCTGTGCGCAACAACACAGTGCGGATGCCAGCATCTGAAGCTGGCTTCGCAGCCTGTTCCCACTGTTCACACACATCGGCAAGAAAGCTTGTGCCGTTAGTGCTGACTTCGGTGAGTTGCTCGTCGCCACGAGGACCATAGACACCAATTGCAGAGCCAGACAAGAAGACTGATGGCTTGCGGTTCATGTTGGCGATGGTGCTCGCAATCAAGTTTGTGGTGATCGTGCGACTTTCTAAAATCTCGCGCTTGTACGAAGCAGTCCATCGCTTGTCGCCGATGCCGGCACCCGAAAGGTGAATGACAGCATCAGCACCTTCGAGAGCAGACGGACTGAGCACACCGGCTTTTGGGTCCCACATGATTTCGCCTGTGCTGGCTGCGCGACGAACAAGGCGCACAACGTCATGGCCGTGCTGTTGCAGTTGTTCAACGAGTCTTTTGCCGATGAGCCCACTGGCTCCAGAGATCACAATTTTCATGTAGTCAGACTACGCAAAAAATTAAGGAATAACGATAGGCACCGATGTGACAACTGTGTTTGGCCTAAACAACAAACGGGCCTTAATGGCAAGTGCCGATTGGTTGTGGAGCCACTGAGACCTCACGCTGGTCACGAATTCTGGAATGACGACCGTAATGAGGTCATCGTCGTACTCTTCGTCGAGTTCATTAATCCGATTAAGAATTGGCTCG
>CAFBMJ010000070.1_pt1 | contig 5726 bp, 6 predicted proteins | sample 7268701 | NCBI WGS metagenome assembly CAFBMJ01 (sample SAMEA6814063, study PRJEB35770) | uncultured Acidimicrobium sp. | biome: Freshwater; feature: Freshwater reservoir; material: water | place: Czech Republic | collected 2017-05-23 | depth 30m m
CTGCCGAGTTTGCTTTCAGTTCAGCTGGCGTGAGCTCTGCAGCCACGCGTGCACTGACATGTGCAATTCGTGTTAATGCTTCCATGTTTCTATCTCCTATTTGTTTTTGTTGTTATGTGGGTAACTCTTAATTAAAAACTTGCTGCTTAGTGCTCTGGATGCGCTGCCCCACCGATGTACACCGCGGTAAGCACCGTGAAGATGTACGCCTGAAGGAACGCAACCAAGATCTCGAAGGCCGTCAAGAAGATGAGCAGGCCGAATGGCAAAATGCCGATTGGAATCAAAAAGAATCGCTGAGTCTCGGCCTGGATCAATGCCTGTGTCAGCAAAGCAAAGATGACGAGCAACAAGTGACCAGCAAGCATGTTGGCGAAAAGACGAACTGCGAGCGAAAACGGACGCACTACAAGTGTCGAAATGAGTTCGATTGGAGTCACCAAGATGTACAGCGCTTTTGGAACACCTGGAGGGAACAACACGTTCTTGAAGTAACCAAAAATACCCTGGTGCTTAATGCCAGTTGCGTTAAATACAACCCACACAAGTAGCGCCATGAATGCAGGAACGCCCATGCGCGCAGTTGCTGGCATCTGGATGAACGGAATAATTCCTGGCAAGTTGCACAAGTAAATGAACACGAACATCGTCAACAAGAACGGTGTCCAACTCATGCCGCTCTTACCCATTGTTTCCATGATGATGTTCTTCTCGATGAACTCAACAATGATCTCTGCGAGGTTGCGCGAACCCTTTGGCGCTTTGCTTGCATCTTTTGATGCTGCAACAAGAAACAACACTGAACCGATCACTGCAGACAAAATTGCAATGATCACAACTTTGTTGATGCCAGGAGTGACGTCCTTCCAACGGAGAATTGTGTTGATCGGTGGGAAGCTAAAACCACGACCGGCTTCTTCGCTCGGTACAAGTTTCTGAAGTACTTGCACCGACGCTTTGATTGCGAGTTGAGTTGAAAACACTGTGGTCATCCTGTTGATCGACTAGTTGGGCTACTGGTTAAGAAGTTGGTCTTGGGTTGAATTCTGTTTTGGCTTGAGGCCGGGGAAAGCAAGCGACAAAGAAACATAGCGCAATTCCCAGAACAATAAACCAACATGCGAGATGACAATCGTCATGCACAAGGGCACTAACTCGGCCCAGGATGCGTTACGTACCAAAAATACTGCAGCAGCGATCACGGCCAAGCGAAAGATGTATCCAAACAGAGTTGCGCCCATCATGAGCGCATACGAGATTTTGGCCGTATACGACACCATCCATGCAGCTACTGCAAAATTGCCGAGCACGATCACAAGACCATATGTGCTTGACCATGCACCGTTTTTCCCCCACAACAGAGCGCTGATACCGATCAAGATTGGCGCAACGTACATTCCGCGCTTAATGATGTCGCGAACAATGGCGGCTTCAGGAGCAGGCCCGGTGTCATGCATTGACAACACTGACGTGTATTGCGGATCAGTGCTTTTCATTTTGCGACACGCTCGGTCTGGTGACTCGTGGTGCCCTGTAATCGTTGTTCAGCCAAAGCTTCAATATGCGTGCCGTAGGTGTAATACAAACGAGCAAAGTTCCCGATGACAGAAAAAACAACGAGGCCAATCGTGAACAGCGGTGTAGTCCCGACCGTTCTGTCAACCACAAGTCCGATCACTGTAAAAACCAAAACGCTGATTGCCATTTCTGGCCCACGACCCAAAGAGTCACTCGATCCAGTGAGTGCTTGCTTCTTCTTTGGCACGAGTTTTTTGGTCAAAAAATTCATCGAAATCGACATCCCAGATGCTTGTGAAACTAAGTACAAACTAGACGGGATAAGGACTTGCGACCAAATTGCTCGTGCGCTTGTGCGCGTGGGCGGACTGTTATTCAGCCGCTATTGACTGGCGATGACGTACCAACCGCGGATGGTAAATGCTGAACCCAATCAGGAGCACCGCCGCCACCAAAACCAGTAAAAGATTGGGGTTCTTATTGGTCAGTGCTGGATACAGGGCAAATGCAGAAAACAGACCAGTCCACAGCCACAGGATTACCACGGCTCGACGAGGTCCATGTCCCAAGGCAATTAGTCGGTGATGTAAGTGTCCCCTGTCAGCAGTTGCGAAACCTTTTCCACTGAGCGTGCGTCGAAAAATTGCGAAGACCACATCGATTATGGGCACACCAAGAATCAACAACGGAATAAACAGCGGGGCAAGAAAGAAATACGTCTGACCACTGAAGTCTTGTGATTGTGGATCGGCACGACCACCAACAACGCTCGTCGATACCGCCATCAAAAGTCCGAGCAAAAGAGCTCCAGAATCGCCCATAAAAATTCGCGCAGGATTGAAGTTGAAAGGCAAAAAGCCTAAACAAATACCCAGTGTGATAATTGCAATCAGTGGGCCAATGTTTGGTTCAGATAACAAACCGACATCACCAAGGTGTTTGCTGTACACAAAGAAAGCCGCCGCGGCGATCGCAACAATTCCACCGGCAAGACCATCGAGCCCGTCAATCAAGTTGATCGACTGCGTCATTCCCAACAACCAAAAAACGGTGAATAACGGAATCCAGTCGCTGGGCAAAACGAACACATCGAAAAACGGAACGCGAAAGAAAAACATGGTGACACCGAATGCGACAAGCGCAAGTGCCGCCACAACTACCCCAGTTACTTTCATCGGTGCCGATACTTCGCGAATATCGTCATAGATCCCCAATGCAAAAATCACGACTGCAGCAATGAGCACCCCGATGAGTTCGGAGTTGTTTTGAAACAAACCAGAAAAGCGATCCATCTGCGAGGCAAGACCAAGTGATGCAAGCAATCCGATAAAAAATGCAATGCCACCTACGTCTGGTGTTGCAACAGGGTGCGATCGTCTTTCGTCTGGTTCGGCCATCCAACCTTTTTGACGAGCGACATACGCAACAACCGGAGTCGTTGCTGCTGTAACAACAGCGGCGCACCCTCCAACTATTAGGTAGCCGTTGAGATCAATCACAAATTATTTCTTGACAGATGGATACACCGGAAACTTGGCGCACAATGCGGCAACTTTTGCCCGAACTTCAGCAACAATCGCAGGATCATTTCGTCCACGCAATGTCGTCGCAATGTATTCCGCGATCAATGGCATTTCTTTTTCGGTCATTCCCTGTGTCGTCACCGATGGAACACCGATGCGCACGCCAGAAGTAACAAATGGGCTTCGAGGATCGTTTGGAATATTGTTTTTGTTCAGCGTGATGCCTGCTTGATCGAGCACCAACTGAGCCTCTTTGCCTGTCAATTCGCTATCAAATGGACGCAAATCGACAACCATCATGTGGGTATCGGTGCCACCAGAGACAAGCCTGAAACCCTGATGCGCCAATGCTTCTGCGAGCGCTGAAGCATTAGTGACGATTTGGTGGGCGTACACCTTGAAGCTCGGTTGCATAGCTTCATGAAAAGCAACGGCTTTGCCGGCAATTGCATGCTGGAGCGGACCACCCTGGCTTCCTGGAAACACCGCTTTGTCAATTGCTGCAGCGTGTTCTGCAGTTGTGAGAATGCAACCACCGCGAGGTCCACGCAAAGTTTTGTGAGTTGTAAACGTAACGACATCGGCGAACGGAACTGGGTTTGGATGTGCGCCACCAGCAACAAGACCAGCAATGTGGGCGATGTCGAACATCATCAACGCACCAACTTCATCGGCAATTGCTTTAAACGGCTCTGGCTCGAGTCGGCGTGGATACGAAGTTGTTCCGGCAACAATCATCTTCGGGCGATGCTCAAGTGCCAACTCGCGAATTTGATCAAAATCCAAACGCTCATCGGTATCGCCAACGCGGAACGATTTGAAGTTATACAAAATTCCACTCGCATTGACAGGCGACCCGTGAGTGAGATGACCACCGTGGTCGAGGCTCAAACCAAGAATGGTGTCGCCAGGCTTGACGAGTCCCAAGTACACGGCCATGTTGGCGCTTGCGCCAGAGTGTGGCTGCACGTTTGCGTGATCGGCTCCAAAAAGTTTTTTGACTCGTTCGATTGCAAGCGCTTCAATTTTGTCAACGACCGCATTGCCACCGTAATAACGCTTCGTTGGATATCCCTCTGCATATTTATTTGTGAGCACTGAGCCAGTTGCTTCCATGACGTCGGGTGACGTGAAGTTTTCGCTTGCGATCAACTGCAAGCCAGTGATTTGACGATTTTTCTCTTCCTCGATGTACCCAAAGGTTTCGGTGTCACGAGATGTTTCAGATGGCCAAGGCATTATCAGTTTCCTTCTTGTTCTTCGATTTCGGTTAATTGTGCAACTCTTCGATCATGACGTCCACCTTCGAAAGGTGTTGTAAGAAATACGTTCAAAATTTCATCTGCGAGTTCAAAGGTGACTACTCGCCCACCCATTGACAACACATTTGCGTTGTTGTGTGAGCGCGCCATTTCTGCGAGGTACACGTCATTGCACAGCGCAGCGCGAACTCCACGAACTTTATTGGCTGCAATTTGCTCACCTTGCCCACTTCCGCCGAGCACAATGCCCATGTCGGCTTTGCCATCACGCACCGCGCGACCAACCGCAGCACAAATTGGTGGGTAGTCAACCGATTCGGTGGAATGTGTGCCGTGGTCGTCAACCTTGTGACCGGCTTTTGTCAAAACTTCAATCAGGTGTGCCTTGAGTTCGAAACCTGCGTGGTCGGAACCAATGGCAATCGTGCGTATCTGTGGGCTATTCACTGCGCACGATCCTAGATCACGAGCAACCCAGCCAATACTTCGCTTTTTTAATGAGATATATACAGTTGAACGAGTGACATCTGGCCAGAACAAGATCGACCCACGCACCCCGATCCTTGTTGGGCAAGCACAAGTCGCGCAACATGAGGACCATCTCGCGAACGCTGCGGGTCCAATCGAATTAATGTCGCAGGCCGTTCGTGAAGCTTTTGCCGATGCGCACGTGCGCCTTGAGGGCACAAAGAGTTCTTTGACGATTGATGCACTTCGCGTCGTTCGATCGCTCTCGACAAGAAACACCAACCCTGCCCGAGATATTGCATCGACGCTTGATATCAATGCAAACGAATACGGACTCACACCTCATGGTGGCAACATGCCGCAATATTTGGTGAATAGTGCCGCATTGCAGATTCGTGACCACGGCGCACAGATGATCGTGTTGACAGGCGGTGAATCATTTCGGTCTCGCCGACGAGCACGCGCAGCGCAAATGACGTTGCCGTGGATGGAATTAAAAGAAGGTCAAGAGGGCCAAGAACCAACCCCGCTTGGCGATGACCTCGTGATGAATCACGAAATTGAATTGGCTCACAACATCATGTTGCCGATTGAGATTTACCCGATGTTTGAAACCGCGCTGCGTTATCGCGACAAACGAACAGTTGCAGAACACCAAAAACACATCAGCGAACTGTGGTCACGCTTCAGCGGTGTTGCAGCCACCAACCCACATGCATGGATTCAACAGGAGTACACCGCAGAAGCTATTCGTACACCAACGCAAGATAATCGAATGATCGGTTTTCCCTACACAAAGTTGATGAACTCAAACAACGATGTCGATATGGCTGCAGCACTGGTGATGTGCTCGGTTGAGCGCGCCGAAGCTCTTGGTATCGCTCGCGACAAATGGATTTTTCTGCACGCCGGAACAGACTGCCACGAACACAACTTCGTTTCACACCGCTATTCC
>CAFBMJ010000092.1_pt1 | contig 4183 bp, 2 predicted proteins | sample 7268701 | NCBI WGS metagenome assembly CAFBMJ01 (sample SAMEA6814063, study PRJEB35770) | uncultured Acidimicrobium sp. | biome: Freshwater; feature: Freshwater reservoir; material: water | place: Czech Republic | collected 2017-05-23 | depth 30m m
CCGAGAGCGCCAGATCATGGTTGCGGGTTGTTTGGCTCAAAAAGACAAAGATCAGGTGCGCAAGCGGGCACCGTATGTAGACGTTGTCATGGGTACGCACAACGTTCACCGCGCGGTTGATCTACTTGAACATGCGTCCATGAGTGGCGGAATCACCGAGATCTTTGACGAAGCCGTAATTGATGACCATGCGCTGTTTCCTAGCGCGTTACCGGTGCGTCGTGAGCGCTCGTACAACGCCTGGGTCACCATTCAGATCGGTTGCGACAACACCTGTACTTATTGCATCGTGCCGAGCGTGCGTGGCAAAGAGATCAGCCGACCTTTTAGCGACATAGTTGACGAGGTTGCGGCTCTTGCACGTGACGGTGTTACTGAAATCTCGCTGCTCGGACAAAATGTCAACAGCTACGGCCGCGATCTTTCACTCGACGCTCGTCGCGCGGGCGATGCCGATGTCAAACTACGACCACAGTTTGGCGAGTTACTACGTGCCGTTGGTGCAGTTGACGGCATACGACGCGTGCGTTACGTAAGCCCGCACCCCAAAGACATGAATCTTGAGACACTCATGGCGATGGCCGAGACTCCTGCTGTTTGCGAGCACCTGCATTATCCATTGCAGTCAGGGTCCGACCGCGTGTTGACGCTCATGCATCGTGGCTACACCGCACAAAAGTATCTCGAGAAGATCACACAAGCGCGTTCGTTGATCGAAGACGCTGCTGTAACGACCGACATCATTGTTGGTTTTCCGGGCGAGACCGAGGAAGATTTTGTGCAATCGCTTGAGGTTGCGGCAGAAGCACAATTCGATTCTGCGTATCTGTTTATCTTCTCACCGCGTGAAGGTACCGAAGCAGCAAAGATGCAAGAGCACTTCATTGCGCCAGAAGTGATGTCGAGCAGGTACGACCGTATGAAGGTTGTGCTTGATCATTCGGCAATCATCAAGCATGAAGCGCGTATTGGTCGTATAGAAGAGGTGATTGTTGAGGGTCGCAATAAACGCGATGCAGATGCATTCACAGGCCGCACTCGTCAAAACAAGTTGGTGCACTTCAAGTCGGCCGATGCATTGCGCGCCGGCACATACGCAACGGTCGAGATCACATCTGCAGCACGATTTCACTTGTCTGGCCAATTGATTGAGGTTGGCGCAGAGCCAACCCACAAGGTGCGACTATCGGTGCAGGCTCTGTGAAGCCCATAGTCATACTTGGCCCTACGGCAAGCGGTAAATCTGATTCGGCAATGGCTGCGGCCCAGGTCAATGGCAACACACAGATCGTGGTGTGCGATGCGATGCAGGTCTACAAGCGCATGGACATCGGTACTGCAAAGCCAACGACCGAAGATCAACAACTTGTACAACACCATTGCATCGACTTGGTTGCGCCGAGTGCGCGCTTCACGGTTTCTGATTACCAAAAGGATGCACGTGCGGCAGTTGCAAAGATTCACGAAGCGGGCGCCAACGCCTTAGTGGTCGCTGGCACTGGCTTATATCTCACATCGCTGATTGACGAGTTGAGTTTCCCAGGCGAATGGCCGGCGGTGCGCGCCGAGTTGCAGCGCGAGCCCGATGTCGCTGCGCTCTACAGGCACCTCAAGGCACTCGACCCGGTTGCTGCAAAAAACATCGAACGCAGTAATCGTCGGCGCATCGAGCGAGCGCTTGAAGTATGCATCGGTAGCGGTAAACCATTTAGCGACAATGCTCCAGGTACAGGCGCATACCCAGACAATGGTGTGGTGCAAATTGGTCTGCTCTGGCCGCGCGATGTTCTCGTCAAGCGTGTCGAGTCGCGAGTGAAGGCAATGTTGCAACGGGGTTTCTTGGAGGAGGTTGTGCAGTTGCGGAAAGATGGTGCGATGTCGCAAACGGCGCGACAGGCGCTTGGTTATGCAGAACTGAACCGGCACCTCGATGGTAGATGCACACTTGATCAGGCAATAGGTGACATCGTTATTCACACTCGTCAATTCGCTGTGCGCCAAGAACGCTGGTTTCGTCGTGATCCGCGCATTCGTTGGGTGCACATTGAGAAAGATCCTGTGGCCGAAATTGCTCCCATCTTGGCCGAGCACTTGCGCTAGAACGTAGTGAGCATGTCGAGTCATCTCTCCTCTATAAAGGTCTCTGTAACCAAGCACAACGGTTTGGGAAACGACTTTTTGGTACTCGATCGACGACAAGCCGATGCTCTCAGCGGTGCTCAAGGTGCGGAAATTGACTGGCCAAATATTGCTCGCGATTGGTGCAACCGAAAGACTGGTATTGGAGCCGACGGTTTGTTGTTGCTGGGACGAGTCAACGCAAGCACGCTGACGATGCGCTTGTATAACTCGGATGGCTCGCTGGCCGAGATGAGCGGCAATGGCATTCGTTGCTTGGCGCAGGCTGCGTTTATGGCAGACGATTTGAAAACCGAAGCCATCTATTTGGTAGCTACCGATGCCGGTGAGCGGCGCGTTGTAGTGACGCCACAGGCGAATGACCCTCTTACGGTCGACGCAAGCGTTGACATGGGCCCAATCGGCACACTCCAAGAGCCAGTGGGTTGGTCGACACTTGAATGCGATCCGATGCGACCAGTCATGCATATCTCTGTCGGCAATCCGCACTCGGTTGTTGGTGTGGAGGATGTTGCGATCGTCCCGCTTAAAGAGTTGGGTGAAAAAGTTCCTCAAATCAATTTAGAAATCATCGAGCCTGGCCCAGAAGTGAACGCCATCACGATGCGCGTGCACGAGCGTGGCGCTGGCATTACCCAAGCATGTGGCACCGGTGCGTGTGCAAGCGCTTGGGCTGCGGTGCAGTGGGGTCTTGTACCTAAGAGCGCGAGCCAAGTGATTGTGCACATGGACGGCGGCGATGTGAAGGTGCGTGTCAACGAACCAAAATCGGGCAGTGTGACCCTCATTGGTCCTGCGCAATATATGTCGAAACATGCAGTTGAGATCTCATTGTGAGTAACCCGTACCAGCAGGCGCTTGGGCGCACGCTGATTGATCGCACAATTCGCGAGCGCATTGTGTTGGTAGGCGTCATATTTGATGGTCACGATGAAAACGAAACCGAAGAGAGCCTCGATGAATTGGCTCAGCTGATTGATACCGCCGGTGCGGTGGAAGTTGCGCGCATGACGCAGCGTCGTGATTCACCTGACTCCACATTTTTCATTGGCAAAGGCAAAGCACAAGAACTCAAAGAACTGTGTTTAGCTGTCGACTCCGACACTGTGGTGTTTGACAATGAACTCACGCCTGGACAGCAATACAACCTCGAAAAATTGTTGGGTCGCACCGCTATCGACCGCACCGCAGTCATCCTCGACATCTTCGCGCAAAATGCGCACACACTTGAAGGCAAGGCTCAGGTCGAGTTGGCGTTGTTGCGGTACAAGCTGCCACGATTGCGTCGCGGAATCTCTGAGGCCATGTCGCAGCAGGGTGCAGGTATCGGATCTCGTGGTCCTGGTGAAACAAAACTCGAAGTCGATCGACGCCGTATTCAAGACAAGATCGCAAAACTTTCCCGAGATTTGGTCGACCTTGCTAATAATCGCCGCGAACAGGCAAAGGGTCGTTCGCGAAGCGGGCTTGGTGCGGTTGCAATTGTTGGCTACACCAACGCAGGCAAGTCAACATTGCTCAATCACCTCACCGACGCAGGCGTGTTGGTCGAGAACCGATTGTTTGCAACGCTCGATCCAACTACACGACGACTCGCACTTCCGGGTGGTGAGCCAGTGTTGGTGAGCGACACGGTCGGTTTTGTGCGTCGTCTTCCGCACGGTCTAGTCGAGTCGTTTAAGAGCACGCTCGAGGTTGCCGTACTTGGTGACCTGCTCATCCACGTTGTCGACTCAACAGCTGTCGACCCTGCAGGACAAATCTTGGCTGTGCGTGAAGTGCTGACCGACATTGGCGCGGGCGACGTGCCAGAGCTGTTGGTATTTAACAAGGCCGACATGGCATCGGACGTGGCAGAAGAGTTGGTTGGAAGCCATCCGGGCTCAGTTGCAATCTCTGCAGTCACTGGCGCAGGAATCGACGATTTATTGCGTACTATCGGAGATCGCATGCGGGCCATTTCCGTGGTGGTGGAATTGCTGATTCCATACGACCGCGGAGACATAGTGGCTTCGGTGCATCGAGAAGGAGAAGTGGTGTCAAC
>CAFBMJ010000098.1_pt1 | contig 3858 bp, 4 predicted proteins | sample 7268701 | NCBI WGS metagenome assembly CAFBMJ01 (sample SAMEA6814063, study PRJEB35770) | uncultured Acidimicrobium sp. | biome: Freshwater; feature: Freshwater reservoir; material: water | place: Czech Republic | collected 2017-05-23 | depth 30m m
CATGTGGCGTACGTGTGGTTTGACGCACTCGCCAACTACATCACTGCACTTGGTTACGGCACTGACGAAAAAGCGTTTGCCGAAAGATGGCCTGTCGACTATCACTTCATCGGCAAAGACATCATTCGCTTTCACTGTGTGTATTGGCCAGCAATGTTGATGTCTGCAGGCATCGAGCTACCAAAAGGCTGGGCAGTTGGCGGTTGGCTACTTGTTGGCGGCGAGAAAATGAGCAAGACAACCGGAAACGTTGTCAATCCACTCGACCTTATTGATGACATCGGCGTTGATGGCTTTCGTTATTACGTTCTTGCAGACACCGCATACGGCAACGACGGAGACTTCACCTATGAAGGTCTGATCAGTCGCTACAACTCTGACCTTGCCAACAACCTCGGCAACTTGGCTGCCCGAATTGCCACAGTTGTTGAAAAGAAGTGTGGCGGTCTTGGACCGAAACCAACGCTCGACAGCCCGCTCGCGCAAGTTGCAGCAACTGCAGTGAGCGAAACCAAAGATGCATGGGCACAAGTGCAGCCAAGCAAGGCACTTGAAGCAACATGGAACTTGATTCGTGCAACAAACTCACATCTTGAAAACAACGAGCCGTGGAAAATGGAAGTTGGCGAAGCGGTTGACCGCGTAATGGGAGATGCACTTGAGGCACTACGCATCGTCACGATCTTGGCCAACCCTGCTTTGCCAACCAGCACCCAAGAAATCTGGAGTCGCATTGGTCTCAAAGGCTCGATCACCAATTTGCGTATCGATGCCGACACCAAGTGGGGTCAGTACCCCGGCGGCGTCACAGTTGTGAAGGGCGATCCGCTTTTCCCTCGCAAAACTGCATGACAAGTCAAACCATGCAACCAATTGAGTGGGTCGATACACATTGCCATGTGTACGAAGAAACAATTCCAGGCGGCGCTGATGGCGCATTGCAGGCCGCACGTGATGCGGGTGTGACAACAATGATCGTCATTGGCACTGATGCAACCACGACACAACAAGCAATCGCAATAGCGGCACTTCATAACGACGTGTATGCCACGGTTGGTCTTCACCCGCACGATGCAAAGCTCGGTCTCGACACCGTGCTGCCGTTTGTTGACGCACCACGAGTTGTCGGAATCGGTGAATGCGGTCTCGACTTTTACTACGACCATTCAGATCGCGATGTTCAACGCGATGTGTTTGCAGCGCAAATCGAATTAGCCAACAAACATAACTTGCCACTCGTGATTCACACTCGTGAAGCATGGGCGGACACGTTCGATGTACTCGATGCAGTCGGCACCCCCGAGCGCACGATCTTTCATTGCTTCACTGGTGGCGAAAGCGAAGCTCGTGAGTGCGTGAAGCGCGGTGCTTACCTATCTTTTTCGGGAATCGTTACGTTTAAGACTGCAGACGATGTTCGCGAAGCTGCATTGTGGTGTCCGCAAGAAAACATGCTGCTCGAGACAGATGCTCCGTTTCTTGCACCAGTGCCACATCGTGGCAGGCCAAACCAGCCCTCGCTCGTGCCAACAGTTGGCACATTCATCGCCGACTTGCGTGGCGAACCCGTTGCCCAACTTGCGCAAACAACGACTCGCAATGCTCGCCTTGCGTTTCCCGGCATTGCTCCGTAGCGTGTTTTAGGTGGTTCTGTCAGTTTTTGAGCGGAGACGCATCGCGGTCCTTACCGCCATCACACTGATCATTATGTTTGGTGTGCGAGGTTTCAACAGCGACTCGAGTGAGGCAGTTACAACCACGGTCACTGTTGCAACAACAGTTCCACCAATCGACGAGACCGAGATTCCATCTCCAGTCATTCTCGGTGGCCCAGCACCTCTCGCACCTACCGGGTCAGCAGCCATTGCGTACCCTGCAGCGCAAACCGATGTCATTACCGGCACTGCCACGTACAGCAGTTTGGGATATACCGAAACCGCTGTGTGCTACAGCATCGAAGCACCAGTTGGTCGAGTTGTCACTGTCACCAATATCAACAATGGCCGCAGCATCACCTGCACAAATGTGTTCAGTCTGCTCGTGCCAAACGGCGTCACCATTATTTTGCACACGACTGTCTTCATCAAACTCGCCGACCTCATCGATTCGCCAATTCCTGTAAAGATTTCCTGGTGACGCACACTCGCAACGACATTTCCGAGTTGCTCTCTGCTCACGGTTTGTCACCGCGTCGCGCGTTTGGTCAAAATTTTGTAGTCGACGCAAACACTGTGCGACGCATCGCACGACTCGCAGGCGTGGGGCCGGGCGACTTTGTGCTCGAGATTGGTGCGGGTCTTGGTTCGCTCACTCTTGCGCTTGCCGAAACCGGCGCGACCATCGTTGCAATCGAAATAGATAATGGCGTTGTCGAAGTGTTGCGCAGCGTTGTTAAAGACCTGCCAAATGTCGAGGTCATTCACGGTGATGCACTGTTGTTGGATTGGGCGCCACTGCAGGCGCGAAGCCAACACTGGCACGTAGTTGCAAACTTGCCGTACAACGTGGCCACGCCGCTCGTTGCCGACCTGCTCGACGGTGCGCCAGCCGTCGATCACATGTTGGTGATGGTGCAAAAAGAAGTTGCCGAACGATTTGTTGCACCAGTGCGCACCCCTGCCTATGGCGCAGTCAGTGTCAAAATTGCGTACTGGGCAACCTCATCAATCGTTGGCGATGTTCCAGCATCAGTATTTTTTCCAAAACCAAATGTTGCTTCATCTCTCGTCGACATCAAGCGCCGCACATCACCTGCAGTGCCCGACGTTGACCCAACACAGTTCTTTACACTCGTGCGCACTGGTTTTGGCCAACGCCGCAAAATGCTTCGCCGAGTTTTGGCCGGCATCATCGCACCCGAAACGTTTACTCGTGCCGACGTGTCACCCGAAGCCCGAGCGGAAGAGCTCGATGTTCATGCGTGGGGCCGATTGTGTGTTGCGCAACAAGACAAGTTGGCGGGCAAATGAGCTCGGCTAGCAACACTTCGATACTGATTGATGCTCCAGCAAAACTGACACTGAGTTTGCGCGTTACTGGTGTGCGCGAAGACGGATTCCACCTCATTGACGCCGAGATGGTCACGCTCGACTTGGTCGACAAAGTGCGCATCACACCCAACGAAGACGGGCTCAGCGTTGATGGACCGTTTAGCAGCGGAATTTCAACAGATTCAGACAACCTGGTGAGCCGCGCTCTGGCTCTTGCAGGTCGCCGCGCGCGTGTTCACGTTGAAAAAAATATTCCAAGCGGCGGCGGTCTTGGCGGTGGCTCTGCAGATGCCGCAGCCATTCTCAATTGGGCTGGTTTCACCGATCTCGAGGCCGCTTCTCGGCTCGGGGCCGATATTCCGTTTTGCATGACCGGTGGTCGCGCTCGGGTGCGTGGCATTGGCGAAGTGATCGAAGCCCTCCCGCCGGTTCATCGTGCAATCACGTTGGTTATTCCCCCATTTGGAGTCTCGACACCTGCCGTATATCGAGCATGGGACGACCTGGCTAGGGCCGGAAACAACACCACCAGCGATCAAAACCACCTGCAGCAAGCCGCACTTATTGTCGAACCAAGACTCATTGAATGGCGCGACAAAATCGCTCAAGCCAGTGGTCAAGAACCTGTTTTGGCGGGCAGCGGAGCTACTTGGTGGCTCGACGGAGCGTTTTTGGAATTGGCAAAAGACCTGCCAAAAGCAACTGTTTTAGTAACACAGACTCGCTAGGCGGACCATCGGCCCAGGCCAGCGATAATGAAATTACTTGCGGCGCTGGTGGCGGGTACGACGAAGCATCTTCTTGTGCTTCTTTTTGCGCATCCGCTTGCGGCGGCGTTTTACAAGTGATCCCATAACGCGTGACACGC
>CAFBMJ010000101.1_pt1 | contig 3713 bp, 3 predicted proteins | sample 7268701 | NCBI WGS metagenome assembly CAFBMJ01 (sample SAMEA6814063, study PRJEB35770) | uncultured Acidimicrobium sp. | biome: Freshwater; feature: Freshwater reservoir; material: water | place: Czech Republic | collected 2017-05-23 | depth 30m m
CTTTCCCGCAAATACAAAACGACCGACACTCAAGCATGCGCTCAAGTGTCGGCCGTTTTTCGACCTAATTCGGGGAGAGATTAGGCGTTTGGATTATTTCCAACGTTGTCGCCACCTTTGTTGTGGTGTCCGCGTGGGCCGTGGCCTTGCATTCCTTCACCGCGTGCAGGTCGCACAGTGTTCACCATTTCAGTCACCTTGGTTGTCACTTCAGCCAACTTGGTGTCAGCTTGGGCCTGAGTGATCTCACCAGATTTCACTTCGTCAGCGATATGTGACTTCATGTCAGCAACAAATGCATCAACTACCAACTTCACATCAACACCCTGAGCGGTAGCAATCTGCGCAAGCGTCTTGCCACTTTCAACCTGAGTCTTCAGTTCGGCTTCGGTCAACTTCAAGACAGATGCGATTGCTGCAATATCTTTGCCCGGGCCTCGTCCGTCTCCTGCTCGTGCAATCATTCCTACACCGTTCTTCATGGACATGTTTGATGCACCAACCAAATTCATGCGCGCAGATTGTGCATGTGCATTACCCACGATGCCGAGTCCTACGGTTCCCATCGCTACGACAATCGCGGTTCCCGCGATAACACTTCGAATTTGCTTGTTCATGATGTTTCCCTTTCGTTGTGTGCCGGGGGGTTCCGAACACGAGAGTGATCTTGTTGTGCGTTGGTAAGAATTAGATCAAGACAAGGTAAGGATTGATCAAGAACTCCCACTCCCTTTATTCACAAGGGTTTAAGGCGAGTATCGTCAAATCTATGAAGTCTGCAAATAACCAACAATTTTCTGTTGTCATTGCAGAAGACGACCCCTCGGTACGCAAAGCCGTGGAAAGAGTGCTTGAACTTGAGGGCTATTCAGTTACTGCGGTCAATGACGGTCAAGCAGCCCTCGACACAATTCTCGCAAAGGCTCCACATGCCGCAGTGCTCGATGTGTCAATGCCATTTCTCGATGGCCTATCTGTGTGCAAAGAGCTTCGCCATCGCGGCAATCGCACACCAATTTTGTTGCTCACCGCACGTCACGAAGTTGGAGATCGCGTTGCTGGTCTTGACGCTGGTGCAGACGACTACCTCGTCAAACCATTTGCGGTTGATGAACTACTTGCACGAGTGCGTGCACTCTTGCGCAGACACACGCCATCAAGTAGCACAGCAACTGTCTTACAACTAGAAGATCTCACGCTAGATGCAAATCGCCGTGAAGTGCATCGTGGCTCTCGCCAAATCGATCTCACCAAGACCGAGTTTGATCTGTTGCACATATTGCTCGAACAGACAGGAATAGTTTTGTCACGAGAATATTTATACGAACACATCTGGGGTTTTAATTTCGAAACCAATTCCAAGTCGCTCGACGTGTACATCGGCTATTTGCGTCGCAAGCTCGAAGAGGGTGGCGAGTCACGACTGCTGCATACTGCACGCGGTGTTGGCTACGTGGTGAAACCATCATGAGTTTGCGCACACGACTCTTGCTCACAACGAGCACAATTGTGCTCGTTGTTGTCGTCACACTTTCGTTCGGGGTGTCAACGGTCATTTCGCGACAACTCATTCACGAGGTCGACAGCACGCTCGACGCGCGCATCGAAGCCATCGCAGCAACACTGCACGAAAATCAAGAGATCCCGCCAAATGGCCGACGTCAGCGCAATCCTCTCTCGGATGCACTGATGCCCACGCGCTTCGACACCGTGACACAAGTGATCGATCCGGCCGGCACGGTGATAATTGCCCTCGGCGAAGTTGATTTACCCATCACTCAACAAGTGATCAATATTGCTAACAATCCGGCGGGTGGAAGCGCGCGTTTCACCACATCAATCGCTGGCGTCAAATACCGCATGCTCACCATTCCGCTTGTTAATGGCGGTGCCCTCCAACTCGCTAAAGACATCAGCGAAATCGAGCACGCACAGCAACGCATTCGAATGCGGTTGATTGCTACGGGTCTTCTCGGTATTTTTGTGGCAGCACTCGCTGGTTGGTGGGTTGCTCGTCGCACGGCAAAACCAATTCAACAACTTGCCGATGCGGCAGAACATATCGCGGTCACGCAAGAGCTCAACACCACGCTCGATATTCATGGCGACCGTGAGATCGAGCAATTGGCAGCCAGTTTTAACACCATGCTTGGTGCATTGCGTCTCAGTAGCGAACAACAAAAACAACTTGTGCAAGATGCAAGCCACGAATTGCGCACTCCACTGACATCCCTGCGTGCCAACACCGAACTACTCGAACGCGACACGCTTGATGCACCTACACGAGATGCGATCTTGCGCGACATTCGGGCCGAAGTGGACGAACTCACTTCACTCTCAAGCGAACTCGCGGCGCTTGCAAGCGACCAACGCTTGGTCGAGGAGCCAACTTCGGTTGATCTTGTGGAAGTAGCAAACGAAGTAGCCAATCGATCCAGCCGACGCACTGGCCGCACCGTCACAGTGGCTGCCAATGGTCCACATGAAGTTACTGTGCGCCTCGGCCAACTCGAGCGAGCACTCAGCAACCTCGTTGACAACGCACTTAAGTTTTGTCCAGTTGCCATTCCGGTTGAAATCATCGTGACCAACAATCGCATCGATGTTGTCGACCATGGTCCTGGCATCAGCGATGCCGACAAGCCACTTGTGTTTGACCGCTTCTATCGGGCAGCGGCAACTCGCGCTCTGCCAGGTTCCGGTCTTGGTTTGGCGATCGTTAAACAATTTGCAACCGACCACGAAGCAACAACATCGGTATCAGACACACCTGGCGGTGGCGCAACTGTCACTATTGCGTTTGTTTAATTTTTAGGTTTCTTTCGCGCACCCTTGCGGTCATACGCACGTTCGTGCACGGCCTGTTGTTCTTCAAGTTCAAGCTCTTCGGCCACAAGCATTTTCATATTTGCAAGTCGCTCTAACGACACATCACCGCGTTCTACCGCTGCTCGCACAGCACAACTCGGTTCATCTTCGTGTTTACAGTCGCGAAACTTGCACGACTCGGTCAACGTAAAAATATCGCTGAATGCTTGTTCGATCCCGTGATTGCTCATCCACAAACTCACTGCGCGCAAGCCTGGCGTATCAATGAGCCAGCCGCCATTTACGAGGCGCACGAGTTCGGCTGCCGTGGTGGTGTGGCGACCGCGTTGGTCACCTTCACGCACCGCCCCTGTCGCTTGCCCATCATGGCCGGACAAAGCGTTAATCAGCGTTGATTTGCCCACTCCACTGGCCCCCAACAAGGCAATTGTCTGAGGCGAATAGGCGGCATTCTTTTGTGTGTCATATATATACGTATAGGCACGCAGGCCGTCGAGCCCTGCCCCGGTTTTTGCACTCGCAAAATGCAGTGGCACACCAGCAAGCACGGGCTCAACTCGGCGCACCATCAGCGACAATCCGTCGGCATCCATTTCGTCAATTTTGTTAAACACCAAAACTGGTTGTGCGCCACTGTCAAATGCCAGCACAAGTTCGCGTTCAATGCGCCGCAAGTTTGGATCTGGCGTTGCGGCCTGCACTACAAGCACGGTGTCAATATTTGCTGCAACAGTGTGTGACTCTGCTCGCACAGTGTCCGACGAAGCACGACGAGTAAGTGCCGAACTGCGCGATAACACGTGATCAATTTTCTCTAAGTCGTCAGAAATAATTACCCAATCACCAACAGCAACTTCGGCACCGATGTTGCGCACACGTTCGAC
>CAFBMJ010000110.1_pt1 | contig 3244 bp, 3 predicted proteins | sample 7268701 | NCBI WGS metagenome assembly CAFBMJ01 (sample SAMEA6814063, study PRJEB35770) | uncultured Acidimicrobium sp. | biome: Freshwater; feature: Freshwater reservoir; material: water | place: Czech Republic | collected 2017-05-23 | depth 30m m
AGCAGCATGCATACAGCAAACGAAAATCTTCCCGAAGATTCCGAAATCGTTATCTATAAAAACAACTCCGATGGAAAAGGCAACAGTTACGGTTGCCACGAAAACTATTTAGTTTCGCGTCAGACCCCGTTTGCACAGATAGCACAGCAAATCACCACGCATTTTGTCACCAGGCAGATCTATTGTGGTGCCGGAAAGGTGGGTGCCGAACACCGAGGGGTTGTCGGCAAGGGTGACGATCGATTGCCATTTCAAATTAGTCAACGTGCAGATTTTTTTGAAGAGGAAATCGGTCTTGAGACAACACTCAAAAGACCAATCGTCAACACTCGCGACGAGCCCCACTGCGATCCGACGAAGTATCGAAGATTGCATGTCATTGCAGGTGATGCCAACATGAGCGAAATAGCAACATTGCTGAAGTTGGGCACCACTTCAATTGTGCTTGCCATGATCGAAGATAATGCTTTTCCGTCGCATCTCATCATTAAGGATCCAGTTCGCGCCATTCGCCAAGTGAGTCACGACACTTCACTAACAACTGCCATCTCGATGGCGGATGGTCAAACAATGACCGCACTACAGATTCAGATGGAAATTCTTGAGGCATCGATTCGGTATGCCGATCGCTTCGGGCTCGAAGTTGTAGATGCAGAGGTGGGAAACGATGTGATGATGCGGTGGGCGAATGTGCTTGAAGGTCTCGACTCGGATCAACTTCTCGTTGCCGACATTGTTGACTGGATCGCGAAAAAGCGGATAGTTGACGGTTTTACACAACGTCATGGATTGCAACCTCACGATGCTCGCCTGAAGGCAATTGATCTGCAGTATCACGACATGCGATCTGATAAGTGTTTGGCACTTCGCGCAGGCCTTACAACTCTCTGTGCAAAAGAAGACGTAGTTTCTGCAATGGTCAATCCACCCGAGAGCACCCGCGCATATTTTCGTGGAACTGTCCTGCAACGGTGGCCCAATGACGTGATTGCCGCCAACTGGGACAGTGTTGTTTTCGACATTCCAAATCAGGGACTCAAACGGATACCGATGCCTGAACCACTGCGAGGTACTCGCAGTTTGGTGGGAGAATTGCTGGCAAGTTCGCAGAACCCATCTGATCTCGTTGAGAAATTGAGTATGCAGTTCGAGTGATTTCGGACTAGCGGCCTGACAAGTTATTCGCTATGGTTCAACCATGCCAGAGCAATTAAAGAAAACTTCTCAGACGAAAAAATCAGTGGCGCCAACAGTTGATCTCACCCCAACTGTTGCCAGTAGCTCCAAGAATCTCACGGCCGAACTCGACAGCCTGCTCGACGAAATCGATGAAGTACTTGAATCCAACGCCGAAGAGTTCGTCAAAAGCTATGTGCAAAAAGGTGGGCAGTAGCCCTAACCTACAGATATATGTCAATGCCGATGTTTTCCTTTGAGCAGGATCCCGGTGCGAGTTTCGGCGAACTGTTGAAGAGGGTTGGATTATCGCCATTTGGTGATTCAGGACCCACAAATGATCTTCTGGTTCCACACGCCACGACGTGTGTTGCGCTTCGCTGCAAAGACGGTGTTGTCATGGCGGGTGATCGAAGAGCCACTTCAGGCAACTTGATCAGCCATCGCGAAATGGAAAAAGTAGTGCAAGCGGATCAATTCAGTGGTGTTGCGATTGCCGGTGCAGCTGGACCCGCAATGGAAATGGTCAAATTGTTTCAGCTGCAAATTGAACACTACGAGAAGGTGGAGGGTCAGTCCCTTTCGCTTGAAGGGAAAGCCAACCAACTTTCGATGTTCGTCCGCAGCAATCTTCCTGCAGCGATGCAAGGTTTTATGGTCGTTCCAATTTTCGCCGGCTACGACACACTTCTCAAACACGGACGATTGTGGAATTATGACGCAACAGGTGGCCGTTACGAAGAGCATGATTTTGTTGCGACAGGCTCAGGAATGTTGCATGCAGGAACTGTTTTGCGAATGGGCTGGAAGCGCGACATGTCCGTAGTTGAAGGTGTTGAGCTCACGGCTCGAGCTTTGTGGGAAGCATCAGATGCCGATTCAGCGACGGGCGGGCCAGACGCGTTGAGAGGTATTTATCCAGTAATTGCCTCAATCACAAGCGATGGTTTCACGCGAATTAGCGACGATCAACTCAAGACCACATATGAAGCAATCGCGAAAGGAGTCGTTCAGCGATGAGCATGCCTTTCTACGTCGCTCCTGAGCAAATGATGAAGGATCGCGCCGACTACGCGCGAAAGGGGATAGCTCGTGGTAGAGCGTTAGTTGCGTTGCAGTACGACGATGGAATCGCCTTGGTGGCCGAAAACCCTTCCAACACCTTGCGCAAGATAAGCGAAATTTATGATCGGATTGCTTTTGCTGGAGTCGGTAAATATAACGAGTTTGATCAATTGCGAGTTGCAGGAGTGCGCGCTGCAGACCTTAAGGGTTACCAGTTCTCGCGTCTTGACGTTGATGCTCGAGGTTTAGCAAATCAATATGCACAAATCTTAGGACAAACTTTTACTCACGAAATGAAACCTTTGGAAGTAGAAATTCTCGTCGCCGAAGTTGGGCTTACGCCAGATCGCGATCAGTTGTTTCACATTATGTACGACGGAACAGTTATTGACGAGCACCAATTTACGGTGCTGGGTGGCGATATGGATACAATTCGTGAGCGAATGTCCGAACGCTTTGTTGCTGGATCAACTCTGCAAGATGCAGTCAAGTTTGCACATCAGTCATTGAGTGTTGGCGATTCGCTCATTAACGCTTCAGATCTAGAAGTTGCAGTGCTCTCACGCAACAATTCACGTCGATGCTTCACGAGGCTCAGCGACTCTTTAATCGCACAATATTTGGTATAACTGCTCATTGTCATGGATAAGCGCATCTTCGGCGTCGAAACCGAATATGGCGTTACTTGCACGCTCCGTGGGCAACGTCGCCTCAGCCCGGATGAAGTTGCTCGGTATCTATTTCGCCGAGTCGTCTCGTGGGGAAGAAGTTCAAATGTTTTTCTCGAGAATGGCGCCAGACTTTATTTAGATGTCGGATCTCACCCCGAATACGCGACCCCCGAGTGCGACTCAATTTATGACTGCACTGTGCATGACAAAGCAGGAGAACGAAAACTTGAAGAGTTACTGATTGGCGCGGAACAACGACTGAAAGAAGAAGGTATTCGCGGGACGATCTATCTTTTCAAAAACAATACTGATTCGGCAGGTAATTCTTATGG